>Ga0184625_10000541_pt1 | contig 14458 bp, 9 predicted proteins | sample PLM3_30_b1_FD_133151 | JGI IMG/M metagenome (GOLD analysis project Ga0184625, IMG submission 133151) | Groundwater sediment microbial communities from an aquifer in East River, Colorado, USA - PLM3_30_b1 | ecosystem: Environmental > Terrestrial > Soil > Riparian zone | place: USA: East River... | reverse complement strand
GAGGTTCTGCAAAAACGCGGTCACGTTGCCGGAAAACATTTGGCTGGCGTGGTAAGGCAGCTCTCCCGGCAAGTTCGTCGGGCCGAGAATCGTCACGCCGAACTGCTCGACGCGCTGATCGGCCTTGGTCAACGCGCAGTTGCCGCCGCGCTCGGCTGCCAGATCGACGATCACGCTGCCCGGCTGCATCCGCTGCACGGCTTCGGCCGTCACTAGGAGCGGCGAGGGCTTGCCCGGAATGGCGGCGGTCGTGATGACGGCGTCGCTGTCGGCCACGATGTTGGCCAGCAGCTCGCGCTGTCGCTGATAGAAGGCTTCGTCCTGGGCCTTGGCATAGCCGCCCGCGGCCTGCGCATCGGCGGTTTGCAGCGGCAGCTCGACAAACTTTGCGCCGAGACTCTCGACCTGCTCGCGGCAGGCCGGCCGTACGTCGTACGCCCGCACGACGGCGCCTAATCGTTTGGCGGTCGCAATGGCCGACAGGCCCGCGACGCCCACGCCCACGACGAACACCCGCGACGCCGATAGCGTGCCGGCGGCAGTCATCATCAGCGGGAAGATTTTTGGCAATTCAACGGCCGCCCAGAGCACGGCCCGGTAGCCGGCGAGGTTGGCCATCGACGAGAGGATGTCCATCGCCTGGGCCCGCGTCGTCCGCGGCATCAGCTCCAGGGCAAACAGGGTCGCGCCTGTTTTGGCGATTTCGGCGATCTCCTGCGGCTCGCCGAGCGGATCGACGGCCGCCACGAGAATCTGCCCCTTGCGCAGCCACCGCGCGTCGCTCTTGCCCGCCGGATTTGCGCCGCCGGAGCGCACCTGGGCGACGATCTCGGCCGAGAACGCGCCCTCGCGCGAGAACGCCAGCTTGGCGCCCTTGTCTTCGTAGGCCTCGTCGGGGAAGCCCGCAGCAACACCGGCCCCCGGCTCCACGATCACGCCGATCCCGCTTTTGGCCAGCTTGGCGACATCCGTCGGGACGAGCGCGACCCGCCGCTCGCCCGGAAAGGTCTCTTTGGGAATGCCGACTTGCATATCAGGAGGGAGCAGGCCAATTCGAAAATGGAGGCGGGCGGCTGGACGGGCGCTCTTCTATTTAACGCAAAGGCGCGAAGGCGCAAAGGCGCGGAGAGGTGGAGGGAATTCTAGTGAGCAAAGTAGGATGAACCGCGGATGGCGCGGATAACGCGGATTTTTTCGGATCGTCAATTGCCATCTCTGCGAGCGACTCGCCGTCTTTATCCGCGCCATCCGCGAAATCCGCGGTTATTTCGAACTACTTCCATTTGGCTTCACTACGACGAAAAACTCAATATGCCAGCTTAGCTCACTAAATCTCCCTGGATTTCTTTGCGCCATCGCGACTTTGCGCCTTTGCGTCAAATGCGCAGCCTTCCCCAGAACTTGTGCTCCAGCTAAATTCGCCCGCATGGCCGCGACCCCGATGATGCAGCAGTATGAGGACGCCAAAGTGGCGTGCGGCGAGGCCCTCTTGCTGTTTCGAATGGGCGACTTTTACGAGCTGTTTTTCGAGGACGCCAAGACCGCCGCCCGCGTCCTGGGCCTGACGCTGACCAGCCGCGACAAGGGCGAGAATCCCGTGCCGATGGCGGGCTTTCCCTACCATCAGCTCGAAAGCTACCTGAGCAAGCTGATCGCGTCGGGGCTGCGGGCCGCGGTCTGCGAACAGGTCGAAGATCCCAAGCTGGCCAAGGGTCTGGTCAAGCGCGAGCTGACGCGGGTCGTCTCGCCGGGCACGCTGACCGACGACGCGTTGCTCGACCCGCGGGCGAGCAATTACCTGGCCGCTGTGTCGCTAGCGCCACACGCGAACGACAGCGCCGCGGCAGCCGGTCTCGCCTGGGCCGAGCTCTCGACGGGGCGGTTCTTTGCCGCGTGCTTGCCGGCGGCCCGCCTGGCCGATGAGCTGGCTCGGATCGGCCCGGCCGAATGCCTGCTCTCCGAAGACGCCGAGCTGCCGCCTTCGGCGACGCAGCGGACCATGCTCACTCGCCGGCCGGCTTGGGCGTTTAATCTCGAGACGGCGACCACGGCGCTGCAAAAGCAATTTCAAACCGCAACGCTGGAGGGCTACGGCTTTGGCGACGCCGACGGCCCGGCGCTGCAGGCCGCCGGCGCGATCCTCGACTATCTGAACGAGACGCAGCGGGCCAGCGTGGGCCATCTCGATCGGCTGATCCCCTACCGCGCCGGGCTGGCGCTGGAAATCGACGAGGCGACGCGCCGCAGCCTGGAGATCACCCGCACGCTGCGGACCGGCAGCCGCGAGGGCTCGCTCCTGGCGGCCATCGATCGCACGCTGACGCCGCTGGGCGCTCGGCTCCTGGCGGAGTGGATCGCGAGTCCGCTCACCGAGGTGGCGGCGATCGACGAGCGGCTGGATGCCGTCAGCCAGCTCGCGGCCGATGCTTCGCTGCGGGCGGCGGTCCGCGAGCATTTGCGCGAGGTGTATGACCTGGAGCGGCTGCTGGCTCGCGTCTCGACCGGGCGGGCTAGCCCGCGGGACTTGGCTCACGTCGGCCGGACGCTCGCAAAGTTGCCGGCGCTCAAACTGCTTTTAGCCGGGACCAAACCTGGTCCCGGAGTCCTTGGATCGGCGCTCTCTGGCGGCACTCCGGGACCAGGTTTGGTCCCGGCTATTGGAGCCCAACTCGATCCGTGCCCGGAATTGGCGGCGCAGCTCGCCTCGGCTCTCGTGGACGACTGCCCGCTGACGGCGCGAGAGGGCGGCATCTTCCGCGGCGGCTACAGCGGCAACCTCGACAAGCTGCGAGACCTGGCGGCGGGCGGCAAGCAGTGGATCGCCCAGTACCAGGCCCGCGAAGCGGCGGCGACCGGCATCGCCAACCTCAAAGTCGCCTACAACAAGGTTTTTGGCTATTACCTCGAGATCACGAACAGCCAGAAGGACAAAACGCCGTCGCACTACATCCGCAAGCAGACGACCGTGAATAGCGAGCGGTACATCACACCGGAGCTGAAAGAGTACGAAGAGAAAGTGCTGACGGCCGACGAGCGGGCCAAGGAGCTGGAATACGAGCTGTTCCTTGCGCTGAGAGACGCCGTGCATCAGGAAACACGGCGGCTGAAGGCCACGGCGGCCGCGCTGGCTCAACTCGACGTGCTGGCGGCCCTCGCCGAGTTGGCCCGCGAGCGGGGCTATGTCCGGCCGACCATCGTGGCAGAGCCGATTATGGAAATCACCGACGGCCGCCATCCGGTGCTCGACATTTCCGAGCCCAGCGGCACGTTTGTGCCCAACGACGCCCATTGCGGCGGCGAGCACGGCACGGTGATGCTGATCACCGGCCCGAACATGGCGGGCAAGAGTACCTACATCCGCCAGGTCGCGCTGATCACGCTCTTGGCCCAGATCGGCTCGCACGTGCCGGCCCGCGCGGCGACGATCGGCGTGGCCGACCGGATTTTTGCCCGCGTGGGGGCCAGCGACGAGCTGTCGCGCGGGCAGAGCACGTTCATGGTCGAGATGACCGAGACGGCCCGCATCCTGAACACGGCCACGGCCAGAAGCCTGGTCGTGCTCGACGAGATCGGCCGTGGCACGAGCACCTACGACGGCATCTCGCTGGCCTGGGCAATTGTGGAATACCTGCACGACCGCGCCGGCTGCCGCACGTTTTTTGCGACGCACTATCACGAGCTGACCGACCTGGCGCAGTCCCTTCCCGGTGTGCGGAACCTCAATGTGGCCGTGAAGGAATGGGCCGACCAGGTCGTGTTCCTGCACAAGATCGTGCCCGGCGCAGCGGACAAAAGCTACGGCATTCACGTCGCGAGGCTGGCCGGCGTGCCGCGAAGCGTCAACGAGCGAGCCAAGCAGATTCTGGCCCAGCTCGAAGAGGAACACCTGGGTTCCGACGGCCGCTCGAAAATCGCCGTCAATGGCAAGCGAAAGCGCAAGGGCGACATGCAGCTCACCCTCTTCGCCCCGCCCGAGCACCCCGTCGTCGATCAGCTCCGCCAACTCGACCTGGACGGCCTCACGCCGCTTGCCGCCCTGCAACTGCTCTCCGAATTGCAAGCTCAACTCGGCTCCACCCGCCCGGCCAAGCCCCGCTGAGCATCGCCACGAAAGCAGAGCCGGTACCCCTGGGTGCGGGCGATCGCCAGGGGAACCCCGACGGTCGCCAGCGCGCTCGCGACATAGACCGTCACGACGGCGACGGTGAGCCAGGCATCGGGGGCGCGCGGTGCGCCAATCGCCCCCAGCGTCTTCAGCAGCGGCAACTCGATAATAATCCCCAGCCCCAAGCACCACGCTAGCGCGCCGCCGATCCCCAATTTGTTTCTCTTGGTCCGCAGGAGGATCACCACCAAGGGCAGCAAAACCACGGCGCTGGCGAACAGCAGCGCCACTCCAGCCATTCCCCAGGCCAGCCAGTAGTCGTTGGCGTTTTCAGCGAGCGGCATCCCAGCGAGGCGGAGACAACCAAACGAGGCGGCCACAATGGTGGTGCCTACGAACAGTCCGCTGATGGACAGCTTGGATTCGGTTGCCAGGCGTCCGCCGCCTCGAAGCAATCGCCAGCCGAACAGGGTCCGGACGATCCACAGCGGTGTTTGCACGGCCAGGCTGATCGCCGGCAAGCACCCCGCCGTGATTACCAGATCCTGCACTCGGTGGTCACGCGTAAGCTGGGCGCTCGCCGGCACGGCCACCAGGTAGCCGACTCCCCAGCAACCGAACAGAAACAGGCCAGTCAGCCAGTGCAGTGTGAACTTGAGCGGCAGCGGCCACTCGCTCCACACCAGCCAGACCGCCAGGACCCCGGCCTCGGCGGTCATCACGCCGACCAGGGCCGCCAACAACATGAGGTAAACGGGATCGCTTCCGCCGCCGGTACTCGCCCATGGACTGACGATAAAGTTGGCCAGCCCCAGCAGCACGACCAAGACGGGCATCCACAGCGGAAAGTTCCGCCGGAGTGAATCCAGGCTGCCCGGTGCGTTCATGTCGATGCCTCGGCGCTAGCGGCCGGCCTCGGCGGCGGCCCAGTCGTCGCCGGGAAAGACCAGCCGGTAGCCGAGCCAGCGGAACAGGTGCAAGCCGCCGAACAAGCGCGCGGCGAGCGTGGGGAGCATTGTCCACATAACGATCCAGAAATCGCCGGGTGGCGGGCTCTTGCGATTGACGTAGGCGATGATCGCCACGGTCAGGCCGATGGCGAGCACGGTGTAGAAGGCGTAGAGGATGGTTCCCGATAGTCTGCTTTCCACGCGGAGCACGAAATACACCGCGGGCAGGATGCTGATGAGACTGATGCCGGCGACGGACGCCACGCCGATGGCCCAAGCGATCCAGAACTCGTTGTCCTTGGGATCGATGTGGGGGATGAACCGGACTGCGGCGACGGTCAGGGCCGCCACGGCGGTGCCGACCAGGATGTCTCCGATCGACAGCGGGCGCATCCGCGTGAGATTCTCAACCGGTCGGGCAATTCGCCAACTGAAATAGGTTTTGAATGCCCACAGCGGAAGCTGCGCCGCCAGGGCCACGAGAGGCGTTGCGCAGCAGAACGCCTGTAGCTCGTCGCTCAAATTGATGTACGTCTGCATTTGCGAGATGCCGACCAGGAACACAATGCCCAAGCTGTAGCCCAGCGCCCAGGCGATCACCAGCCGCAGCCAGAACCGGCCCTCGCCGAAGACTAGTCCGCCGCAGAGGGCCGCGAACTGCGTGGCGAATATGCCGGCCGCAATGCCGCCCAGCGCCTCACCGCCGGGCTCCATTTTAAAAAGGACAATCGGCATGAGGGCGTTGAATGCCAGGCAAACGGCGAACAGAGCGCCCACGGCGATGGCAGTGGCCAGCCAAGGCTCAAGACCGCCGCTCAATGCGGGAGGCGGCGTGTACTTCGGCAGCACCGCCGGCCGCGGGCCATAGGGATAGTCTGCGGGCTGCTTATCAGCTGGAGTGGTTTGCGGCAAAGCTGGATTGGGGAGCATAATAGAAGTGCCGCGGCGGATCTCATTGTAGGCCGTCGCTCTACGCCTTGCTCGATTCTGCCCAGCATGCCCACTTCGCGACAGCCCGATCGATCCGACTGGCCGCGGCTGGTGCTGCGGCGGATGGATCAGGCAGCTGCTGCGGGGGTGCTCGCCGTCTCGCTGGCGGCGCTCGGCGGCTGGTGGCTGTGGCAGGCCCGGCTGCCAGGCCGGCTGATCGACATCGACCGAGCCGAGCCGGTGGCGGTGGACTTCAAGATCGACGTCAACCGGGCGGACTGGCCCGCCCGCGCAACTGGGAAACTTGCTTGAGCTGGATGACCCCGCGGATGAAGGCGCTACGGACGATCTTTTTTCCGCGAATTGGCTCAAACCAGAGATCGATCCGCTCGACCAGTTCGCCCAGGGCGTAGCGCAGGGCTTTGCGGTCCGACGCCCGCAGGACGGCCTCCAAATGCGTGGCGCGTTCCAGGGCGGCGTCCACGGCCGCGTCTAGGTCTTCTCCGTGATCCCGGCCCTGGACGTCCTGCTCGACGATATGGGCCTCTAGCGATGCCCGCTCCTTCCGGAGGCTTCGGAGGTCAGCGACCGCCAGATCGTAGAGGTCGTCGGGGACACGCTTGAGTTCCCGGCCGGCGGCCACGATTTCGGCGTCCAAATCGGCCAGCCGCCGTTTCTGGGCCGCGCCGTCGGTCTTCGGCTGTCGGAGGGACTTGAACTGCCTCCGAAGAGCGTCCGCAAGCCGCTTTCGATTTGAGGCCGACAGCAGAAGGTCCTGGAGCCTGGGTACGAGGTAGTCCAAGATTGCCTGTTCGTGGACCAAGTTACGGGTGCAGGCATGCTGGCCGTTGTGGTGGTAGGTCGAGCACCAGTAAACCCGGTCGCCGGGGCAGGCGTGCTTTCCTCGCGCCCGATCGCCGGCGTACATCTTGCCGCCGCAATTCGCACAGTGCATCAAGCCGATCAGCACGGAGCATTTGTCGCGTCGGCCGGGCGTCGTGCCTTTCTGCCTTCGCCGCAGATGCTCTTGAGACCGTTTCCAAAGTGCCGAGGAGATGAGCGGCGGGCACTCGACGGTGATGCCCTCGCCGCGGTCACGCTGCCGGGTCCCCGTGACGACGATGTCGCCGTCGATGATCGAGTGGAACTTACCTTTCGGCGTGCAGAGCTGCTTCGCCTTTCCAGTCACGTAGGTGTCCCGGCGCAGAATTGTGCGGACGGATGACGCCTTCCATCGCCGGCCCGATGGTGCGGGGATTCCCTCGCAGTTGAAGATCTGCGCGATGTCGCAAAGGCTGCAGTCGGTCTCAGCGTAGAGGTGGAAGACGCGGCCAACGATCTCCGAGGCGGCTTGGTCCACGACCAGGTCGCCGTCGCCCTCGATCTTGTAGCCGTACGGAGCGCGGTTGGCCTGCCACTTTCCACGGCGCGCCTTCGCCAGCCGGCCACGCAGAACGTTTCGGGACAGATCGCGAAGATACTGTGCCTTTCCATGCTGCACCACGCTGGCCGTCAGCCAGCCGCCTAAGTCGGAGAAGTCCAACTCGCCTTGGGCGACGGTCACAATGCGGACCCCTGCCTGCCGCAGAATGAACCAGTAGTAGTTCGCCTCCATCGGGTCGAAGCGGCTGAAGCGATCCTGGTCCCAAACGAGGATGGCGTCGAAGCCACGCAGCTTCTGGGCGTCGAAAATCAGCTGCAGAAAGCCCAATCGTTTTTCCGTCTCCGCGCCGGAGATGCCCTCGTCGCGATACCAGCGAAGAATGTGGAACCCGTGATCCGCGGCGTACTTTTCGATCTCGGCCTGCTGGGCCGGAATCGACTTGTCCTGCTTCTTGTCGCTCATCCGCAGGTAAGCGACTGCCGGGATAAGACCGGCGTGCGTAGAATTGCGGGTAACCATGATGCGAACCTCCACTAAGGTTTGCGTTGCGGTGAGGGCTGTCCGGGATGTCGCAAGCACCCGGCAGCCCGTTTTGTTCATTGGAAACGATTTGACCATAAGATTGCAAGGCGAACGACGCAAAGTTACGGCTGGCGAGCGCTGTCTACGCCGGCGTAACCGATGTCAACGTTGCACAGGGTTGGATGCCTTGCCGCCGCTGTCGCTGCCATGAGGTAGGTTTGTGAGGGGAGCGAGTCGACGTCGCTTTTCTGCCCAAATGCGGCAAAAATGAGGCAGGTGATGTCTGCAGCAACGCTCGGCACCGTTCCCGAATCGGCCTACGAACTAGGCGATTTGGTTGAGGACTTTTCTGTCGATCGCCAGGAGTTGTGGTTCAATCTGCTTTGCATACCGCCGCTCTTGGGTCTGGCGGCATGGATGGTCTATGCCCGCGTCCCCAATTTGCTCGCGCCTCAGAGCAGTGTGGAGTTACTTACACTCGCAGGCGGCAGCCTGTTTGTCCTCGGCGGCATCGCGTGGGGTGTCGCGACTATCGGCAAGGGCTACCGCAGCCGCGAGATGCGCGTGCTCGTGTTTGAGGAGGGGTTTGTTTCCTTTCGACCCGACGGCGTCTTTGCCTGCCGGTGGGACGAAATCGACTGGACCTGTGAAGGGCTCTACCACAAGCTAATGGCACAAGTCCGCGTGCTGTCGGTCCAATGTCGCTCGGGCCAGATTTGGAAGCTTAGTCGCGACACGGAGATGGTCAGGAACTTTCCGCGCTTGATCGAGCTGATCGAACGAAAGGTCGCTGAGCAACTCTTGCCTGGCGCGAGCGACCAGCTGTGGGAAGGACACACGCTCGAATTCGGGCAACTGAAGCTGTCTCGCGATGGCATCATCCACGGCAGCCATCTGCTTCCCTGGGCAGAAGTCAAAGCGGTCCATGAGGAGCAGTTTCGTGTCACCATCGAGCAGTCGGGCGCCTATCTGACTTGGGCGGCGATCGCGACCGGCGATGTAACCAACAAGCGGTTGATGTTGGAACTAGCCAGCGAACTGGGGACGAATGTCACGTGGGACATCGAGCGCGCTTGAGGTCCACCTCAGCTGGCGCTGGTAGTTGCGGCCCACCCGGTGAAATCCGGTTAACGGCTTCGTTGCTTCCGGGGCCCGGATTATCGTGGCCTGCCGCGAATTTCGCGCTCAACCAGCGGAGCGAACACTGCAACTGGGCAGGCGGCGATAATTCGTTCCTCGGCTCGCCAGTGACTCTGAACGGCAACGATCTCTGCGTTGCCCGTGCTCATGTCAATACCGAATATGGGGCCGCCGCTCATTCCGTCGATTGAGCCCTCGGACCATTCCTGGCTGATCGAAGCTATCAAGCGCGGGCTGGGCGTGACGAACTGCTGTGGGACGGGGGAGAGCTGAGTTGCCAGGATGAGGCTGGGGTCGGCGCGGCCAAAGACAGCAGCGGCGGTCGTCCTGCCTTTGACGGAATCGGTGGGCAGGCCGAGCATGATGTACTCGGCATATCGGCGGTGATCGGCTGCCTGCCACTCTGCCTCCGTAACCGGTTTTACGCCGTTCCGCTCAAGCGCCTGGCGTTCCAGTGGCCCTAGCTCGACAGCGGCAAAGTCGATTCCTGCAGCCGTGTCGTAGCAGAGGGTCTTCCAGGCAGTCGGGAAATCGAACGGGACGGGGTTGTGGTCAACAGCGTTTCCGTAGGAATCAACGAGTCGAAAGCTCTCGGCCTTGCCACGCGACAGGACAATTTCCAGGTCCTTGACGATGTGGCCTGCGGTCACCCAGTACCAGTTGCCGCCGAACTCCATAACGAACCCCGAGACAAAGCAGGCCCGCGATGCGCCCTGGGCGTCCAGCCAGGAAAGGCCCACAAGATATTGGCCAAAGTCCCTGAACGCGACCTGGTAGAACTCGTTGCCTTCTCCCGAAATGTCGAATCCGGTGGTACTCGTCATATCTGAAATTGTATCTGTATTTAGTTCTATTCGGCTTGCAGCGGCAAGCGTCGTCGAGGGGCCAGGGACTGGTTCAACTAGCTCACAAATGCCGCGGGCGTGAAATACCTTTCGACATCCGGGGTCATGTCTGCGAATCGTCCTTGCTGCTAGAGCCCCCAACCGAATGCGGATAGAATCGGCCCATGCGTTGGCGCGATTCCGTCACGCAAAACTGGAAATGGCCAATCCCTTCTTCGAGCAGCCGATCCTGAACTCGCCCTACGAGTGTCCGCTGCGACATTGGGAACTGGATGACCAAGGACAGCCGACGCAAAGGATCGTCGAAACTCGCCGCCGCGCCGACTTCATTACGCCGATTCCCAAGCCGAAAAAACGCAAAGGAAAAGCATCAGCTCAACAGAGTACGCTGGTTTTCGACGAAGGACTTGGGATCTCGTCGAAGGAGCAGCAGTACGATCCTACTTCGATCATCAACGAGGTGCGGGGACAGGTTGATCAGTGGCGTGCGTGGCCGAATCCAAGCGAATGGCAAGTAACGCCCGAAACGGCGCGACTACTTCAGCACTGGCGGTATCACAAGTTCGCCGGGGTCCGGCCGTTCTTTTGCCAAGTGGAAGCGATTGAGACGGCAATTTGGCTGACCGAAGTTGCCCCGCACTCGAAGGCGGGAAAAAGGCTGCTGGACCATTTGGCGTCAGCGAACCGCGACGCCAATCCCGAGCTCATGCGCCTGGCGCTGAAGCTGGCCACGGGCGCCGGCAAGACCACGGTGATGGCCATGTTGATCGCCTGGCAGTGCGTCAATGCTGTGCGCCGGCCGAACAGCAAGCACTACACTCGCGGCTTCCTGGTTGTCACTCCGGGCTTGACCATCAAAGATCGACTCCGCGTCCTCCAGCCAAACGATCCCGACAGCTACTACGCCAGCCGCGAACTGGTCCCCGGCGACATGCTGGATGACATCAGCCGCGCCAAAATCGTCATTACGAATTTCCACGCATTCAAGCTCCGCGAGCGAATCGATCTGTCCAAAGTCGGACGCCAGCTCTTGCAGGGCCGGCTGGGCGATGAGCTGAACACGCTCGAAACCGAAGGCCAAATGCTGCAGCGCGTGATGCCGGATTTGATGGGCCTGAAGAACATTCTCGCTCTCAACGACGAGGCCCATCACTGCTATCGCGAAAAGCCGCACGAAGCGGACGACGAGGATCTAAAAGGAGATGAGAGAAAAGAAGCCGAGAAGAACAACGACGCCGCCCGCTTGTGGATCTCCGGGCTGGAAGCAGTCCAGCGCAAGCTCGGCCTGGAGCGTGTCATCGACCTCTCCGCGACCCCGTTCTTTCTCCGCGGCTCAGGCTATGCCGAGGGAACGCTCTTTCCCTGGACCATGTGCGACTTCTCGCTGATGGACGCCATCGAATGCGGCATCGTCAAGTTGCCGCGCGTCCCGGTCGCTGAGAATATTCCAGGCAATGAAATGCCGATGTTCCGCAACCTGTGGGAGAACATCCGCAAAGACATGCCCAAGAAAGGGCGAGGCAGCGCCGAAGAACTCGACCCGCTCAAGTTGCCGACCCGACTGCAAACCGCCCTGCAAGCGCTCTACGGCCACTACGAAAAGACGTTCAAGCTCTGGCAGGCTGCCGGCATCAAAGTGCCGCCTTGCTTCATCATCGTCTGCCAAAACACCGCCATCTCCAAGCTCATCTACGACTTCATCTCCGGCTTCCATCGCCAAAACGAAGATGGATCGACCACGCTGGAGAACGGCCGCCTGGCATTGTTCCGCAACTTCGACGAGACCACCGGCAACCCGCTGCCGCGGCCTAACACGCTGCTCATTGACAGCGAACAACTCGAAGCTGGCGATGCTCTCGACGACAAGTTCCGCAGCATGGCGTCTGACGAGATCGAACGCTTCCGCCGTGAAATCGTCGAGCGCACGGGCGATCCACGCGCGGGCGAGAACATCACGGACCAGGAATTGCTCCGCGAGGTGATGAACACCGTCGGCAAGGTTGGTCAACTCGGCGGCTCGATCCGTTGCGTCGTATCGGTCTCGATGCTCACCGAGGGCTGGGACGCCAACACTGTCACGCATGTGCTGGGCGTGCGGGCATTCGGTACGCAGCTCCTGTGCGAGCAAGTCATTGGCCGTGCTCTGCGTCGCCAGTCCTACGAACTCAACGAAGAAAACCTGTTCAATGTGGAATACGCCGACGTGTTCGGCATTCCGTTCGATTTCACAGCCAAGCCTGTCGTCGCCCCGCCGCAACCGCCCCGCGAAACGATCCAGGTCAGGGCGGTACGACCTGACCGCGACGCGCTCGAGATCCGTTTCCCTCGCGTCGAGGGATATCGCGTGGAACTCCCCGAGGAACGCCTCAACGCGGAGTTCAACGACGACTCGATCTTGACCCTTACGCCTGACCTGGTCGGCCCTTCGATAACGCGGAATTCCGGCATCATCGGCGAGGGAGTCGATCTCAACCTCGAACATCTGGGCGATATGCGTCCCTCGACGCTCGTGTTCCACGTCACGCAGCGGCTGCTCTACACCAAGTGGCGCGACCCTGGTGAAGAGCCGAAGCTCCATCTCTTCGGTCAGCTCAAACGCATCACGAAGGAGTGGCTCGACACTTGCCTGGTCTGCAAGGGCGAGACCTACCCCGCGTTGCTAATGTATCAGGAACTAGCCGACATGGCCTGCAACCGCATCACGGCCGGCATCACGCGGGCCTTTATCGGCGAGCGGCCGATCAAGGCCCTGCTCGATCCGTACAATCCGTCCGGCTCGACGATGCACGTCCGCTTCAACACCAGCAAAACCGATCGGTGGGAAACAAGCTCCGACCGTTGCCACATCAATTGGGTGATTCTCGATAGCGATTGGGAAGCCGAGTTCTGCCGAGTCGCCGAGTCGCATCCGCAGGTGCGGGCCTACGTGAAGAATCACAATCTAGGGCTGGAAGTTCCCTACCGCTACGGCAGCGAGACGCGCGAGTACCGGCCCGACTTCATCGTGCTGGTAGACGACGGCCGCGGGGCCGACGACCTGCTGCGTCTGGTGGTCGAGATCAAAGGCTACCGCCGCGAGGACGCCAAAGAGAAGAAATCGACGATGGACACTTACTGGGTGCCTAGCGTGAACCACCTAGGCAAGTACGGTCGCTGGGCCTTTGCCGAGTTCACTGAGGTGTACGAGATCGAGACTGATTTCAAGGCCAAGGTCGAGGCCAAGTTCAACAAGATGATCGATTGCGTCACAGCCCAGCCGGCAACGTAAGGAAATCACGCATGGCGAAGAAGGCCACCAAAGACAAAACAGTCGAGACGCTGAGGCACGACGCCGACAAGCGGAAGAACATACCGACCGCGGAATACCAGTCAGTCGTGAAACTGGAGCAGCAGCGCCCCGTCCCGGTAAAGTATCCGCGCAATACCGATCTCGACCCTCAGCTTGTCTGGCGAGGCAAGGACGAGCAGGACTGGTCAGAGCTAGTCGTTCACGCCCCGCCGCTCTACATCCAGGAGAAGGTACATCCCAAGGTGCTAATTGACGATCTGCTGCGGCAGACCAAAGCGGCCGTACGCGCAGCCGATCCCCAGGGACTTTTGCTTCCCGATCTGTTCGCCGACTTCAACGGCGTGCCTGCCGGGGATGCCAAGACCGAGTTTTACCAGCACGACGCCAACTGGTCCAACCGCATGATCCTCGGCGACTCGCTCCAGGTCATGGCCAGCCTCGCCGAGCGAGAGGGCCTGCGCGGCCGGGTGCAATGCATCTATCTTGACCCGCCCTACGGCATCAAGTTCAACAGCAATTTCCAGTGGTCCACCACCAGCCGCGACGTGAAGGACGGCAACGCCGGCCACATCACCCGCGAGCCCGAGCAGGTCAAAGCCTTCCGCGACACCTGGCGCGACGGCATCCACAGTTACCTCACCGTCCTCCGCGATCGGCTCACAGTCGCGCGTGATCTCCTCACCGATTCTGGCTCAATCTTCGTGCAGATCGGAGATGAAAATGTCCACCGCGTCCGGGCAGTGATGGATGAGGTGTTTGGGGAAGCTAACTTTATCTCTGAAATATCCGTTCAGAAGACCTCTAGCCAAGGTTCCGGGTTCTTAAGCCGGACCAACGATTATGTCCTTTGGTATGGCCGAGACACGGAGAGAACAAAATACCGTCAGGTGTTTTTGCCGAAGCAACCCGGCGAATCCGGTGCCGAGGAATACAAAAGAGTTGTAACCTCAGACGGCGAGTATCGCTCTGCTACCGCGAGCGAGATTACAGATTATCGAACACTACCTGCAGGCGACCGACTTTTTGCAACCTACAGCCTGTTCTCCGCTGGCGAATCGCCCAATGCTCCAAAGTCCTTCTCTTAGAAGCTGTCTGAGAATGGTATTTCCTCAGGGTAGCGGGGTTCGATAGGCTGCGGCCATTCCGATTTTATTCTTTCCAGGGGAGGCTGGCATGGATGCCGTGTATCCGAGCGATTTGAAGGATTCCGAGTGGGCCGTTTTGCGTCCGCTCCTGCCGACGCGCAAGCCTCGGGGTCGAAAGCGCGAAGTGGACTTTCGGAGGGTGCTCAAT
>Ga0184625_10000539_pt1 | contig 14465 bp, 13 predicted proteins | sample PLM3_30_b1_FD_133151 | JGI IMG/M metagenome (GOLD analysis project Ga0184625, IMG submission 133151) | Groundwater sediment microbial communities from an aquifer in East River, Colorado, USA - PLM3_30_b1 | ecosystem: Environmental > Terrestrial > Soil > Riparian zone | place: USA: East River... | reverse complement strand
CTGTCCGTGGCCCGGCTGGGCGTAGGGGTCGGGCGGCGGCGCGTACCCCGGTTGTCCGTAGCCCGGCTGGGCGTAGGGGTCGGGCGGCGGCGCGTACCCCGGTTGTCCGTAGCCCGGCTGGGCGTACGGATCGGGCTGCTGGCCGTAACCGGGCGCCCCGCCCGGATATCCCGGCTGCTGCGGCGGGTACCCGCCAGGCTGAGGTGGCCCGTAGGCGCCGTGGGTACCGTTCTGGCGTGCGGGTGAGGTGTACGGGTCGACGTGCTCGGGCGGCATGCGGTTGTGCATCTGGGTCGGTACGTCCGCGAGCGGTGAGCGCGCGATCATCGTCTGGTCGGCGCGTGGACCGGGCGACACGGGGCGCATGCCTCGCGGATCGTGGCCAGGGCCGCGCATCACGGTGGTCCGCTCGGGTGGACCGCCGTGCCGGGGTGGCATTGGACCCCGAGGTCCGCCGCGACCGGGGGGACCGCCGGGTGGACCGCCCCTTCTCGGCGCAGGTCGATCTTCGTCGCCGGAGCCGTCGTCGCGCTTGCGCACAAAGAGCAGGACGATCGCGCCGATGCCGAGCAGGACCAGTACGCCCCCGACAGCGATGAGGATCCAGGAGAGTCCGCCCTCCTGCTCATTCTGCAGCGGGGAATCGGTCTCGCCGAGCAGGCTCGGATCAGGCGTGATGCCGCCGGAGATTCCGGCCGACGGGGTCACCTGCGGGGAGGCGATCGGACTCACGCTCAGCCTGACGTTGACTGGTTGGCCAGGGTTGCCCTGCACCGGCTTGCTGTACGGCTGGATTGTGTCCTTCTCGACCCTGATAACGATGGTGCCGGGTGAGATGGGCTTCTCTGGCTTAGATGTGATCTTGAATTTGCCGGCGCTGTCGGTGCCCACTTCCCAGTTCTGGACGGGAGTCCCCGAGTCCTGGATGAAGATCTTCGCCGCCTCGATAGGCTTCCCGGTGTAAACGTCGACGACCTCGCCGGCAACCTGCGGGACTGTTGCCTGCGGAGGCGGCTGCGCCGGCCCCTGAACCGACAGGTCACGGTTCGCTGGGTCGGCATCATCGCTCCCGATTTTCGCCGCTATGCGTACCTGGCCGTTCCGCGTCTCGCCGGGCGGCACACTCCCGGCTTTCAGCGTCGCGGTGTACTCGTGCTCATCGCCCGCAGGAATCTCCTGCGTGAAGTTGCAGTTGCCCTGACAGCTCATCACGCCATTGAATTGAGGGAACGTGATCTGAATGTTGGCCGACGTCGGCCCGCCACCCTGGTTGTTGTTCTTCACTTTGTACTTCATCGCGACGCTTTGGCCCGATGTCAAGGATGCGGTCGGAAGATCAGTGATCGTGATGGTTGGCTTCTCGGCGGCGAGGGCTGGGGAGGCGATGCCGAAGAGGCCCGCTGCTGCCACAACCACGACGACACCAGCGCGAACAATCCACGCACGTCGGTGCGTACTCACGCCCACGCCCCTTCCGGTATTCGGCACGGCCTAACACACGCAGGACGTACCGCAGGCAACTATGCCTTGTCCATGGGGCATCCCGCGACCCAGGGCCGGCGGTTTATGCCCGTCTGTCGAACCGTATCGTCCTCTCGTGTCCCCGAGTAGTGCCAAATCGGACTCGGTGTCCGCCACCGTTGAGGCGCTTGACACAGCACAGCCTCCTGACCGCGCATTGCTGCGTGACGCGGTCCGTGTGCTGCTGGCGGCGCTTCGGCAGAAGGCACCCGGCCGTTCGGTGGAGGTGCGGGTTCCACCGTTTGGCGCGATTCAGTGTGTCGAAGGACCGACCCATACCCGAGGCACCCCACCGAACGTGGTCGAGACCGATCCGATCACGTTTGTGCTTCTGGCCACCGGGCGGCTCGTGTGGACGGACGCGGTCCGCGGCGGTCGGGTCGTGGCCAGCGGCGCCCGCGCCGACCTGTCGAGACACCTGCCCTGTTGGCCCGCGTAGCCAAGAACCAGCCAGAGTCGGGCGCGACACACCGAGACACGCCGACGAATGACCCACTTCGCTGCTCAACCGAGCGCGCGGCGAGCGGTTGCTGCCAGTACAGGCATCGACGAGCCTACGGTGATCATGTCCTGAGCGCGGCGCGGTCGCAGGACGGCGCTTGACGACTACGACCTGCTGCGGAAACATGGCTGTCCGTTACGGTCGGGGGGTCCGCGTAGACTGCGGCTCATCGGCGGGCCTCAAGGCCTAACACACACGACAGCAGACTCCAACCCCACCAGTCCAGCTCGACTCAGCGAGGAGCGGCAGGTGCCCCGAGGCGACGGCCGACTAAGCCACGACCTCGACCCGCTACACCCCGGCCCGCAAGACGAATGCGGTGTGTTCGGGGTGTGGGCGCGCGGCGAAGAGGTCGCGAAGCTGACGTACTTCGGTCTCTATGCGCTGCAGCACCGCGGTCAGGAGGCCGCGGGCATCGCGGTGAGCGACGGCACCGGCGTGGTGGTCTACAAGGACCTCGGTCTGGTTGCTCAGGTCTTCGACGAGCCGACGCTCGCGAGCCTGCGCGGGCACATCGCGGTCGGTCACACCCGCTACTCCACAACCGGCGCCTCGAATTGGGAGAACGCGCAGCCGACGCTCCGGGCGACCCCGGTCGGTCCGGACGGGCGTGGCGCGGCAACCACGATCGCCTTGGCCCACAACGGAAACCTGGTCAACACTGCAGAACTCGCGAAGCAGGTCGCCGAGATGGGCCTTCTCGACGACGCTACGTCGGACACCGCGATGGTCACCTGCCTGCTATCGGCTCGTCCGGACCTGTCGGTCGAGGCGGCCGCGCTCGAGGTCCTGCCGACTCTGCGGGGGGCATTCAGCTTCGTCTTCATGGACGAGGACACGCTCTACGCCGCTCGCGACCCCCAGGGCGTCCGCCCGCTAGTCCTTGGTCGACTCGAACGGGGTTGGGTCGTGGCCAGCGAGACGGCCGCGCTGGACACGGTCGGTGCGAGCTTCGTGCGTGAGGTCGAGCCCGGCGAGCTCCTCGCGATCGGCGAGGACGGCCTCCGCTCGACGCGGTTCGCGACCCCCAACCCGAAGGGCTGCCTTTTCGAGTTCGTATACCTGGCGCGACCCGACACGACCATCTCCGGCCGCACGGTGTACGCCGCTCGGGTGGCTGTCGGGCGCAAGCTGGCCAAGGAGTTCCCAGTCGAGGCGGATCTTGTCATCGGCGTACCAGAGTCCGGCATTCCAGCCGCGATCGGATACGCCGAGCAGTCCGGCATCCCGTACAGCGCCGGGCTAGTCAAGAACGCGTACGTCGGTCGTACCTTTATTCAGCCGAGCCAGAGCATCCGCCAGCTCGGCATCCGGCTCAAGCTCAACCCGCTGCGCGAGGTTGTTCGTGGTAAGCGTGTGGTCATGGTCGACGACTCAATCGTGCGCGGCAATACACAGCGAGCGCAGGTGCGACTGTTGCGCGAGGCCGGCGCGATAGAGATCCACGTTCGGATCTCGTCTCCGCCGGTGACGTGGCCCTGTTTCTACGGCATCGACTTCGCCACCAGGGCCGAACTGATCGCGAACGGGCTCGACGTCGACGGCATCCGCCGCTCCATCGGCGCCGACTCGCTGGGCTACGTGTCGCTCGATGGGCTCATCGCCGCGACCGAGCAACCGAAGTCACGGCTGTGCCGGGCCTGTTTCGACGGCGAGTACCCGATCCCGTTGCCTGCCGACGATCTGATCGGGAAACACGTACTGGAGGGGGTGCAGCGCCGGGTCGCTCCGCCCCTGCCGAGCCCGGGTGTAAACGGGAGCCCGCCCGCCAACGAGACACAGTCCTCAACACACAGCGGGGCGCTCCTGCGCCCGTGAACCTCAGCACGACAGGCCCATTCGAGTCTGGAGTCCCACCACAGCAGGGGGTATAACGTGACGCATGTGACCGACCGCACCTCAACCGCAGGCGGTGCGACCGGCGACGACACCCCTGGCTTTGATCGGGAGTACCGCCGGACCGTGACCTACAGCGACGCTGGGGTGTCGATTCACGCCGGCGAGCGGGCGGTTGAGCTCCTCAAGTCGAAGGTGCAGCGGGCCTCCCGGCCCGAGGTGGTCGGAGATATCGGTGGCTTTGCCGGGCTGTTCAGGCTGGACGTGGCGAAGTACAAGCAGCCTCTGCTCGCCTCGTCGACCGACGGTGTCGGTACGAAGTTGGTCATCGCTCAGCAGATGGATGTGCACGACACGGTCGGCGTCGACCTCGTCGCGATGGTGGTCGATGACCTCGTCGCCTGTGGGGCCGAGCCGCTCTTCCTGCTCGACTACATCGCTTGCGGTGAGGTCGTGCCGGAGAAGGTCGCCGCGATCGCGGCCGGTATCGCGGACGGCTGCCGTATCGCCGGCTGCTCCCTGCTGGGTGGCGAGACAGCGGAGCACCCCGGGGTGCTACGACCGCACGAGTACGACCTGTCCGCCACCGGCATCGGCGTGGTAGAGGAGGACGCCGTACTCGGCCCGCACCGGGTAGAAGTCGGCGACGTTGTCATCGCGATGCCCTCGACCGGACTGCACGCCAACGGTTACTCGCTCGTCCGGCACATCCTGCTGGGGATGGCGCGGATGCGGTTGGAAAGCGTGATGGAGGACCTCGAGAACCAGCGCACCCTCGGCCAGGAGCTGCTGACGCCGACGAAGATCTATGCCAAGGACTGCCTCGACCTCATCACCGAGACCGACGTCCGGGCGCTGGCACACATCACCGGCGGTGGCATCCCCGGCAATCTGGTCCGGGTGTTACCGGACACGGTCGATGCGGTGGTGGACCGCTCGACCTGGCGGCCCCAGCCCATCTTCGATCTGGTGCAGCGCAAGGGCCGAGTGGAACAGTCCGAAATGGAGTCCACGTTCAACATGGGTGTGGGGATGATGGCATTGGTGGCTGCCCCGGACTCGGACCGTGCACTGGCGTTCCTGCGCGGCCGTGGCATCGACGCGTGGGTCGTGGGTGAGGTCATCGACGGCACCGGCCAGGTCCAGCTACTCGGCTCACACACCCGCGGCTAGCGGCCATAACCACTCGGCGTCGATCATGACCTGGAGGTCATGATCGACGCCTTTTCGCGACGGTCGGGGCGTGATCACGGCGATCTTGGCCACTGGGTGAAGCGATTGGGGCTTCCCGGGACGGATATATCCACCTAGCCTGTAACGACACGGCGCGTAACGACACTGGGGAGGAGCCGTGTCACAGGGCTGGACGGGGATGCACGGGATCAACACCGTGCCCTCGTACGTGATCATGCAACCGACGACCCTGTGCAACCTCGACTGTCTGTACTGCTACCTCCCTCACCGCGCGTCCGACCGGCGGATGGCGGTCGAGGTGGCCGAGTCGGTCGCCGAGACGGTCAACGAGTGGGCGGCACAGGCGACCCGGTTCTCCGTGGTGTGGCACGGCGGTGAGCCGTTGGCGGCCGGGCGCGAGCATCTCGGCGCGCTGATGGCCCCGTTCTCGGGCGTGGAACACCACGTGCAGACGAACGCGACGCTCATCGACGACGCGTGGTGCGAGTTCTTCGCCGAGCGCGATGTCCACATCGGTCTGAGCATCGACGGACCCCGGCATCTGACCGCGCAGCGGGTACTGCGGGGAGGGAGCCCGGCGTACGACCGGATCGTCAAGGGCATCGAGACCTTGCGCCGGCATGGTCTGCCCTTCGCGGCCCTGTGTGTCGTCTCGAATCCCACGCCGGGGCTCGCCGAGGAACTGTACGGGTTCTTCCTCGACCTTGGCTGCACGGTGCTCGGGGTCAACATCGAGGAGAAGGAGGGGGTCAACCTGCGGTCGAACGCACACGACGGTGACGCGGTCCGGACCTTCTGGGCCGAGCTGACCGGAGCATGGCGGCGCGACCCGCGGGTCGAGGTCCGGGAGGTGGAGTGGGCGGTGCGGTACGCCGGAGCATCGCTCGCCGGGGCCGCGGACACGCTCCTACCCCGTCGCCACGACCCGATACCCACGATCGGACACGACGGACGGGTGGTACTGCTCTCCCCTGAGCTGGCCGGGTTCGCCTCGGAGCATTACGGCGACTTCTCGTCGGGTTCGGTGCGCCACACCCCGCTCGCCGAAATTGTGGCGGCGGCCGCCAAGGCGCCGAGCGGATGGATCGCTGAGTATCTGTCGGGTGTGGAGGCGTGCCGGGCCACCTGTGCATACTTTGGATTCTGCGGTGGAGCCCACGCGGCCAACCGCTTCTTCGAGCACGGACGATTCGACGGCACGCATACCCAGCACTGCCGTAATAGCAAGATCTTCCTACTGGAAGGAGTCCTGGACCATGCCCGAGCAGCTTGATCAGCCAGTCTCGAGCGTGTCCGTCACCGCACCCGCCGCTGGCCCGCTCACCGCTGGCCGCCCTCTAGGCGACCGGCTGCGCGACACGCTAGGCCTCCCCTCGCTGATCGCCGAGGCTGAGGCGACCTGGCGCGCTCGGGCCGCAGCCGCCGGCATCGCCGACGAGGAATCGCCCAAGCCCGGGTGGCGAGCGTTCGAGGACTCGTTCCCGACCTTTTACGAGTTCACCAACCGACCCCGCTAGCCGGCCATCGGGGAAAACCGGCCGTTTCGGAGCGAATCTCTGCGAGGGATGGCAGACAACTGCACGCGGGCAGCGCCCGCGAGCGTGCGATCAACCGAAAGGGGTTCAGCGGTGACGGGTGGCCCAGGTGCCGTCGTCTGACACCGGGTTCTCGTCGTCCTCGTCCTCGTCGTCGTCGTCGTCCGAGTCCGCGTCGTCAACGTAATCGCCGTACTCGTCGGCGGCTGAGTCGGACGATTCGCCCAAAGACCCCGCCCTGCCGCCGAGCTCGCGCTGCAGCGCAGCGAGGTCGGTGTTCGGGGAGTGGTACTTCAACTCCCGGGCCACCTTTGTCTGCTTGGCCTTAGCACGGCCGCGCCCCATGGCTCGACCCCCTCGCACAGAAATTGCGGGGCAACCCCTCCCGAGCCCTGCGGCTTGCCGCAAAGCAGAGTGGGCGGGCCCCGACGACGTCAGGCATCTCTCGTGGCTCATACGGTACATGGCTCAAGCCCGGTTCGGCACCTCGCCCTGGCTTGGCGAGTCGAGCCGTGGTCGAACGGCGGACGTAAGGAATGCTCAGCGCGACGCCCATGACACCCCGCGCGGCCACGACCCGTGATCAAGGCCGCCAACCCGCGCCGATCAAGGACCGATTGGGTGATCAAACCACCGCCATAAGTCCTTGATCGGCGGGAAGTAGGGGTGGGGGGAGGCGGGGGTCAGTGGTCGTGGATGAGGCGGATCGTGCGGAGGCGACCAACGTCGGCCATCCGGCGCTCAGCGAGCCGGTCGGCGGCTACTGCCGGCGGCACTCCGTCCGCAGCGGCCAGGGCGAGGATCTGCTTCGTCGTGTCGAAGATCTTGGCGGCCCGAGCCTTGGCCCGCTCGAAGTTAAAGCCATGGATCTCGTCCGCGACCTGGATCACTCCGCCCGAGTTGACCACGTAGTCGGGGGCGTACAGGATGCCGCGGTCCTCCACCAGCTTCTCGACGCCGGGGTGCGCGAGCTGGTTGTTGGCTCCACCCGCGACGATCTTGGCGCGGAGCACCGGCACCGTATCATCGTTGAGCGCGCCGCCCAATGCGCACGGAGCGTATACGTCGATGTCCGAGGAGATCAGGGTCGCCGTGTCGTCGACCACCTCCACTTGGGGGTAGGTGGATCGGACCCATTCCAGGGCCTGCTCACTCACGTCGGTCACCGCCACGGACGCGCCGTCGGAGATGAGGTGACCGATCAGATAGCGCCCGACCTTGCCGACGCCGGCGACGCCGACCCGACGACCGGACAGAGTCGGCGAGCCCCACACGTGTTCGGCGGCGGCGCGCATGCCCTGGAAGACGCCGAACGCGGTCAGCTCCGACGAGTCGCCACAGCCACCGTTCTCGACACTGCGACCGGCAACGAAGCGGGTCTCCCTCGCCACAATGTCCATGTCCTGCGTGTAGGTGCCAACGTCACACGCGGTGTAGTAGCGCCCACCGAGCGATTCGACAAAGCGGCCGTACGCACGCAGCAGTGCCTCTGTCTTGATCTTTCCCGGGTCGCCCCAGATCACCGCCTTGCCACCGCCCAAATCCAGCCCGGCCATGGCGTTCTTGTAGGCCATCGCCCGGCTCAGATCGAGTGCGTCGGCGAGAGCGGCCTCTTCGCTGTCGTAGGCGTGAAACCGGGTACCGCCAAGCGCGGGACCCAGTGCGGTCGAGTAGATCGCGATGATCGCCCTCAGGCCGCTGGCCGTGTCCTGACAGAAGACGACCTGCTCGTGGCCGGCGGTCCCGCCATGGCTGCCGGAATCATGGCTGCCGGAATCCTGGCTGGCCGAATCATGCTGACCAGAGGTGAAGACACCCATTGTCTCTCCTACCCGAGTGCGAGTGGCCCGTTCCCTTGTGGGGCCTGGCCATAGGACCGGCGTGGTGCCGCCGGTACTACGAAGCCTAGTGCCGTTGCCCGCCAGTGCGGGGCCGCGCCAATAGTGGCGCAATGTGGTCAGCGAACCGCAATCCGTGCGACGATCGCGCCGTGCCGACACTCTTCGCGTCGTACCTGCGGGTGTACGAGCCACTCACCGCATTCGACAAGCAGCGACAGGTCTACTGGCGCCGATACGTCCATGATGGCCGCGCGGTGACGCCCTTCGAGGGACCGGGCCGGCAGCGCACCGCGGTGATCGAAGCTCTCGGCGCGAGTTGGACCCGGCTGCCCGACCTGCCGGATGACGCATACGTGATGCAGGCCAACGAGACGACGTTGATCTGTCCGTGGAATCTCCGGGTGCGCGTCGCGGAGGCGGCGCTGGAGGCCCGCGACGGGGTGCCCCCGGTGCTCGCGGACGCTTTTGTGCCGCCCGCGCTGGCGGGGTTGGCGAAGGCGGTCGTCTCCGACTGGAACTCCGGGGCGCGCGTGCTGGAGTACGGAGCGCCGCGACAGCATGAGCAGATATCGACGTGGAGCGTGCCGCTGCGGTGGTTCGTACTGGTGGAGTCCGACGAACGCGAACTCGTGCTCGACCGGCAACGTCGGGTGCTGCGCTACCGAACGGAGATCTCCAAGGCTCGCCGGCGGGCGCACCGCGCACTGTCTGTGCTGCGCCGCGCCGTCGGGGATGTGCCCATCTCCGAGGCGGTCGAGGAGAGCGCGCGGTGGCTGGAGGAGTTTCATCCACGCTCGATCGTCGAGCTTGACTATGGCGGGCTCGCGGAGGTACTGCCGGACGAGGCCCTGACCGAGGACGACTCGCCCGCGCTGGTGGCGAAGGGTCTCACCGCGCTCTCCAAGGGAGACGCCGACTCGGCTACCGCGGCATATGAGCAACTTGTCGAGCGGTGGCGGGCAATTCAGCTCTTAGAGCGCTGTAACTGAATTGTTATCCACAAACTTGGGCAATCCACGCTTACCTCATCCGACCATCCACAACGCATCATCCGTTCGGCCCATGTCGGACATGCTGGACTAGCCGGACGATGGGACTCGCGTTGGCCGGCGGGACCCCGGCCTCGCCACGAGCACCTGTGGAGGAGAACCGATGGCATCCCGTACGCATGAGCCAGAACCCCTGCTCACCCCAGCAGAGGTCGCATCGATGTTCCGGGTCGACCCCAAAACGGTGACCCGGTGGGCCAAGGCCGGCAAGTTGAGCGCCATTCGCACCCTCGGCGGACACCGCCGATACCGCGAGTCCGAGGTGCGGGCGCTCCTGCAGGGCCAGATCCCGGCTCAGCGTCAGGGCGACTGACCAGGCGTACTTAAAGCAGCGGTCCGCGCGTCGAATTTCCCCCTCGACGGTCGCGGGCCGTTACTTTTCCGCATCGATGGGAGCGCGCCCAATAACACCGACGTGCTCACCCCGACGGGCGGTGCAGAAGCGCGACCGCCTGGGCGTGGATGGCGTCGATGTCACGACCGTCCGCGACGCTTGTCCGCGATCCCGTGACGACGTACCACTCGTCCGCGTCCTTGTACTGGACTCGCTGCATTACGCCGCCGTTGTCGTCGACCTCTGTACGCAGGGTGAGATCACCGGTGACGACGCCGACCTCATCTGTCATCACCCCGCCCGGCCCGGGGGTGATGTCTGTTGTCCGCTGCTCGCTCATGCACAGGTTCCCAGCATGTCGGAGAGTGCGACCTTCTCGGCGGCCGTCACGCTCAGCTTCCAATTGCTCTTCACAGCTACCCATTTCTGGGCGTACACGCACCAGTACGCACGCCTCGGTGGCTTCCACTGCGACGGGTCCTGGTCGCCCTTGGAGCGGTTTGTGCTGGCGGTGACCGCAATGAGCTCGGGCCGGGTGAGGTCGTTCGCGAAGGCTTTGCGCTGCGCGTCCGTCCACTCCTTGGCGCCCGTTCGCCAGGCGTTAGCTAGCGGCACCATGTGGTCGATGTCCAGCTCGCTTGGGTCGGAGACGGTCTTGCCGTCGTAGACGCTGAACCATGAACCCTGTGTGATCCGGCAAGCCGCGTCGGTCAGCACCATCTCGCCGTCGCGCTTCAGCACGACCTCGCGGGTGTCGCAGCTGTCGCTCTGGCTGATCCAGTGCTCGAAGCGGTCCCGGCTGTAACCGGACATCGACGCCCACGTGCCGACCGAGAGCGTGCCGAGTTGCTGCAGTGCCGCGGTCTTGCCTTGAACGACTTCCCGATCCTGCGGCGCGGCGCCGGCCGGCGCCTCCTGCAACTGTCCGCAGCCGCCCGCGAGGAGGGTGAGGCCGCAAGCGACAGCGAGGATGGTCCTGCGGAGGATGTCCACGGGCCCAGCATCGGCGGCTGGCCGGCCCGACGCCAGCAGCCCGGTAAGGGTGTTTCGGCCCGGTTGCCGCCGCTTTTCCCGGCGATCAAGGACCTGTGGCCCGCGGCTTTGAGATCGAACCACGACCACATGTCCTTGATCGCCGCCAAGGGGGTACACCCCGATTGACCAGCGGATCTCGAGATCAGTCGCAGTTTGGTCGCTGACCGGTAACAGTCCCGAAGCATGATCCCGACATGACGTTGGGGCCGGATCCGATGGCAGTCGGCACCGCACTCAGGGACGGTCCGTTCGGCCCCGGCAGCGTGCCGACGCCCGCTGCCGATACGCCGATCCAGGGGCGATCGCTGGGCCAGATCGCGTGGTCGCGCCTCAAGCGGGATCGGGTGGCGATGGCGGGTGGCGTCACCGTCATCCTGCTCATCGGGATGGCGATCTTCGCCCCGACGATTGTCGCCCTGCTCGGTCACCCGCCCAACGAGTTCCACCAGGATCTGATCAGTTCCGAGACGCTGGCGCCCAAGGGCTGGTTCGGCGGCATCGGCTGGGATCACCCGTTCGGGCTCGAGCCGCTTAACGGGCGCGACATCTTCAGCCGGATCGTCTACGGGGCCCGCATCTCGCTGCTCATCGCCTTCCTCGCCACACTGCTCTCGCTGGTCATCGGGTCGACCCTCGGGATCGTCTCGGGTTACTTCGGCGGCTGGGTCGATACCCTCATCAGCCGCGCGATGGACGTCTTCCTGGCCTTCCCGCTCCTGGTCTTCGCGATCGCGCTGGCGGGGGTGATCCCCGACACCGCATTCGGCCTCACCGGCGACACCCTGCGGATCGTTTTACTGATCTTCATCATCGGCTTCTTCAACTGGCCCTACATCGGGCGCATCGTCCGGGGCCAGGCACTGTCGCTGCGCGAGCGCGAGTTCGTCGATGCCGCGCGCAGCCTGGGCGCCCGCGGTCCGTACATCATCTTCCGCGAAATGGTGCCGAACCTGATCGCGCCGATCCTGATCTACGCCACGCTGCTCATCCCGACGAACATCCTCTTCGAGGCCGCCCTGTCGTTCCTCGGGGTCGGCATCCGACCGCCGACTGCGACCTGGGGCGGCATGCTCTCCGACGCCGTGCATTTCTACACGATGCCGCACTTCATGCTCTGGCCCGGCTTGGCGATCTTCGTCACGGTGCTGGCCTTCAACCTCTTCGGGGACGGGCTGCGCGACGCGCTCGATCCGAAGACGCGATGACGTGGACCCCAACCCCTGCTACCAACTCCAACCACAAGAATGGGGTGTCAGTTGATGAAAAGAAGGATGGTGACCTCGGTCGCCCTCGCCACCGTGGTCGCGCTCGGCCTACAAGCATGTGGCGCGGGCCCGACCACCAACAACACGACAGGCAACACCACGCCGGAGTTCAACGCGGCGATGGGCAAGGTGTTCAACCCTTCGGACAAGAAGGGCGGCACGATAAGGATCGCCAACTCGGGCGACTGGGACACACTCGACCCGGGCGAGACCTACTACGGCTACTCCTGGAACTTCCTCCGCCTGTACGGCCGGTCGCTGGTCATGTTCAAGCCAGCTCCCGGCGATGCCAGCGCCGAGCTGGTGCCGGATCTGGCCGAGGGCCTCGGCGCTCCCAGCGACGATGGAAAGACGTTCACGTACAAGATCCGCAAGGGGGTGAAGTACGAGGACGGCACGGAGGTGACATCGAAGGACGTCAAGCACGCCGTGCTGCGCTCCACCGACAAGGCGACATTCCCCAACGGTCCGGCGTACTTCGAGCAGTTCCTCAACCTTCCGGCCGGATACAAGGGTCCCTACAAGTCCAAGGGCGTGAACACCGACTCGGCGATCGAGACGCCGGACGACCACACCATCGTGTTCCACCTCAACCAGCCGTTCGGAGGCTTCGACTACCTTGCCCAACTCCCCCAGACCGTGCCGGTGCCCGAGGCGAAGGACACCGGGGCGAACTACAAGCAGCACGTGATCTCGACCGGCCCGTACATGTTCGAGACCAATGAGCCCGGGAAGAGCTTCAGTCTCAAGCGCAACCCGAACTGGGATCCCGCCACCGATCAGTGGCGTAAGGCCCTGCCGGACCGCTACGAGGTGTCGCTCAACGTCAACGCCGACGACATCGACAACCGTCTGATCTCCGGCGACCTCAACCTCGATATCGCCGGCACCGGCGTGCAGCCGGCGTCCCTGAGCCGCGTGCTCGGCGACCCGGCCCTCAAGGCGCAGTCGGACAACCCGCTCTCCGCACGGCTGTGGTACGTCTCGATCAACCCGCAGGTGAAGCCGCTCGACAACATTGACTGTCGCAAGGCCGTGCTCTACGCGGCCGACCGGGTCGGCTACCAGACGGCCTATGGCGGCCCGTTCGCCGGCGGCGAGATCGCCACGACGGTGCTGCCTCCGCAGATCCCCGGCTACCAGAAATACGACCTCTACCCGGCCGGCGCCGACAACAAGGGCGATATCACCAAGGCCAAGGAAGCCCTGGCGGCCTGTGGTCAGCCCAACGGCTTCGCGACCAACATCGCGTACCGGGCGGAACGGCCGAAGGAGAAGGCCACCGCCGAGTCGTTGCAGCAGGCGCTGGCCCGGGTCGGGATCACGTTGACGCTTAAGCCCTACCCGCAGGGCGACTACTTCGCCCAGTACGCGGGCAACCCACCGTTCTCGCGCGCCAACAGCCTGGGCCTGTCGCTCAACGGCTGGCAGGCGGACTGGAACGACGGGTTCGGGTTCCTGTCGCAGATCGTGGACAGTCGAGTGATCCGGGAGACCGGTGGCTCGTCCAACATCAGCGTCCGACTGCCCGAGGTCGACCGACTCATCGACCAGGCGCTCGCGGAGACCGACGTCGCCAAGCGCGAAGCGTTGTGGGGGCAGATCGACAAGCGGGTCATGGAGGAGGCCGTCATCCTGCCCGGCGTGTACTCGAAGTCACTCCTGCTCCGTGGCAAGGGTTTGACCAACGTATTCGTCAACGATGCCTTCGGCCAGTACGACTACCTGTCCTTCGGCGCCGCATAGGCCTTCAGCCGCCATGTAGTCCGCTCCTCACGCAAAGGCGGGTGAAGGCAGTAAGGTGGCCGGCTCGGACTGGGGTACCGGGCCGGCCACCGGAGCCGTCCACTGTGGTCACATACATTCTCAAACGCCTCATCGCCGCCGTGATGCTCCTCTTCATCGTGAGCGCGGTCACGTTCTCGATCTTCTTCGTGGTTCCCCGCCTCGCCGGGTCCACGCCGGAGACGCTCGCGACCCGGTACGTCGGCAGGGCGGCCACCGAGGCGACCGTCAAGCTCACGGCCGAGCGGCTGGGCTTCTACGACCCTGTTGTGGTGCAGTACGGCCGATGGGCCAGGAGCATAGTCGTCGGGGCTGACTACGATTATGGATCCGGCGTCGAGCATTGTCCGGCGCCCTGCCTCGGCTACTCGTTTATCACCCGCCAGCCGGTCTGGCCGGAACTGCTCGACCGCATGCCCATCACGATGTCGTTGGTCTTCGGCGCGTCCCTCATCTGGTTGGTCTCGGGGGTGGCCACCGGGGTGGTGTCCGCGTTACGGCGTGGCAGCCTCTTCGACCGTGCGGCGATGGGAGTCGCGCTCGGCGGCGTCTCGCTGCCCATCTTCTT
>Ga0184625_10000538_pt1 | contig 14476 bp, 15 predicted proteins | sample PLM3_30_b1_FD_133151 | JGI IMG/M metagenome (GOLD analysis project Ga0184625, IMG submission 133151) | Groundwater sediment microbial communities from an aquifer in East River, Colorado, USA - PLM3_30_b1 | ecosystem: Environmental > Terrestrial > Soil > Riparian zone | place: USA: East River... | reverse complement strand
TGGTCTGTAACCTCCTGGTCACCCCAGTGGCCTATCCGCTGGGGGTCTAATCACAGGATGAGAGCCTTTCTGCACTATGTCAAGTCCCTTCACTGGTTCCTCCAGGAGCAGCGGGAGGAAGTCGCTTCGATGACGGAGCTGCTGGCCGTCGTCGAGCGTGGGAAGGACAACCTCTTACACGTCGAGGAGCATCTCGGTCGAGCGGCCCCTGACGGGGCGAGCCCGCTCGAAGCCGGAGCTCCCCCCGTGGCCGGCGGCGCACTTTAGTGGTCGCTCCGGGAAGTCCGCCACCCCTTCGCGCGGCTGCGAACGCTTCGCCTGCCGTCGTCCTCGGTCGGCCACATACCTTCTGGTATGGGGCCTCCCTGCGTCCTAGGCATGCTCGGTTCTCGCCGGCGAATGGGCACCGGACTTCCCGGAGAGACCACTAGGTCGCGTGCGAGAGATCCGGGTTCGCACCGCGCGCCGCAGCCACGTCCTCGACATCACGGAAGACGTGCGCGACGCGGTTGCCGGCGAGCGCGGCTCGGCCGTAGCCGTCTACGTACCGCATACGACCGCTGGTGTGACGATCAACGAGCACGCGGATCCCGCGGTCGCGCGCGACTTCGAGTCTGCGCTCGAGCGGATCGTGGAGAACGGCTGGCCGTGGGAGCACGTCGAGCCGGGCGAGGAGAACGCGCCGACCCATGTCCGAGCCTCGCTGATGGGGCCGAGCGTCGTCGTCCCGTTGCGCGACGACGGCTCGCTTGCTCTCGGCACCTGGCAGGGGATCTTCCTCTGTGAGTTCGACGGGCCTCGCGACCGCTCCGTCTACGTGAGCGTGCTGCAGTAGCCCGTGATCGAGGTCGAACGGCTCACGAAGCGCTTCGGCTCGACGCTCGCGGTCGACGATCTGTCGTTCTCGGTGGCGCCCGGCACGATAACGGGGTTCCTCGGGCCGAACGGCGCGGGGAAGTCGACGACCATGCGGGCGATCCTCGGCTTGGTCCTGCCGACGTCGGGCAGTACGACGGTGCTCGGCCGCCAGTACCGCGAGCTGGAAATGCCGTTGCTGCGTGTCGGCGCGTTGCTCGAGACCTTCGACGCGCATCCTGGACGATCGGGTCGAAACCATCTCCGCGTGCTCGCCGTCGCGGGCGGCATTCCGCGATCTCGGGTGGACGAGGTGCTAGCGCTCGTCGATCTGGGTGCCGCGGGGCGGCGGCGCGTCAAGGGCTACTCGCTCGGCATGCGACAGCGTTTGGGTCTCGCCGCGGCGCTGCTCGGCGATCCCGAGGTGCTCGTGCTCGACGAGCCTGCGAACGGGCTGGACCCACAGGGCATCCGCTGGCTCCGTGACTTCCTTCGTTCGCTCGCGAGCGAGGGACGGACGATCCTCATCTCGAGCCACGTCCTCGCCGAGGTCGCGCAGACCGTGGACGACGTCGTGATCATCCATCGTGGGAAGCTCGTCCGACACGCTGCGATAGCCGAGGTGGACGCACTCGCGGCGGGTTCCACCACCGTTCGCTCTCCGGATGCCGATCGCCTCCTTGAGCTGCTCGTCAGTGCGGGGCTGGACGCTCGGAGCGTCGGTGAGGGACGTCTCGAGGTGATGGCGCCGTCCGAGCAAGTCGGCGAGATCGCGGCGTCGGCTGGGGTCGTCTTGCACGAGCTGTCTGCGACGCGCGCGACGCTCGAGGAGGTCTTCCTCGAGCTCACGGGCGAGCCAGGGGAGCGGGGCGGCGCATGACGCGCGTCTTCGCCGCGGAGCTCCTGAAGCTCCGGACCCTGCGAAGCACGTGGGGGTTCGCGCTGGTTGCGTTGCTTCTCGCGGGGCTCGCCACGGCCGGACACATCGGTGGAACGCAAGCGCAGGATCGGCTCGATCCCGAGTTCCAGTTCCAGATCGTGCTCGATGCGGCTTTTCCGGCTGCGGTTCTCTCGCTGCTGCTGGGGATGATCCTCGTCACGAACGAGTTTCGACACGGCACGATTGCCCGGACGCTGCTCGCCACGCCCCGACGCGATCGTCTCGTCGCCATCAAGCTTCTCGCCGGGGCTGCCACCGGCGCCGGCCTCATGATCGTCACTCTTGTGGTCACGGCGTCGACAGCGGTCGTCTGGCTCGGCATCCTCGATGTTCCGCTGAAGCTCGGTGAGGGAACCGAAGCCGCCTCGCGCGCATTCGTCGGTGTGGTGCTTGCAGGGATCCTCGGCGCGGCGATCGGCGGCGCCGTCCATTCGCAGGTCGGCGCGCTGGTCGGCGCGCTCGTCTGGATCTTCGTCGCCGAGCCGCTTTGTTGGGCGCTCTTGGGCCTCCTCGACGTCGGCGGCGCTGCCGAGTATCTGCCCGCAGCGTCGCTAGGCGGCATCGTGGACTCGGGCGGTGGAGGTCTGCCGTTCGCGGGCTCCGTCGCCATGGCCCTCGCCTGGACGGCGGTAGCGACGGTGCTCGCGTTGTTCCGTACGAGCAGGCGGGACATCACCTAGATGCCTGACCGGAGATTCACGCGGGCCGACTGACGGCCACGACACGGCGCCGGCTCGCCACCCGCGCGCGTCGCACAGGCTTTCAAGCCTGCACGACGTGTACGTGCGGCGGAGCTAGGTCGTGACCGCCCTCGGCTGCGCGCCAATTTCCGGTCAAGCATCTAGACGGCGCTAGGCTGATCCGGTCGTGGCCGCGCCTGTTCGCAACGGGGAGGAGCTCGAGCTCTCGATCGAGTCGCTCGCGTACGGCGGCAACGGCGTGGCACGGCACGACGGCTTCGTCGTCTTCGTACGCGGCGGGCTCCCCGGCGATCGCGTTCGGGCACGCGTGACCAAGGTCAAGCGCGGGTTCGCCGAGGGCTTCGCGAGCTCGCTGCTCGAACCAGGGCCCAATCGGGTCGACGCGCCGTGCCGGCATTTCGGGACCTGCGGTGGCTGCCGCTTCCAGGACCTCGCCTACGACGCGCAGCTGGCGCAGAAGGCACAACAGGTGCGCGACGCGCTCGTTCGGATCGGACGCGTCGAGGACCCGCCCCTCGAGCCGATCCTGCCCGCGTCGTCCGAGTACGGCTACCGCAACAAGCTCGAGTACTCGTTCTCGACCGGCGACGACGGCGTCGAGCTCGGCTTTCATCGCGCTGGGCGTTGGGACGAGGTGATCGGGATCGAGGAGTGCCTTCTCACCACCGACCTCGGCAACGCCATCCGGATCGCGGTTCGCGACTGGGCACGGGAGGAGCGGCTCGAGGCGTACGACCAGGCAACCGGCGAGGGATACCTACGCCACCTGGTGGTTCGGGAAGGCCGGAACACGGGTCAGGCGCTCGTCGTCCTCGTCACCGCCCCGGGCGAGCACTTCGAGAGTGGGTACCTCGTCGACGTTCTCCGTCGCTTCCCCGAGGTGCGTTCGATCCACTGGGCGATCAACGACACTCCGGCGGAGCAGACCAACCTTCCGACCCGGCTTCTCTGGGGCGAGGAGGCGATCGAGGAGAAGATCCTCGGACTCCGCTTTCGGTTGCGCCCGTCCGCTTTCCTGCAGACGAACACGGAGATGGCCGAGCAGCTGTACGCGCTCGCCCGCGAGTTCGCCGCGCTCACCGGTTCCGAGAACGTCTTCGACCTCTACTGCGGGACGGGCACGATCGGGCTCGCCCTCGCTCCCTCGGCGGCCTCGGTCTGGGGACTGGAGATCTCGGAGGAGGCTGTGGCGTGCGCGATCGAGAACGCCGAGCTGAACGGGATCGGGAACGCGCAGTTCTTCGCAGGAAACGTGGGGCAGACCCTGGAGGAGCTCGTCGAGGAGGCGGGGGCGCCCGACGTCGTCGTCGTCGACCCGCCCCGAGCCGGGCTCGCAGGCAAGGCGCTTCGGAGGACGGGGGCGCTGGCCGCTCGCCGGATCGTCTACGTCTCCTGCAACCCGACGACGCTTGCGTCCGACGTGCAGGTCCTGAGGGACGAGTTCGGATACGCGCTCGTGCGCTGCCGGCCGGTCGACATGTTCCCGCACACGCCGCACGTCGAGTCGGTATCGCTGCTCGAGCGCGTGTAGGGGCGTGACCTCGCTCTAGGAGGGTGCCTGGGCACGTACGCCGCGGGCGTTCCTCCAGAGCAGGTCCGCATTCGGGAGCAGGAACCCGAGACACACCGCCGGCAGCGCCGGTAGACCCGCGATGCCGTCCCAGCTCCAGACCAGCATGAGCGTCCCGGCCAGGAATCCGGTCATTCCCATCCACGTCCAGGCAACGCGCAGCGCGAAGCGGTCGGCCGCGGCGAGAAAGAGCGCGAAGAAGAGGATGTCCGGCGGCCCGATGTTGACCGTCGCCGTCTCACCCGGGTTCGGAAACGCGACCGATATCCGCTCGAAGAGCCCAGGTCGCTGTTCGACGACGTACTCCGTCGGGCCCGCGGCCACCGACCAGATGTCGACCCAGGGGACGAGCACCGCGACGAGGGCGATCCACCACAGCTCCTCGAACAAGGTCAGAAACCAGAAGCCGACGATCGCGTAGAAAGCGAGCTTCGCAACGTTCGCAGCCGAGTCGACCTCGAGGAACGTGAGCGTCAGTGCGGCCGCGCCCGAAACAAGTGCGATCCCCAGGAGAGCCTTGTTGCCGGCCTGTGCGAGCGGGAGCGCGATCCAGATCGTCGCGGCGAACACGGGAAAGACGATCGCGCTGTGAAAGAGGACATCGAGCCCCGAGGGAAGCCCGGGCAGACGTTCCGCGCCGGCGGCGTACGCAACGAGGCCGACGGCAAGTGCGGCGAGCGAGAGAGCTCGCCGTCCTGCCAGGGGTTGGGGTTCGAGGTCCATTGACAGCGCGGCCGCGAAGCGGCCGCCTTTAGGGATCTTCGCGCGAGCGGAATCCGCGCGTCAGCGCCCGCGAAGTGGGCGCCTTCAGGGATGTTCGCGCGGGCGGAATCTGTACTCGCAGGTTCCGCTCTTGCGCAATCACGAGCATTCCGGTCTTGCGCATCAATACGGGGGCTGCTCCGCCCACCAAGGGCCGAGCGCCTTGAACGCGTTCCAGAACGCGGTCTTCGCGGGCTGCTCGTCGAGCGACTCGTCGATGTCGGGAGTGACGAGTGCGTCGATCGTGGGAGTGAATCGCTGTAGCGATCCCTCCGCGCTCGGGTCGATCGCATCCGACAGGGGGAAGTGAAGCTCGTTGATGAATGTCGTCGTGCGCCCGCCCATCGTCAGGACGAGCTTCGGCTGGACGATGTAGAGCTCGCGCGTAAGCCAGGATGCTGCGTCCGCCGGGTCCTCCGTTCCGAACTTCAGGCAGTTCGTCCCGTATACGGCCAGCGGATCGACACCGAGCCGCTGGAGCGACTTCAGCACGGCCTGCCCCGCGCGGCCGAAGTACGCGACCCCTTCCTGGATCTCCGAGGGCTGCGGCGAGAACTTCAGGAGGAAGACGTCGGCCAGCGGATGGCCCGACCCGAGCACCGGAACCCTCAGCTCGTCGCCCGCCCGCGCGAGCTCGTCGCCGAGCTCGTTGATCTCGGAGATGGCCTTCTTCAGGTAACGCTCGTAGATCTCGTCGGTGGGCACGGCCGCTGGCACGGGGTCTCGAGCACCTTCTCTCTCAGCGAACCTTTTCCTTGACCTGGGCGACCCACTTGAGCGACTGCAGGTACGCGAGCGACTTCGGTCGGCGCAGGATCTCGGCGTTGCGAAGCGACAGCAGGAACTCCTCCGGCCCTTCGAATCGCCGCATGCGAACTGCACCCGTGCCGACGCCTTGGAGGACGTGGGCATCGGAGCCCGCGCCCTGCAGGAGCCGGTACTTCTGCGCGAAGCGCAACGCTTCGTCGTTGAACGACTCACGGAGCAGCCGCGCGTTGAAGACCTCCAGCACGTCGATTTCGGCGAGGTGGCGGTGAAGCGTCGCGGGATCGGGAATGGCATGCAGCCGGTCGAACGGGTGTGGAAGGTAGACGAGGCCACCCTGGTCGCGGATCGCCTCGACCGTGTCGGCGAAGGACATGCCGCGCGAGATCTCCTCGCCCAGGAAGAGGCCGATGACCTCACCCTGTCCGTCTGTCTTGACCTCCTCGCCGGGAATGACGACGAGTTCGCGGTGGCGCGCGAGCTCGATCGCCTCGAGCGCGCCCCCGAACGCGTTGTGGTCCGTGATCGCGATCGCGCCGAGACCGATGCGCTCGGCGTGGTCGAGCAGATCCTCGGTCGGCGTCGAGCAGTCGTGAGACCAGTCCGTGTGCATGTGGAGGTCGACCACGATCCAGTCGCGATCCGTCAGTGGATCGTCCTCGGCCGAAGGCGACGGCACGCGGAGCCGTCGCTTGCTCGCGAGTCGCGTGTAGACGGCGTCGAGCTCGGCGGCGACGCGCGCGAAGCTCTGGTCCTCTGCTGCCACTCGCTCGTCGGCCCCGATCCGACGTCGGAGCATCTCGTCGGAGGAAAGTCGCACGACTTCGTGCGCGACCGCTTCGGGACTTCCGTCTTGCACTGTCGCCGCCGCGCACGCAGCCGCCTCGAGCCGTAGGCGCTCCTCTCCCGACGGCGCTGGGACGAAGATCGCTGCGTCGCGCAGCTCAGCCGCTCGCTGATCCTCCGTGCGTGCGGACCGAACGTGCACGCGGCCACGCACCGACCGCGGGATGGTCGGACGAAAGCCCAGGGGCTTCGTATGCAGGAGCGTGAGCTCCCACTCGGGAAGGTCGCGCAGTAGCCGAAGAAGCGCGCGTGTCACCGGCCGGCCTGCTGCCTCGAGCTCGCCGACGATGACGTTGCGCTTGAGGGCCGGCTGAAAGCGCGCCGTGTCGACGCCGAGTGGAACGAGGCCGTAGTCGCCGTCGAAACGCTCCGCAGCAGCGTCCGCCGTCTCGCTCGAGGTCGCTAGAAGCGCGTCGATGCGGATGCGGAGCCGATCCCTGCGCGACCGTCGAGCCGGGTACCCCAACCGCTCCGGGGAGAAGAAGGTTGCGGCCGTGAGCGCGCGCGTCGAGGTCAAGGCGAGGTACGAGATGCTCGGAAGTCCCGGCTCGAAGCCGTGCACGACATCGAAGTGCCCTCTGGCGAGCGCCAGCCGAAGGTTTGCGCGCACCGCGACCGGTATGCCCATGTGCGTTCGCCGTGACAGCGGGATGGAGGGGCCGACCGCAATGACGTCTGCCCGGATGCCCCGGTGGAGGGCCCGGCGCCCGGCGAGCAGGTCGCGCGCGCGAGACGACGGGGCAAGCACCGTGACTTCATGGCCGCGCTCTCGGAGCGCAGCAGCCGTGCCTGAGACATGCGCGTTCACCTCGTGCGGCTGCGACCACGCGAACGGCGTGACGAAGCAGATCCGAAGGCTCACGATCGGGCGAGTGTAGCCCGGTGGGTCAGGCGCACGGGTCTGACCCCGTACAGTGGCCGAATGACCGACGTCACGATCAAGGCTCGCGCGAACGGGCCATACAAGGTCGAAGGGCCGGTGCGGGTGATCGACGCCGAGGGCAACGAGTTCGTGCTTCCTCCAGGCAGCGGAATCGTGCTCTGCCGCTGCGGCCACTCGCAGACGAAGCCCTTCTGCGATTCGAGCCACAAGCGCGTCGGCTTCGTCGCGGACGACGTGGCGCTGCGCGCTAGCCGGGGTCAGACCCGACGGGCCTGAATCCGGATTCCCGCCTGCGGAGGATCAGGCGTTCGCCTGGAACGAGCTCGATCTCGAGACCGTCGCGTGAACGGGTAAGGACGAGCTCGACGTCGTCGAGGCTCGCGAGGACGCGCTCGTCGGACGGTGCCGCTCGGGCAGTCGCAAACCGATGCAGCACTGGGATGAGCAGGTACGTCAGGCCGGTGAATATCCAGGCGACCGCGAGCGGCTTTCCGATCGTGTCGCCGGGATCGTCCTGCCAGATTGCAGCGAGCGAGATGGCGGACGCGCCTGCAGCCAGAACTCCGGCGCTCCACGCCAGTCGTACGCCCAGCGTAGTTCGCGCCATGAGCTGGGCCGTCACGGCGATGAGAGCTGCGACGAGAACGAGCACACCGCTCCATCCCCAAAGCCAGCTGTCGCCGCCACCGTCGAAGACGAAATCCCAGATCGCGTAGACAACGGCCGCGTATGCAGGCGCCGCAACAACGACGGCGGCCAATCCGAGCGCGCGTTCACCGCGGTCCACGAGTGCGATTCCGGCGATCAGCGTCGAGCCCGCGAGAAGCGTTGCGGCCAGCGTTCCGAGGATGCGGCCGTCATTGTCGGAGAAGTCGCCGCCGACAACCGCTGTCAGTGCAACGAGGGCGGCGAGGACGAGAATTCCCGCCGCCCCGATCCAGAAGATCCGCGCGAAGCGGACTCCCGTCACGCCTTCGCGCCTGCTTTCCGCTTCGAGACGGCGTTCTTCACGATGAAGCGCTCGCTCTGCTCGTGCGCCTCGTCGTCGCGGATCTGCTTCGGCGGCGACTTCATCAGGTAAGCGCTTGGCGCCTCGAGCGAGCCCGAGATGCCGTTGTTCAAGGCGAGCTTCGCGAGCCGGACGGCATCGATGACGATCCCTGCCGAGTTCGGCGAGTCCCACACCTCGAGCTTGAGCTCCACGTTGAGCGGTACGTCGCCGAACGACGATCCCTCCATGCGGATGTACGCCCACTTGCGGTCCGTGAGCCACGGCACGTAGTCGGACGGGCCCACATGGACGTTGTCTGCGCCGATGTCGTAGTCGAGCATCGACGTGACAGCGTTCGTCTTCGAGATCTTCTTTGACTCCAGACGCTCGCGCTCGAGCATGTTGCGGAAGTCGGAGTTGCCGCCCACGTTCAGCTGCATCGTCCGGTCGAGGTGGACGCCGCGGTCGCCGAAGAGGGTCGTGAGCACGCGATGCGTGATCGTGGCGCCGACCTGCGACTTGATGTCGTCTCCGATGATCGGGCAGCCGGCCTCCTCGAAGCGCTTCTGCCAGTACGGCTCGCGCGCGATGAAGACGGGCATGCAGTTCACCATCGCGACGCCGGCCTCGAGAATCTGCTCCGCGTACCACTTCGTCGCCGCCTCGGAGCCGACGGGGAGGTAGTTGACGACGACGTCCGTGCCGGTCTCCTTCAGGATCCCGACCACGTCGTCGGTCTGTCCGGGCGCCTTCTCCACGACCTGCGCGAGGTACTTGCCGATGCCGTCGTGCGTCATGCCGCGCGAGACCTTGACTCCCGTCTTCGGGACGTCCGCGAACTTGATCGTGTCGTTCGGGTGCGCCCAGATCGCGTCCGCCAGGTCCACGCCGACCTTGCCCTTGACCACGTCGAAGGCGGCTGTGAACTCGATGTCCGAGATGTGGTAGCCGCCGAGGTCGACGTGCATGAGCCCGGGGACGGAGCCCTCGGGCTTCGCGTCCTTGTAGTACTCGACTCCCTGGAGAAGCGAGTTGGCGCAGTTGCCCACGCCGATGATCGCGACGCGCACCTTGTCCTTCGCGCGAGCGCCGTTCTTCGATCCGTTCGTGCTTGCCATGGGTTCCTTTCGTCTACTGGCTGATGGAACGCCGAGCCCATCAGCGAGCGCGGCGAGGATGACGTCGTTCGCGTTGGAGCCGCGGCGCGACGCCTCCGCCTGGATCTCGTCCTTCAGCTCCTGCGGAACGCGGAGCAGAATGACAGGGCTTCCTCCTGCTAGCACTTTGCGTCGGCGGCCGCTGGGAGCGTATGAGATACCGAACTCCTCAGCGAGTATTCCGACCGCCACATCGTTGACGTTTGACTCCCGGCGGGCGGTCTCGCGAACGAGCGCCCCCTTCAACGGTGCCGGCATCCTCACGAGGATGCCCGCTCTCTGAGATTTGCTAGCAGACAAAGTGCTATCACCCTAGCAAACCTCGACGAGACGTGTATCAGGAAGGAAGGTTTTCGACGAACGTGGCGAGGTCGACCGCGACGCGCTCTGGTTGCTCCCAGTGAACGATATGACCGACCCCCTCGTAGACGACGAATCGCGATCGGGGAATCGATGCTGCGAGCCTCTCCTGGTCGCCCCTGCTCAAGAATTGATCCTGGTCGCCCCAGACGATGAGCGTTGGCACCCCGATGGCTCCGCCTTCGCTCGGCGGCATGGCTTCGGTCAAGCCGCGCAACGCCGCCTTCCAGACGTGCGCCGGAACCTTGCAGCTCTCGTCGCACATCGCGTCGAGGAACTGCGGGGGCACTGAGCGGGAGGCGGTGGCGGCGACGAACTCACGGACGAACGCACGATCGACGGGGTCCTCTAGCGCGAACACCGCATCCAAGATCGCAGGCTTGTCTCGAAGACTGCGAGGGGATCCGATGAGCACCAGAGCACGCGTCAGCTGGGGGAAATCGACCGCAAAGCGCTGCGCCACGTAGCCGCCACTAGAGGAGCCGACGATGACAGCGGCATCGAGCTCGACCGCGTGCAGGAACGCCGCCGCGTCGGCTGCCATCTGCTCGAGCGCGTAACCGAACGTTGGCTTGTCCGCGTCGCCGTGCCCGCGCTGCGTCGGCACGAGTGCACGGATCGAATGGGGCAGATGGGCTAGGACCGGTTCGAACGACCGCCACGAGTCGACGTAGGCGTGAAGGAGCACAACCGGAATTCCGGCCGGATCTCCTTGCGCCACATATGGCAAGCGGAGCCCGTCGGCGACGAGGATCGACTGCTGTTCGAGCCGCACGGCGTCGGGCTAGGCAGCGGTCTGCTCTGCGAGCTCGCGAAGCTGGCGGCGGACGAAGAGCATCCGCTGCACGACCGTGACCCACGCCATCGCGGCGAGGGCATAGATCGGCCACTGCAGGAGACCCCACGGGGCGAGGCCGAGGCCGACGGAGATCAGGACGACACGCTCCGTTCGGGAGCCGAAGCCCACATCGGCGCGGAGACCGAGGGCCTCCGCCTTGGCTCGCGTATACGAGACGAGGAACGAGCCGATGACGGCGGCGAACGTCGCGACGAGGGCGACCTCGTTGCCCTCGCGCATGAACACGAGCCCGATCGCCGCCAGCATCGCGGCCTCGCCGAGGCGGTCGAACGTGGAGTCGAGGAATGCCCCGAAGATGGTCCCCTTGCTCGCCGCCCGCGCGAGCGCGCCGTCGAGGATGTCTGCGATCGACCCGATCACGAAGAGGAAGCCGCCGAGCCAGAAGTAGAGCTTCTCGTTTCGGTCCTCGAATCCGACGAGGACGGCGCCGGCGAGGCAGAGCGACACGCCCGCGAGGGTCAGCATGTCCGGCGTCAGCTTCGTCTTGGCGACCCCGCGCATCGACCGGGCGAGGATCTCCCGCGCGGCGGCCGTGTACTCCTGCTTGACTCGGTCGAGTTGGTTGACTCGCGCGGCTTTGCCGCCGGACTCGTCTTCGCTCATGCGCGCTTAGAGCTCCCTTCAGGGTGAGAGACCATGTCGCGAAGCGGCGCTGGAGCCCGCGATGCCGCGTCCTCAGTCGCGCCCATATCGCTGCGGATATGGGCGCTCCCTGCGTCCTTGCCTCACGGCCTCCCTCGTCCGCCTCGCGACGGGCGATCACCCTGAACGGAGCTCAGGCGCAGCGTGCGGAGCCGGCGAAGCGCGAGTCCCGTCGCGACCGCGAGGGCGAAGCCGGCGACGACGTCGAGCCAGTAATGGTTGCCTGTCGAGATCACCGCGAACGCGACCCACGCCGGCCAGGCGAGCCATACGGCCTTCGCGAGACGCGAGCGCACGAGTCCGAACATGACGATGCCGACGATCAGTGCATCCATCGCGTGCAGGCTGGGCATCGCGGCGTACGGGTTCGAGGCCAAAGCGATGAGACCGCTGTCGTGGTTGATCGACGAGTACTGCGCCAGTGTGTCGACGAAGCCCCACTCGGGGAACATCCGAGGAGGCGCTGTCGGCATGAGGATGTAGCCGACGAGGCCGACGAGGTTCGCGACGATGAGCCAGTTCCGGAAGCCGGCAAATCGCTCGTGGCGGCGGAAGTAGACCCAGAGCAGCGTCACGCCGACGACCGCGAACTGCGAAAGCCAGTACGTGAACGAGGTAAGCGTCACCATGATCGACGACGTATCGACGACGCGTTGGATGGCCGGCTCGAAGAGCGCCCCCAGGTGCCGCTCGGTACGGAGAACCCACTCGCCGTTGTGGAATGCGTCGGCGACGCTGCGATCGGCTGCGCCGCGCGCGATCTGGTACACGACGTAGAACCCCATCCAGATGGCAACCTGGAGGGCGAGATGCGCCCAGCCGCGGGGGAGGCGCCGTGAAGTCTCGGCGACGAAGCTCGACACGACGCAGCCGATTCTAACGCGCCCGTGCACAGTCACGCCGAAAGCACCGAGGCAACGCCCGGCGGAAACGGTCACCGATCAGCGCTCGTGATCGTTACCGCGCAGAACTCGACTTGAGCTGATCGTCAGCGGTGCGGCATCCTCACCGGATGGCGGCACGTCACGGCGTGAGGGTCTGGCTTGCGCTTGTGACCGTGTACGTCGTCTGGGGCTCGACGTTCATCGCGCTCGCGATCACCGTGCGTGATCTCCCGCCGTTTCTCGCGATGGCGCTTCGACATCTCGTCGCCGGGGGCATCCTGCTCGCCATCGCCCTACCGCGTGGCGACACGCGCGGAGACCGCATCGGCCGCCCGCAGATCGTCTCGGCGTTCGTCTTCGGAGGCCTCCTCTTCGTCACCGGTCACGGAGCGTTGGCGTGGGCGCAGCAAACCGTTCCGGCAGGAGTGGCAGCGCTCCTGGTCGGGACGATCCCGATCTGGATGGCGCTCTTCGACCGGCTTGGGTTCGGCCACCGTTTGGACGTGTCCGCGTACCTCGGGATCGTCCTCGGATTCGTAGGCCTGGCGTTCCTTTTCGATCCCTTCGGAGAGAGCTCGATCGACAGGCTCGGCGCGCTCGTGATCGTCCTGAGTGCGATGTGCTGGGCGGCGGGGTCGCTCTACTCGCGGGGAGCGCCGCTGCCGAGGCGCCCGCTCGTCTCCGCCGGCCTCGCCTCGATGTGTGGAGGAATCCTGCTTGCCGGATATGCGACGGTCAGCGGCGAGCTCGGCGAAGCCGTCTGGACGCAGGAGGCGGTGCTCGCACTCGGCTACCTGATCGTGGTCGGGAGCTTCGTGGGCTTCACGGCCTACGTGTGGCTTCTCCGCTCGGCACCCACGTCACTCGTCTCGACGTACGCCTACGTGAACCCGATCGTCGCCGTCGCGCTCGCCTGGCTCATCCTCGACGAGTCCGTCACCGTGCAGATGGTCGTGGCAGGCGCCGCCGTGCTCGTGTCCGTCGCAATGATCCTTCGCTCGAGCCGCACGGTGGTCCAGCCAGGGCGAGGCATCTTTCGGCGTCGGCCGGTGCCCGTTGCCGCCGCCGAGCCTTCGGCGTAGCTAGTGCTCCCCGCCGGAAGTACTCAGCCGCCGATGTAGGACATCTCGACCTTGCGCAGGCTCGAGGTCTCCTCGGCCCGGAGCTCTGAGTAGCGGTCGCTGCGACGCTCCCAGATCGCGCGGATCGCCGCGTCGAGCTCCTCGTCGCTCGCGCCGGAGCGGAGGATGGCGCGCAGGTCGTGACCGCGGACCGCGAACAGGCAGGTGTAGACCTTGCCGTCGGCCGAGAGCCGCGCGCGCGTGCAGTCGCCGCAGAAGGGTTGAGTGACCGATGCAATGACCCCGACCTCGCCCGCGCCGTCGCGATACCGGTAGCGCTGGGCGACCTCGCCGCGATAGGCGGCCTCGACGGGCTCCAGCGGGAATTCGGCGCCGATCGTCGCGACGATCTCGGCCGCCGGCACGACGTCGTCCATCCGCCACCCGTTCGTGGCGCCCACGTCCATGAACTCGATGAAGCGGACGGCGTGGCCGGTGCCGCGGAACCGGCGCGCTATCTCCAGGACGGAGCCCTCGTTCAGCCCGCGCTTGACGACGACGTTGACCTTCACCGGCAGGCCGGCGCCGGCGGCCGCGTCGATCCCGGCCAGAACGCGCGCGACCGGGAAGTCGACATCGTTCATCGCCCGGAAGACCTCGTCGTCCAGGGAGTCGAGACTCACGGTCACGCGGCTCAGGCCCGCCTTTGCGAGCGCCTTGGCCTTGGACGCGAGGAGTGCCCCGTTCGTTGTGAGCGTGACGTCCAGGTCGCCGAGCGCGGCCAACCTGCCGATCAGAATCTCGAGGTCGCGCCGGAGGAGAGGCTCGCCCCCCGTGATCCGCAGCTTGTGCACGCCGAGCGCCACGAACACCGATGCGGCGCGCTCGATCTCCTCGAAGGTGAGGAGCTCGCGTCGCGGCAGGAAGCGGTGGTCCCGTCCGAACACCTCCTTCGGCATGCAATAGACGCAGCGGAAGTTGCAGCGGTCGGTCACCGAGATGCGAAGGTCTCGAAGCGGCCGGCCGAGCGTGTCCGTGAGTTCCATCGGGAAGAGCGTAGAGAATCCGCGTCGTGAGCCGACGCAGCCCGCTCCTCGCGCTCGTCGGCGTCACGGCTATCTGGGGCGTGACATTCGTTCAGGTGCAGGATGCGCTCGCGCTCTACCCCCTCTTCGCGTTCCTGGCGGTGCGCTTCGCGAT
>Ga0184625_10000537_pt1 | contig 14478 bp, 11 predicted proteins | sample PLM3_30_b1_FD_133151 | JGI IMG/M metagenome (GOLD analysis project Ga0184625, IMG submission 133151) | Groundwater sediment microbial communities from an aquifer in East River, Colorado, USA - PLM3_30_b1 | ecosystem: Environmental > Terrestrial > Soil > Riparian zone | place: USA: East River... | reverse complement strand
TTGTGCCCGGCTTCGACCTGGCAATCGACTCGATCGACGGCGGCGCGGGCTTCGACACGATCCTGGTCACGGGGACGAGCGGCAACGACCGCATCGACGCTCGCCAGGACGCCATCGGCCAGGTGCGGTATGACATTCTCGGCATCAACGGCGGCACCGGCGTCATCCCCAGCGCCGGCACCGAAACTGACGTGATCGTGCCCGGCACCGTCGAAGAGCTGAAGATCGTCGCCGGCTCGGGCGACGACATCATCCGCGTCACGCACAGCGACACGCTGATCTCCGGTGCGCAGCAGGCCTTTTCGCTGCGGTTCACCGTTGATGGCGGCGCACCCGGCGCGAGCGACCGCCTGACCGTCACCGACGATGGCGCGGGCGACACGACCATCCACCGCGTCGGCGGCATTGCGGGAAATGGCTCGTTCCAGATCGGCGCCCTGGCGCCGGTGGTCTATACCGACGTGGAATTCGCAAGCCTGAACCCGATCAACCCCATCACGGGCGGGACGGGCACCGACGGCCTGGGCCGGCTGTTCGTCTTCAAGCACGATCCGTTTGAAGAAAACAACGACCGCCTCAACGCGACCTTCCTGGGCAGCGACTCGGCCATCAACATCGATCCGGTCATCGATCCGGGTCCGGACGTGGCCTTCGGCCTGCCCGGCGACGAAGACTGGTATCGCATCGTGGCCCAGGTCAATGGCGACCTGGACGTGCGGGTCTTCTTCCGGCAGCAGGGCGTGCTGGCCAACACCCGCGCGGGCCTGCCCGGCGACGGTAACCTGAACATCGCGATCCACGACGCCAGCGGCAACCTGATCGCCGCCGCGGCCTCCGTCAACGACGACGAGCGGCTGCGGATTCCGGCGGTCGCGGGCCAGACGTATTACCTCCGCGTGCTGGGCGCCCTGGGCGCGATCAACGTCTATAACGTCTCGGTCATCAACACGCCGGCAGCCGTGCCGTTCGATTTGGAGCTCGACGACACGATCTTCCAGGGCACGGTCACCGGCGGCGTCAGCACGACCAACTTCAACGGCAACGCCGCGCTGCCGGCGACCGACGACTTCTTCAACGGCAAGGTCGTCAGCTTCAAGTTCGATACGACGACGGTCGGCCTCCGCGGCGAGGAAGCAGTCGTCCTCGACTATATCGGCGCGACGCGGACGTTCGTGCTGGCCTTCCCGCTCTCGGTCACGCCCGCCGCGGGCAACACGTTCCAGATCGAAAGCGTCGATACGGGCCGCAACAGCACCGACGACATCACCCGCGACAATTCGCCGACGATCATCCTTCGCGTGCCGAACGTGGTCAACAACGCCGGCGCTGCGGCCCTCGACGACGTGCCCTTCAACGGCGCCGCCCCCGGCAACCCGCCGGACGGCACGCCGATTTTCATCAACTTCACCAACAACCTGCTGCTGGATGTGCCGGCCGGCATCTCCGGTTTCCGCGTGCCGATCTTCGTCGTCGAAAACGGCACCAGCGACCAGGGCCCGCCGAACAACGTCCTGGCCGGCTACGCGCAGCCGGTCGATCCGGTCAATCGCCCGGGCGTGTTCAGCTTCACGTTCGGCTCCCTGGGGTCGTTTATCAGCACCCTCAGCCCGGACAGCAGCTACTTCCTCTCGGCTCGCGTCGAGATCATCGACGGGGCGGCGAACCCCATCGGCGCCGACCCGGCCGAGCAGGCTCAGGGCTACGGCGACTACGCCCAGTCGCTGGAAATCGACGTCGATACGACCATTCCGCCGATCTCGTTCGGCGATCCGGGCTTTGTCGGCGACGGTCTGACCGCCGACAGCGACAGTTTTGTGATTCCCAATCCGCCGACGGTCTTCGACCAGGTGACTAACGACCTGACACCGACCTTCTGGGGCCGGGCCGAGGCCGACACGACCGTCCGCCTGTTTGGCGACAGCTTCCGCGACCTCAACGCCAACGGCGTCTTTGACTTTGTCGATGTCAACGCCAACGGCGTGTTCGACGCCGGCGACATTGCCCTCGACACCGCGCCCGACGGCGTCTTCCAGCCCAACCTGGACGTGTTCATCGGCCAGACCACCGCCATTCCGCTCGACGGCAACCAGCAAGAGCCCAACGGCTTCTGGCAGATCGAGTCGGTCATCAACTTCAACGACCCGCGGTTCTTTGTGAATATCGGCGGGGCCCGGACCGTGTTCGCGACCGCCGAGGACGTGGCGGGCAACGTCAACGATAACATCAACCCGATCGAGCTCGACATTCTGATCGACGTGCAGGGCCCGCAGATCACCGACGTGCAGATCAACGCCCTGGGCAATAGCTTCGACTTGTTCGATCCCAAGCCAGCAACCGACGGCCCTACGCCGCTGGTCAACTCGCTGGTCATTTCGGTCCGCGACCTGCCGCCGCGCTTGATTCCGTTGCTGATCTCGCCGGCCTTCAAGCCGGACATCGCCAACAATCCGGGTCACTACCTGGTGAAGGGCGACTACAACGGGATCATTCCGATCCTCGACATCATTCCGGTGCTGAATCCGATCGTGAACAATCAGCCGGCGACCGGCACGATCACGATCGTCTTCCGCCTGCCCGGCGCCGACGGCGTGTTCAACACGTTCGACGACATCGGCGCGCCGCTGCCGGACGACCGCTTCACGCTGGTCATTGACGACACGGGCATCATCGACTTTGCCGGCAACTTGCTGGATGGCGAGTCGAACGCCGACGAGCCGCACCAGCAGGGCGCCTTCCCGCCGATTTTGGGCGTGGATGGCGTGCCCACCGGCGACGGCATCCCCGGCGGCGATTTCATCGCCCGCTTCACGGTCGATAGCCGGCCGGAAGTCGGCATCTGGGCGGCCGGCAGCGCCTGGATCGACACCAACGGCAACGACCACTTCGATCCCAACAACCTCGACTTCACCAACCGCGACATCACCTACATGCTGGGCCTGACCAGCGACGACCTGTTCGCGGGCAACTTTGCCACGATCCCGGTCGAGGGAGCGCCCTTTGCCGACGGCTTCGACAAGCTGGCCGCTTACGGCAAATTCAACAACGCCTTCCGCTGGCTGGTCGATACCGACAACGACGGCATTCCCAACGTCGAGCACGTCGATCCGGCCCAGGTCAACGGCCTGCCGATCGCCGGCAACTTCGGCGCTTTCCCGGGCGACGAGGTCGCGGTGTTCACTGGAACGCAGTGGCGGTTTGACACGAATCACAACTTCGAAGTCGATAACACGCTGGCCTGGCCGACGCCCGGCTATCCAGTCGTGGGCGACTTCGACGGCGACGGTCTGGAAGACCTGGGCACCTGGACCGACGACACCTTCTCGATCGATCTCAGCTCAGTCGGCGCTGGCGGCGTGGCCCTGCCGGGCAATCCGGGCATCAACGGCACGATCGACCGCACGTTCAAGTTCGGCTTCATCGGCACCGGCGAGCGGCCCGTGGCTCGCGACATGAATATGGACGGCATGGACGACCTGGGCCTGTTTGTGCCGGCCCGCGACGGCGTGCCGCCGACCGAGGGCGCCGAGTGGTACTTCCTGATCTCGGGCATGGTCGCCAACAACACGCCCAATCAGCCCGGCGGCAATCCGGCCCCCGGTCAGTTGATCGGGCCGACGATCACCGGCGGCAACTACCCGGTCGCCGCCAACGGGCCGGGCAACTTCCTCTCGGAGGCCACTTACGGCTTCGTCCCCGGCACGTATGGCCGCGGCCGGATCGTCGATGACCCACTCATCGCGGGGCCGGGCAACATCGTGCGGCTGGACATCACGCCCTTTGGCAACGACCGATATATCCAGTTTGGCGACACCTTCGCCGTGCCGATTCTGGGCAACTTCGACCCGCCGTCCACGCTGACGGGCTCGGTGGGCGAAATTCAGACCGATCCGAGCGACCGCGATCCGCTCGACGTGAACGGCGACGGCGCGATTTCGCCGCTCGACGCCCTGATCATCTTCAACCACCTCAACAACGGCGGCGACGTACACGCGGCCGAACCCGAGGCCGGTGGTCCTTACCTCGACGTCAACGGCGACACATTCGTCTCGCCGCTCGATGCGCTCTTGGTGTTCAACTACCTCAACAATCTGCCGCCGGCCGGCGAGGGCGAAGCCGAAGGCGAAGCGGCCGATTCGGTCTTTTCGGACTACAACCCCTACGCCAGCGCAGCCGACGCGATGTTGAATATGCTCGCCACGGAGGCTGAGATGGCCAAGAGAAAGAAGTAGTCGGCCTTTCCAACTAGCAGCGCCTGACGCCAGCGAAGGACTGTGTTCCGCCTTCGCTGGCGTTTTTTCGTCTGCCCTCATTCGCCCCTTGCGGCAGCGAACCCTGACGGCGCCGCGGGCCTTTTGTTATGATCCGAGATTCGTCCTTTCGCTCTGGGAGTGAAACGTTGGGCCGCGAATTGCGCCAAGCAAGAGGCTCCCTCTCCACTCCACGAGGCACACTCCCATGATCATCATCCTCAAGTCCGAAGTCACCGACGACCAGGTCAAGCACGTCGTCGAGCGGGTCGAAGCGCTGGGCCTGAAGGCTCACCTCAGCCGCGGCACTTATCGCACGATCATTGGCGTGATCGGCGACGAACAGAAGATCAGCGCCGAGCCGCTGCGGGCGATTCCCGGCGTCCACGACGTGATTCCCGTGCTGCCGCCGTACAAGCTGGCCAGCCGCGAGGCCCATCCGCAGCCCAGCGTGATCGACGTGGCGGGCGTGAAGATCGGCGGCGGCAACCTGGCAATGATCGCCGGCCCCTGTGCGGTCGAAGACCCGGAGCGGATGGACGCGATTGGGGCGGCGGTGAAAGCGGCCGGGGCCAACATTTTCCGCGGTGGCGCGTTTAAGCCGCGGACCAGCCCCTATGCCTACCAGGGCATGGGCGAGCCGGGCCTCAAGCTGCTCCGCGAGACGGGCGACAAGTTCGGCCTGCCCGTCGTCACGGAAGCGATGGACCCACGGCACGTCGAGATGGTCGAGCGATACGCCGACATGATCCAGGTCGGCGCCCGCAACATGCAGAATTTCAGCCTGCTAACTGAGGTCGGCCGCACCAGGAAGCCCGTCCTGCTCAAGCGTGGCATGAGCGCCACGATCGAAGATTTGCTGATGAGCGCCGAATACATCTTGTCGCAAGGCAACTCGGCCGTCGTGCTCTGCGAGCGCGGCGTCAAGGGTTTTGACAAGGTCACGCGGAACCTGTTCGACGTGGCGGCGGTTGCGGTGGTCAAGGGCCTCTCGCATCTGCCGATCATCGTCGATCCGAGCCATGCGACCGGCCGGCCCGACCTGATCCCGGCGTGTGCCCTGGCCGGTATCGCGGCCGGCGCCGACGGTGTTCATATCGAGGTACACGACTGCCCCGAGCGGGCCAAGTCCGACGGGCCGCAGGCGCTGTTGCCACGGCAATACAACGAAGTAATGGGCCAGATGCGCAAGCTCGCCTCGTTGTTTGGCAAGACAATTTCGCCTACGAAGTAGCCGTTATGTAGCCGTCATGCTCCGCATGACGAGCCCCTGGGCCTCCTCACGCGGAGCGTGAGGGCTACGATGGGTGCCTATGAGAAAGAAATTCATCGCCGGCAACTGGAAAATGAACACGTCGCGGGCCGAAGGCGTGGCGCTGGCGAAGGCAATCGCCGAGAAGGTTGGCAAGTCGTCCCCGGTCGAGGTCGCCGTCTGCCCGCCGAGTTTGTATCTCGAGGCCGTCGGCCAGGCGCTGGCCGAGTCGGCGGTCGGCCTCGGCGCACAGAACTGCTACCACGAGGCAAAGGGCGCATTCACCGGCGAGATCGCTCCGCCAATGCTCAGGGACATCGGCTGCACTTATGTCATCCTTGGCCACAGTGAGCGGCGGGCAATTTTCAAGGAGTCGAGCGGCGAAGTGAATAAGAAAGTGCTGGCTGCATTGGGCGTCGGATTGACGCCGATTGTCTGCGTCGGCGAGACGCTGGACCAGCGGCAGGCCAACCAGACGGCTGTCATCGTCCGCGAGCAAATCGAGGGCTCGCTCGCCGGGCTGTCGGCTGAGCAGATGCAGAAGCTCGTGATCGCTTATGAGCCTGTCTGGGCTATTGGCACGGGCGTGGTGGCCACGCCGCAGCAAGCCGAGGAGGTGCATGCTGACCTTCGCAGGCTGCTGGAAACCCGCTACAATTCAGGGGTTGCGTCGGCCGTGCGGATTCAATACGGCGGCAGCGTGAACGCCGAAAACGCTGCCAGCCTGTTGGGCCAGCCCAACATCGACGGCGCGCTCGTCGGCGGGGCGGCGCTCAAGGCAGACGGATTTTTGGCGATCGTCGAGGCAGCGAAGTAGGCTTAGCCGGACGCCGCAAGGATAAATTTGGCAAGGGGTTGCGTCATATGAATTCGTTCCTGCTGTTGGCCCGTGTCGATGCCTTGCATTACCTGTTCGCCATTCCGATGTCGCTCCTGTCGATCTTTTTGATCCTGGTGATCCTGGTGCAGCGCGGCCGCGGCGGTGGCTTGACCGGTGCCTTGGGTGGAATGGGCGGACAGAGCGCTTTCGGCACCAAGGCCGGCGACCTGTTCACGCGGATCACGATCGTCGTTGCGGCGATTTGGGTCCTGCTCTCGATGGCGTCGATCAAGGTGCTCGCACAGCGGACACCGTTCGAATCCACCCGTGGCCGGCCGGTCCCGGCAGCCCCTGCTCCCGGCACGACGCCGAAAATCCCTGCCGCCCCGAAGGGGACGACGCCCGAGGCGACGACTCCGGCCAACACTACCCCACCGGCGGCAACGACGCCGCCGGCAACAACACCACCGGCCAGCACTCCGCCCGCCAGCGCTCCGCCCGCGAGCACCGCCCCGCCTGCGAGCAGCTCGCCCACAACGCCTGCCACGCCGGCCGAGAAGACTCAGCCTTAGGGCATGTAGCCACGCTCGCCAGAGCGTGGGCAGCGGCGACGTGAATCAACCCACGGTCTGGCGACCGTGGCTACCTGGTTATTTGATCGTTGAGCTTTAGGAGCCGCCGAATTTGCTGCTGAGCATGACTGGCCACGGAGAGGCCCACCAGCACGCGGACGGCTTGTCCATCGCGGTCGAAATCCGCACCGTCAACAACCGCTACTTCAAGCTGAACCTGCGGGTCACCGACGGTTACCTCGCGCTGGAGCCGCACGTCGAGGCCCTCGTCCGCCAGCAAATTCGCCGCGGGACGGTGCAACTGAATCTACAGCTCGGCCGCGACCACACTGCCGACGACTACCGCATCAACTCGTCCGTCCTGCTGGGCTACGTCAAGCAGCTCGAAGCGACCTTTGGCGTGGCGCTGGGCCACGGCAGCGGCAATCTCGCTCCGCTGTTGTCGCTGCCGGGCGTGGTTCAGGAGCCAGCCGCGGCCCTCGATGCCGTCGAATCCCAGTGGCCAGCGATCGAGCGGGTCGTTAATGACGCGCTCGCCCGGTTGGCCAAGATGCGGATTGACGAAGGCCGCTCGATGGCCGCCGATCTGACGGCCAACGCCAGTGCCATTGCCGAGCACCTGGCCCAGGTCGAAACGCGCGCCCCGCTGGTCGTGGCCGCCTATCGCTCGCGGCTGACGGAAAAGCTGAATAAGCTCTTGGCCGAGGTCGGCGGGCGAATCGAACCGGCCGACGTTGTCCGCGAAGTGGGCGTTTTCGCCGAACGGGGCGATATTTCCGAGGAAATCGTGCGGCTGAAGAGCCACCTGGAGCAATTGGATGCGGTCCTGGCCGCCACCGAATCGCAGGGCCGCAAGCTAGACTTTCTGGTGCAGGAAATGTTTCGCGAGACGAACACCATCGGTTCGAAAGCCAACGACGCCGAAATTTCCCGGCACGTGATCGAGATGAAAACGGCGATCGAACGGATGCGGGAGATGATCCAGAATGTTGAATGACCAAATCTCAAGCATCAAATCACAAACAAGTTTCAGGGCCAATATGAAAGAATGAACCAAACGAGGATTGTCGTGGTTTCATTCATTCCGGTTTCTGTCATTTCGATTTGTTTGTAATTTGGTGCTTGTGATTTGTGATTTTGACTTGTCAGCGATGCCCACACTTCCCGAAAGCCCGTGCAGCCGACTCGTCGTTATCTCCGGTCCGTCCGGAGCAGGCAAATCGACCGTCGTGGACGAGCTGATCGCGGGCTGCCCGCTGCCGCTGGCCTTGAGCGTCTCGGCCACGACGCGGCAGCCGCGAAAGGGCGAGGTCGAGGGCGAGGATTACTTCTTCCTGACGCCCGACCAGTTTGCCGCCCGGCAGACAGCAGGCGATTTTCTGGAATGCAAGCAATACGCGGGTAACTGGTACGGCACGCTGCAAAGTCAAGTTACGGCTGGACTTGCGGCAGGGAAATGGGTAATCTTAGAGATTGACGTCAAAGGCACGCTCGCGGTCCTGGAGCTGCAGCCCGACGCCTTGACGATCTTTGTAAACGCCGAGTCGCTGGAGGAGTTACAGCGCCGGCTGGTAGCCCGCAATACCGAAAGCCCGGAAAACCTGGCCCGCCGCCTGGCAACTGCCGAGTGGGAGGTGGCCCAGAAGCACCGCTACCGCTACGAAGTGATCAACCGCGACGTCGGCCAGGCCGTCCGCGAGGTTTGTGAGATTCTGCTGAAGCACGCCAAGGAGACGCAATGCTCGATGCCCTGAAGGAAGAGTCGATCGTGAACAAGGTCGGCGGCCGGTTCAAGCTCAGCACGCTGATTCAAAAGCGGCTGGTGCAGCTCAACGCGGGCAGCCGGCCTCTCGTCGATCAGAGCACGCAAGACAAGATGGCGATCGTGCTGCAAGAGATCGTGCAGGACAAGATCTATCTCGACGCCACGCAAAAGGTCCGCGTCGTCGGCGAATTCCAGGGCACTGGCGAAGCGATGGAGCTGGACTTCGGCGAGTAAACTCGCTATTCCAATGTCCAAAGTCCGAGGTCCAAGGCCAGGACAAAGTCAACTTTGGACCTTGGACCTTGGACTTTGGACCATGCAAGGGCATGAAATCGTCGTCGGCGTCACGGGTGGCATCGCCGCCTTCAAGACCGCGGCTCTGGTCAGCCAGCTCGTGCAAGGCGGCGCTGGCGTGACGGTGGTGATGACCGCTGCCGCCGAGAAGTTCATCGGAGTCGCGACATTTGCGGCGCTCACGGGCCGGCAGGTCGCCCGCGAGATTTTTGACGAAGCGCACTATCCGCTCGGCGCGCACATCATGCTCGCCGAGGAGGCCGAGCTGCTGGTCGTCGCGCCCGCCTCGGCGGATTTTCTGCACAAAGCGGCTCACGGAGCAGCCGACGACCTGCTTTCGACGCTCTACCTGGCGTTCAGCGGCCGGGTGTTGATGGCCCCGGCGATGAATACGGCGATGTGGGAGAAGGCGGCCGTGCAGCGGAACATCGCCCAGCTCCGCGACGACGGCGTGCAGTTCGCAGAGCCGGGCTCCGGCTGGCTGAGCTGCCGCCAGGTCGGCGCCGGCCGCATGGCCGAGCCGGAAAACATCCTCGCCGCGATTCGTGACTTGCTTGCCGCCGCCCCGCGCGGCAACAATAGCTGACATGACGCGCGACGAGCTCATCGCCGACTGGGAGACCCGGCTTTCCGCCGCCGAGACCGAACCGGTCGGCTCCTCGCCCCAGCGCGCCTGGCTGGCCCGCGTCCGCTCGCGGCTGTACCGATTTCTGCTCGCGATTTACGGCGAAGGCAAGTGGCGGGGCAGTGGTCAAACGCCGGCCGAAGCACCGCCAGCCAGCCCAGCCGGCATCGTCTTCGATTCGCCGGACGCCGAATCGCTCACCGGCAAGCCGGCCAAGCAAATCGGCAAGATTCGCTCCGTGCTCAAAACGGTCGCCAGCAGCCAGGACCACCGCCCGCCCGCGGGTTCGCTCAGCGGAGCGGAAGTCGCCGCCAACCGCTGGCTGATTGTTGCTTCGGAAGACGCCAACTGGCACCTGCCGCGGTGCCGCGACTGGCTGGTCCGGCACGGCATCGACTGCCGCAGCGTTCGTTATGCCGCCAAATGGGCCATCGAAGTGCCTGCTGCCGACCATTACCAGGCGTGCCAATTGCTGGACGAGCGTCGCGACAGGCTGCAAAGGCCGTCCCGATTCCAGCGCGAAGAAGTTCACCTGGTGCGTCAGCCCCTGGCGCCGCTCAAGTCGATGCTGGTATTGTTTGCCACTCCCGTGCTCTTTTGCGCGATGATCCTGGCGCTAGCGGCGCTGGCCCCGAACGGACGGCTCACCCCTGAAGAGACTCACGCCGTGGGACTTGCCGCGCTGGGCACGGCGGGCATTTGTTGTCTCGCGATGCTCGGCGTCTGGGTGCAGTTTCGCCTCGTGCGGCGCGCGGAGGCGAAAGCTGTCCTTCGGCAACCATAATGCCTGCGCACTCTTTCCACGCCCTCGACTACCTCGCCGCACCCGCTGAGCACAAGGTACCTGGCGTATGCGTCGTGTTCGGCGACGATCCGTTCTTGAAGCGGCTGGTGCTGCAGTCGGTGCGGCGGCAAGTTGTCGGCGAGAATGCCGACGTGCCGGTGGCGAGCCATGATTGCCAGGAGCGGCGGCCCGAGTGGCGGGATGTCGTGGATGAGTTGGCAACGATTTCACTGTTCGGCGGCGGCGGGCCGCGGCTGGTGATCCTCGAAGGAGCCGACGATTTCGTATCGGCCCAGCGGCCAAAGCTCGAAGACTACACCGCGAAACCAAAATCATCCGGCGTGCTGGTGCTGGAGGTCGAAGAGTGGCCGGCGACGACGCGGCTCTACAAAGCGGTCGATCAGGCGGGGCTGATGATCGACTGCCGCCCGCCAACAAAGGGCGGCAAGAGCAAGGACGTTGATGAAAGCCGCATGGTGAAGTGGATCGCCGCGTGGGGCAAGTCGCAGCAAAACCTGGCGATCGGCGGCGACGCGGCGCAGCACCTGCTCGACCTGACCGGTCCGCACTTCGGCCTGCTCGACGCCAACCTGGCCAAGCTCGCACTGCTGGTGCCGCCGGGAATGAAAGCGACCGCCGACCAGGTGCAGGAGTTCATCGGCGGCTGGCGTGGCAAGAGCATCTGGGACCTGGTCGATAACGCTGTCTCCGGCGAAACGGCCGCAGCTTTGGAGCACATCGACCGCCTGCTGCACGCCGGCGAACATCCGCTGGCGATCGTCGGCTCGCTTTCCTGGTCGCTACGCCGTTACGCCGCAGCCACGCGGATTTTCCAACAAGCTGAGCGCGCCGGCCGCAAGCTACCGCTCAGGGAAGCGCTAACCGCCGCCGGTTTTCGCGACTGGCCCCTGGGCGAATTGGCCAAAGCCGAAAAACGCCTCATCGCCCTCGGCCGCCATCGCGCCGCCAAAATCTACGGCTGGCTGCTCGATCTCGACCTGGCCCTCAAAGGCAGCCACTCCGCCGAAGACCGCGGCCGCTGGGCCCTCGAGCAATTGCTCCTGCAAATGGCAAAAAAGACCGGCCCATCCAAAAGCACACGCCAAAATCAATCCGCAACCATTGCGAAGTGACGGTGGGCAGCCGAATTGACGAGTGGCGCCTGAGGACCGTTAGCGCGCATACCGCCAGAGAATCTGATCGCCGGGCTTGAGCTCGGCGATGCCGGCGCTGGTGCGGCCGCCCTCGCCGTTGACGGAATAGCGCCAGTTGCGTCCGCCCTGGCCTTCGTTCGCGGCGTCATCGATGGCCTTGATGAATATCGTGTCGCCGCTGCCGCTATGCTCGAGCTTGATGCCGCGCGGATGCTTCTCGGCGGCCTGCAGCCCGGCAAAGACCGTCAGCTTTTCCTTCCACTCCAGGTTGAGAAACGTCTTTTGCACGCCGTCGCCGTAGTCGATCGTGAGCTTGACGGTTTGCGTCTGCTCTTGCGCATGCGTATTGGCGACGCCAGCCAGTGCGACAAGAATGGCAGGAAGATGAATGGCAGGAAGATTGCGAAAGATGAACACGCCCGCTGGTCTCCAATTTTCCTGTCGTCAGTTTTCCTGTCAGCCGCCGGACCGCCTCATCCCGCCATCAACCGCGAGGAGGTCTTGTCAAACGCCGCGACCGACTGGCACCGTTCTTGTGCTGCAGCCAGATTCGGCCCGGCAGCCTGCACTTCGGCCGTCGCCTGGTCGGCATACTGGGCGAAGTTAGCCTGGAACAGCTTGGCCAGGTGCAGCGCCTTGGTATCGTACGATCCCGGCTTGCTCCACGTATTGCGCGGGACGAGCAAATCGCCGGGCACGCCCGGGCAACTCGCCGGGATCGCCAGGCCGAACACCGGCTCGGTCGTGCAGTGGCAGGCAGCGAGCTGCCCGCTGTGGATCGCGTCGATGATGGCCCGCGTGTGGGCCAGCTTGATGCGACTGCCCGTGCCGTAGGAGCCACCGGTCCAGCCGGTGTTGACAAGCCACGCCGCGGCCTGGTGCTGCCGCATCTTGTCGGCCAGCATCTGGGCGTATTTCATCGGATGAAATACGAGGAACGCCGCTCCATAACAGGCCGAAAAAGTGGCTTCGGGGTCCTTCACGCCCATCTCAGTCCCGGCGACCTTGGCCGTGTAGCCGCTGATGAAGTGGTACATCGCCTGAGCGGGCGTGAGGCGGGCGACCGGCGGCAACACGCCGAAGGCGTCGCAGGTCAGGAAGATGATGTGCTGCGGATGACCGCCCAGGCAGGGAAGTTTGGCGTTGGGGATGAACTCGATCGGGTAGCAGGCCCGCGTGTTTTCGGTCAGCTTTGCGTCGCTGTAATCGACGATGCGCGTGTTCGGATCGGCGACGACGTTCTCCAGCACGGTGCCCGCCCGAATCGCGCGGAAAATCTCGGGCTCTTTCTCGGCCGAAAGATTGATGCACTTGGCGTAGCACCCGCCTTCGATGTTGAAGACGCCGCGGTCGGACCAGCAATGCTCGTCGTCGCCAATGAGTCGCCGCCGCGGATCGGCCGAAAGCGTCGTCTTGCCGGTGCCCGAAAGCCCGAAGAAGAGCGAGACGGCGCCGCTCTCGCCCTCGTTCGCCGAGCAGTGCATCGAGAGCACGCCCTTCTGCGGCATCAGGCCGTGCATCACGGTGAAGACGCCCTTTTTCATCTCGCCGGCATAGTCGGTACCCAGGATGACCAGCTCGCGAGAATCGAAGCTGAGCGCGACGCAGGTCTGGCTGGTCAGACCTTCCACCTCGGGGTCAGCGGGAAAGGCCCCGGCGTTGTAGATCGTGTAGTCGGGCTGCTCGAAATCGGCCAGCTCGCCGGCTTTCGGCCGGATGAGCATGTTCCGCATAAACAGGGCGTGATAGGGACGCGAACAGACGACGCGGACCTTGACCCGATACTGCGGGTCCCAGCCGGCGAAGCCGTCGATCACGTAGAGCTTGGGGCAGCGGGCGAGATAGTCGGTGGCCCGCTGCCGGCAGATGCGGAACGACCGCTCGCTGAGCGGAATGTTGACGCTGCCCCACCAGACGTCGAGCTTGCTGTTCTCGCCCTTGGCCAGCCGTTTGTCCTTGGGACTGCGGCCGGTCTTGGCGCCGGAGCGGGCGATGATCGCGCCGCCGGTGGCCAGCTCGCCATCAGCCGTGCGGATCGCGTCTTCGTACAGAATCGCCGGGACTGGATTGCGAACGACGCCGCTGGCAAAGATGCCGTGAGTAAGCAGCTCAATGCGATGTTCAGACATGCGGGCGAAATCCTCCCTGGTCGTGGCCGGCGCAGAACCCGCCCTGCAGCCAAATCTGGCCGCTGCCCGGCGCTCAACCGTTCAACATATCTTTCGCCGGCGGCGGCGCAAAGGCGAACTGCCGGCCGGAAGGGGACCCCATTGGCATGGCACGGCCGCACCTAAGCCCAGCCGCCAGCATAGGTTACGATCGCAGACGCCCTTGATTGCAACCGGCTGCGGGGCGCGGTAGTCTGGCGTCTGCTTTCGCCACTGCTGGACAGCGGCTAAATGGGCATGGCGAGCGGCTAAACGGCCCGGCCGATCCAATCTTTGCGGTCACTTCCTTGGAGCCTCGATCGATGACCCAGAAGTCCTCTCCTCCGACATCCCGCCGCGCGTTTCTCAAGAATGGCTCGGTGCTGATCGCCGGCAGCGCAATCGCCGCCAGTGCGGTGCAAATCGCCCGCGCGGCGCATCCCTTTGGCAGCGACACGATCAAGGTGGGCATGATCGGCTGCGGCGGCCGCGGCACCGGCGCGATGACGCAGGCGATGAACACCAGCGGCGGCGAGATCAAGCTCGTGGCGATGGCCGACGCCTTCGCCGACCGCCTGCAAGGCGCGATCCGCGGCATCACCGGCCAGCACCCGACCAAGGTCGAAGTGCCCAAGGACCGGCAGTTCGTGGGCTTTAGCGCCTACAAGGAACTGCTGGAAACCAATTGCGACATGGTGATCCTGGCCACTCCGCCCGGCTTCCGCCCGCTGCACTTTGAGGCCGCGGTGAAAGCCGGCAAGCAGATTTTCTCGGAGAAGCCGGTGGCCGTCGATGGAGCCGGCGTCCGCCGCTTTCTG
>Ga0184625_10000535_pt1 | contig 14516 bp, 13 predicted proteins | sample PLM3_30_b1_FD_133151 | JGI IMG/M metagenome (GOLD analysis project Ga0184625, IMG submission 133151) | Groundwater sediment microbial communities from an aquifer in East River, Colorado, USA - PLM3_30_b1 | ecosystem: Environmental > Terrestrial > Soil > Riparian zone | place: USA: East River... | reverse complement strand
TTCGGCCGGCGCGGCGAGCATCTCACCGTTACTGTTCCGGTGACGTTCCCCGAGGCCACCCTGGGCGCTGAGATCAAGGTGCCGACGCTCAACGGCGCCCCAGTGACCCTCAAAGTGCCGCCGGGAACTCCGAACGGCCGCACCTTTCGGGTGCGTGGTCGGGGCGCCGCACGGCCCGACGGAACACGGGGTGACCTGCTCGCAACGGTCGAGATCATGGTGCCCCAACGAGTCGACGGTCACGCCAAGGAGGCTCTGGAGACCTTCCGGGACGCGACTTCGGGCGACGACATCCGGGCCGATCTGATGAAGTCGGCGCTGAAGGGCGGCTGACGATGGATGCCGGCTCGCGCTTCGTCGTCACCGTGACCGGCGCCGCCCGCCTGGTCCGCGACGACGAGCCGCTCTACGTCATCTCCGTGGCGGCCGACATGGCCGGCATGCATCCGCAGACACTGCGGCAGTACGACCGGCTGGGCCTGGTATCACCAGGTCGAGCCGGTGGCGGCAGCCGTCGGTATTCGCGGCGCGACATCGAGCTGCTCCGCGAGGTTCAGCGGCTGTCGCAGGAAGAGGGCGTCAACCTGGCTGGCATCAAGCGCATCCTCGAGCTCGAGGCCGAGCTCGACGCCGTCCGGGAACGGCTAGCCGAACTGAGCGCCGAGTTCTCCTGGCTCGCCACCAAGATGGCGCCACACACCCTCGCCCGGTTCGAGCCCCGCCGGATGCTCACCTGACATCGACGCCTGCCTGTCGTCCGGCCATCCTTGGCATTCACGCGCGGGTCTGTCCCGCCCGCGGTCCCTCACCGGAATGACCACGTTCACCAGGCTTACCCGTACATCACGAGGCTTACATGCCTGGTGATGTATGCACAGGGGTGGTGAACGTGGTCATTCCGGGTTGGCCGGCGGCAGCAAAACGCCGGGTGAGAGCAACCCCTGGGGGTCGAGGGCCCGCTTGATCGCCTGCATGGCTGCGATGTCGGCCGGCGACCGGGCCAGCGAGAGCCACCGCTGCTTCGCCCGGCCGATCCCGTGCTCGGCGCTGATGCTCCCGCCGTACTGGACGACGAGTCGCAGCACGACGTCGGTTGCGTCTTCGGCCGCGTCCTCCGGCAGGCCGAGCAGGTTGACGTGCGAGTTGCCCTCGGCGAGGTGCCCGTAGGTCACGACCTGCGCCGTCGGGAACCGAGCCGTCAACACGGTGCGCAGCTCGGACTCGAAAGAATCGTGCCGCGCTGGCGGCACCGACACGTCGACCTTCACTGCCGGTGTGCCGCCGGATGCCGCCGCCGCGCTGACAGCCTCGGTGTGCGCCTCGCGGTACGCCCACAGCCGGCTCGCCGGCCCGGCATCGATGGTCGCGTCGGCGACACGGCGGCCCTGCCGCTCGAGCAGATCGGCGACGTCGTCCTGGGTGGTGCGGGATAGCTCCAGCAGCAGGTAGGTGGGGTGGTCGACCGGGAATGGCGGCCGCAGCCCAAGCGTCTCGCGAACCAGGGCCAGGCCGTCGGCATGGAAGAACTCCGCTGCCTCGACCATGGATCCGGCGCGAACAACGTCGCCGAGCACGTCGACGGCCGCGCCGAGGGACGCGATCCCGACCAAGGCCACGTGCACGTCGACCGCTGGCGGTACCAGCCGCATCAGCACTTTGGTGATGACGGCGAGCGTGCCCTCGCTGCCGGTGAGCAGGCCGACAAGGTCGTACCCGACGTTGTCCTTCGCCAGGCCGGTCCACCGGCGCAGCACGGACCCGTCGGCGAGTACCGCCTCGACGCCGAGCATCTGTGCGCGGGTGGTGCCGTGCCGCACGACCCGCAACCCGCCGGCGTTCGTCGCGACAACCCCGCCCAACGTCGCCGACTCTCTCGCTGCGAGGTCGATGCCCAGCATCAGGCCGCCGGCGGCGGCCGCACGCTGTGCGTCGGCAACCGTCACTCCCGCCTGAGCGCCCAATGTCCGGCCGACCGGGTCGACCGAGTCGATGCTGTTCAACCGGCGCAGGCTCAGGACGACCTCACCGTCGGCCGGGACCGACGCTCCTACCAGGCCGGTATTGCCGCCCTGCGGCACCAGCGAGACCCCGGCCGCAGCGCAGGCCCGCACGACCTCCGCCACCTCGGCCGTCGACGCGGGACGGACGACCGCCATCGATCGACCCACCCATCGGCCGGTCCAGTCGGTGCGATAGCCGCGGGTGAGTGCCTCGTCGGTCAGCACATGCTGCGGACCGACCACCGCCGCCAGTCGGTCCAACAGAGTCACCGGTCAACACTGGCACGGCCAGCTTGATCTCGTTCCGGAGATCTTCAGTGAAGACGACAGGCAAAGGTTGAGCGGAACAGGCTCAAGTCTGCGATGGTTGTGGTAGGTAGACACTGACAACGCAGCACCACAGGAGAGCGATGAACGACCAGCTGACGACCAAGGCTCAAGAGGCGCTGTCCGTCGCGGTGCGCAGTGCGGCGACGGCGGGTAACTCCGCCGTCGAACCCGTGCACTTGATGCGCGCTCTGCTCGCGCAGACAGACGGGCTGACCAGACCCCTGCTCGAGGCTGCAGGTGCCGATGCCGCCGCGGTCGGCCGGGACGTCGACGCTGCGCTGGCTGCGCTGCCGTCGGCGTCCGGTTCGACGGTCTCCGCTCCAGGGCTCGCGCGGCAGACCTACGCGGTCCTCTCGCATGCCGGCGAGGTCGCGAAAGAACTCGAGGACGAGTACGTGTCCACCGAGCATCTGCTGGTCGGGCTGGCGCACGTCGAGTCGCCGGTGCGCGAACTGCTGAACCGTCACGGCGTCACCGCCGAGCGGTTGCGCGCTGCCTTCACCCAGGTGCGCGGCACCGCGCGGGTCACCAGCCCCGATCCGGAGGGCACCTACGACGCGCTGAACAAGTACGGCGTCGACCTCACCGAGCGGGCGCGTGAGGGCAAGATCGACCCGGTCATCGGACGGGACGCGGAGATCCGTCGGGTCATCCAAGTCCTCTCGCGGCGCACCAAGAACAATCCCGTCCTCATCGGCGAGCCGGGCGTAGGCAAGACCGCCGTCGTGGAAGGGCTGGCCCAGCGCATCGTGGCCGGCGACGTGCCGGAGTCCCTGCGCGGCAAGCGGTTGGTGGCGCTCGACCTCGGCGCCATGCTTGCCGGCGCCAAATACCGCGGTGAGTTCGAGGAGCGGCTCAAGGCCGTCCTGGACGAAATCCGGGCCAGCGAGGGGCACGTCGTCACGTTCATCGACGAGCTGCACACCGTCGTGGGCGCCGGTGCTACCGGTGATTCGACCATGGACGCCGGCAACATGCTCAAGCCCATGCTTGCCCGCGGTGAGCTGCGCATGGTCGGCGCGACGACGCTGGACGAGTACCGCGAGCGGATCGAGAAGGACGCGGCTCTGGAGCGCCGGTTCCAGCAACTGTTCGTTGGCGAGCCGAGTGTCGAGGACACCATCGCGATCTTGCGCGGCCTGAGGGAACGTTATGAGGCGCACCACAAGGTGCAGATCTCCGACGCCGCCCTGGTCGCCGCTGCGACGCTGTCGCACCGGTACATCACCGGCCGGCAACTACCGGACAAAGCCATCGACCTCGTCGACGAGGCCGCGTCCCGGCTGCGAATGGAGATCGACTCCAGCCCGGTCGAGATCGACTCGCTACGGCGTGCGGTCGACCGGATGAAGATGGAGGAGCTCGCGCTGGAGAAGGAGTCCGACGAAGGCTCGATGGAGCGGCTGACCAAGCTGCAGGCCGAGTTGGCCGACGCCGAGGAGGAGCTGCGCGGCCTCGAAGCGCGGTGGGAGCAGGAGAAGTCCAGCCTGAACCGGGTGGGCGCGTTGAAGGAGCAGCTCGACGAGCTTCGCGGCCAGGCTGAGCGGGCCCAGCGCGATGGCGACCTGGCGGGCGCCAGCGAGATCCTCTACGGCCGTATCCCGGAGTTGGAGAAGGAGCTCGCGGCCGCCGCGGAGGCGGAGACGCCGGTCGCTGACCCGATGGTCAAGGAGGAGGTCGGCCCGGATGACATCGCCGATGTGGTGTCGGCGTGGACCGGTATCCCGGCTGGCCGCCTGCTGGAGGGTGAGACCGGCAAGTTGCTGCGGATGGAGGACGAGCTCGGCCGCCGAGTGGTCGGGCAGCAGGCCGCTGTGCGGGTGGTCGCCGATGCCGTGCGCCGAGCGCGCGCCGGGATCTCAGACCCGGACCGTCCGACCGGCTCGTTCCTGTTCCTCGGGCCGACCGGCGTCGGCAAGACCGAGCTGGCCAAGGCGCTCGCCGGGTTCCTGTTCGACGACGAGCGGGCGATGGTGCGTATCGACATGAGCGAATACGGCGAGAAGCACACCGTCGCTCGGCTGGTCGGTGCGCCGCCGGGGTACATCGGCTACGAGGAGGGCGGCCAGCTCACCGAGGCCGTCCGGCGCCGGCCGTACTCGGTGATTCTGCTGGACGAGATCGAGAAGGCACACGCAGAGGTGTTCGACGTCTTGCTGCAGGTGCTCGACGACGGCCGGCTCACCGACGGTCAGGGCCGCACAGTGGACTTCCGCAACGCGATCCTGATCCTGACCTCGAACCTAGGTTCGGTCTTCCTCGCTGATCCGATGCTCAACGACGCCACCAAACGGGACAAGGTCATGGAGGTCGTCCGGATGTCGTTCAAGCCGGAGTTCCTCAACCGCCTGGACGAGATCGTCCTCTTTGATGCGCTCGGAGCCGACGAGCTGGCCCGCATCGTCGAGATCCAGGTGGCTCAGCTGTCCGCTCGACTCGCCGACCGGCGGCTGACCCTGCAGGTCACCGAGGCCGCCAAGGAGTGGCTCGCGCTCACCGGGTACGACCCTGTGTACGGGGCTCGGCCGCTGCGACGACTGGTTCAGTCCGCGATCGGCGACCAGCTGGCGAAGGCGATTCTGGCCGGCGAGATCCGCGACGGTGACACCGTCGTCGTCGACCTCGACGAAACCAAAGACGCGCTCACCGTCATCCGATCCTGACCGCGGCTAGGGTCCGCCTGTGGCCATCGCGGTGGTGACGGAGCGACGTCGGGGATCGGGCTTGCCTTCGCCCATCAACTTGCCGCCGCTGGTCACGACCTGGTGCTGGTGGCGCGTGACGCCGAGCGGCTGGAGACCATCGCCGCCGAGCTGAGCTTGCGGCACGATATTGAAGCCGAGGTGCTGCCGGCCGACTTGGCCACGCCCACCGGCACAGCACGGGTCGAGACGCGGCTGCGTGACGAGGATCGCCCGGTCGACCTATTGGTGAACAACGCCGGATTTGGCTTGCGGCGGCCGTTCCTCGCCAACGACATCGCCGACGAGGAGCGGATGCTCGACGTCCTCGTTCGAGCCGTGGTGCGGCTGACGCACGCTGTGCTTCCCGGCATGGTCGGGCGCGGTCATGGAGCCGTCGTCAACGTGTCATCCGTCTCGGCGTGGGTACCGCGCGGAACCTACAGCGCCGCCAAGGCGTACGTCACAGCGTTCACCGAAGGACTGGCCGGGACGCTTACCGGAACCGGCGTCCGGATGATGGTGCTGGCGCCCGGTTTCGCGCGGACCGAGTTCCACGACCGGGCGAGAGTCGACATGTCGGCGCTGCCGTCGGCTCTCTGGCTCGACCCCGACCAGCTCGTCCGCATCGCCCTGCAAGATCTCGCGCACGGCAAAGTCGTTTCCGTTCCCGGTGCCTTCTACAAGGCAGTCGCCGCCGTCGTCCCCCGGCTGCCGCGCCGGGCGGTGATCGCCCTGGGCCGGCGGCATCCGGCCAACCGCCGCGGCCAGCGCGGCGCCGCTCAGGCCAAGCGCTAGACCGCTCGGAATGCCGGGGGCCGCGGCGCCCGTCGTACGCTCACTCGCTGTGAGCGTACGGGAGGAGTTGCGACGCCTGATCGCGGAAAAGGCGGTGTTCCGCGGCCGGGTGGTCTTGTCCTCTGGGCGGGAAGCCGACCATTACGTCGACCTGCGGCGCATCACCCTCGACGGTCAAGCCGCACCGCTGGTGGGTCAGGTCATGCTAGGCCTCACCGCCGACCTCGAATACGACGCAGTCGGGGGGCTGACGCTGGGCGCCGACCCGGTAGCCACCGCCATGCTGCACGCGGCCGCTATCCAAGGTCGGCGGCTCGACGCATTCGTGGTCCGCAAGAGCGAGAAGGCGCACGGGTTACAGCGCAGGATCGAGGGACCAGAGGTGAGTGGCCGCCGGGTGCTTGCGGTCGAGGACACGTCCACGACGGGGGCAAGCGTGCTCGCCGCCGTCGAGGCCCTGCACGACCAGAACGCCGAGGTCGTCGCCGTTGCGGTGATCGTCGACAACTCGACCGGCGCCCGGGAGCGTATCGAGGACGCCGGGCTGGAGTACCGCGCCGCCTACGGGCTGGCGGATCTCGGGCTCGCGTGACGTTCGTGGACGACGTGTCCGTGCCCGGTGTCGGCCCATGGACCGGTCCAACGCCGGACGACCCGCGGCTCGATCCCGACCTGTTGCGCGAGGGTGACCGGCGCAACGTCGCAGACCAATACCGGTGCTGGCGCCTCGATGCGATCGTGGCCGACCTTGACGGCAGGCGGCACCCGTTCCATGTCGCGGTCGAGAACTGGCAACACGACCTGAACATCGGCTCGGTGGTCCGTACCGCTAATGCGTTCCTGGCCGCGGCCGTGCACATCGTCGGCCGACGACGCTGGAACCGTCGCGGCGCGATGGTCACCGACCGTTACCAGCACGTCGTCCACCACCCAACCGTCGACGCCTTGCTGACGTGGACTCACGAGCGCGACCTCCCCGTGTTGGCAGTGGACAACCTGCCCGGTGCGGTGCCACTGGAGACCTACGACCTGCCGGAGCGCTGCGTCCTGCTGTTCGGCCAAGAGGGGCCAGGGCTTTCCGCGGCAGCCCGCGATGGTGCGGACGCGGTGTTGTCCATCGCGCAATACGGGTCCACCCGCTCGATCAACGCCGGCGCCGCAGCGGCGATTGCAATGCACGCTTGGATCCGTCGCCACCGCTTCGGCCAGGTCCCTTAGCGCTGTGCCATGGTGTGGCCATGGGTGAACGCGTGGTCGTCATCGGCGGTGACGCCGGTGGGATGAGCGCGGCGTCCCAAGCACTACGCACGGCGAAGAAACACGGTCGGACGCTGGACATCGTCGTGCTTGAACGGGGGCATTGGACGTCCTACTCCGCATGCGGAATCCCGTACTGGACGGCCGGCATCGTCAACGGCCCGGACGAGCTTGTCGCTCGCACACCGGAGGAGCACCGGAAGAAGGGAATCGACGTCCGCATGCGCACCGAGGCGGTCCGGATCGACATCGACCGGCGCGCCGTGGATTTCGTCGAGCCGGAGAGCGGCAAGCGGGGGAAAGTCGAGTTCGACCAGCTTGTGATCGCCACGGGCGCCGAGCCGATCCGGCCGGACGTGCCCGGCGTCGACAGCAGCGCTATCCATGGCGTACAGACTCTCGACGACGGCGCGGCCCTGCTCGACCGGCTCGAGAAGGACGACCCGAAGCGGGCGGTGATCGTCGGCGGTGGGTACATCGGGATCGAGATGGCCGAGGCCATGGTTCACCGCGGTCTGGACGTGACGGTCATCGACAAGGCGGCCGAGCCCATGTCCTCCCTGGACCCAGACTTGGGCCGGCAGGTGCACGACGCCATGGAGGGCATGGGCATCGAGGTCGAGACCGATACGCCGGTCGAGGGCTTCGAAGCGGGTGACAACGGTTCTGTGCAGGCGGTGGTTGCGGGCGGACGGGCCTTTCCCGCCGACATCGTGGTTCTGGGCATCGGCGTTCAGCCTGCGACATCGCTTGCCAAACAGGCCGGCCTCCCGATCGGTGAGCATGGCGGGCTGCGCGTCGACGATCGGATGCAGGTGGAGGGACACAACGCGATCTGGGCCGCCGGCGACTGCGTCGAGAGCTTCGACCGGGTGGCTCGCGCGCCGGTGCACGTCCCGCTTGGAACGCACGCCAACAAGCAGGGCCGCGTTCTCGGCACCAACCTGGCCGGCGGCGACGCGGTTTTTCCCGGCGTCGTTCGCACCGCCATCAGCAAAGTCTGCGACCTGGAGGTGGCCCGCACCGGGATGCGGGAGAAGGACGCTCGACGTGCTGGCCTCGACTTCGTCACGGCGACCATTGAGTCCACGACCCGGGCCGGCTACTTTCCGGGAGCCCAGCCGATGACGGTGAAGGTCCTGGCCGAGAAGCCGGATGGCCGGCTGCTCGGTGCACAGATCGTCGGCCGGAAGGGCTCGGCCAAACGGATCGATGTCCTCGCCCTGGCCCTGTGGACTGAGCAGACTGTTGGCGAGCTTTCTCAGGTCGACCTGTCGTATGCGCCGCCGTTCTCACCGGTCTGGGACCCGGTTCTCATCGCCGCTCGGAAGGCGGCCGACCTGCTGTAACGGCGTCAGCGGCATGCTGACCTCCCGTACCAGATCGCCGGCCCGACTCACCGGGCCCAGCTGAACAGCGGGTCGCCAGGTGCGACTTCGCCAGCTTCTCGCACGTCCGACAAGGCCTCGATGGCGGCGTCCAGCGCGATGACAGGGCAGACGGCCGATCGCCCAGTGGCCTCGACCACATCGGGATACCACGCGACGACGCCAGCGCCGGCTACGACGTCAGATCCCTCCGGCACGAGCAGTTCGAAACCCTCCCCGGCCAACTGCACCGTGTCTATCCCGAGGTGAACAAGCACGCCGGCACCGTTTGGAACCTGCACGATGAACGCGTGCGGGTGCAACTTGACGACTTTTCCGCCGACGGGTGACCCCGCGACGAGTCGGCCACCGCGCACCGGGTCGATCGCCACTCCCGGGCCGACGAGCGCTGCGGCGAAGACCGGGTCCGGCACGCTGCGGACGGGCAATGCGTGCCCGCCGATCGGCGCGCGAACGGTGAGGGAGGTCACATCAGGTCTTCGATGTCGGACGCGATGGTGTCGGCTTGCGGGCCGACGACGACCTGCACGGCCCGTCCCGACCGGAGTACACCGTAAGCCCCCGCCGCTTTGAGGGCCGACTCGTCGACAAGCCGCGGATCTTCGACCTCTGCCCGCAACCGGGTGATGCAGGGCTCGACCTCGATGATGTTCTCGGCCCCGCCGAGAGCGGCGAGGATCTTCTCGGCAGGGCTCATGGGATGCCTCTCGTCCTGGTCGGTCCGAGCTTACGAGCCGGCACCGCAAACTCGGTCACTCGGGAGGAGCGAATGCGACTTCGAGTCATGGCGGGCGGGAGACTGGTCCGGACGAGTCCGCACCAGCCGGAGGTTCCGCGTGTCGGCCACCACTGTTTCGACCACGGAGGGGAGCCGCGGCTTTCCCGGCCTCCCTCAACTGCAGCGCATCGGCCGCAGCCTGATGCTGCCGATCGCCGCGCTGCCCGCTGCCGCGTTGATGCTGCGGCTGGGCCAGCCGGACATGCTGGGCGAGCATGGCCTGGCCAACGTTGTCGGCAGCTGGCTGGAGCCGGTCGCCGACGTGATCGGCGCCGCCGGTGGAGCGCTGTTTGCCAACCTGCCGCTCCTGTTCGCCGTCGGTGTCGCGATCGGCTTCGCACGGAAGTCCGACGGAGCGACGGCGCTGGCCGCTTTGGTCGGATACGTCGTGTTCAAGGCCGTCACCGATGCCATGTCGCCGTACATCCTGGGCGAAGCGTCGGAGGGCGAGGAACAGGAACTGATCAACTTCGGGGTACTGGGCGGATTGATCATCGGAATCGTCACCGCGCTGCTCTGGCAGCGGTACTACCGGATCAAGCTGCCCCCGTATCTGGCGTTCTTCGGTGGACGCCGGTTCGTGCCGATCGTCACCGCCTTCGTCGCGTTAGTGATCGCGGTGGGGATGAGCTTCGTCTACAAGCCGTTCGACAGCGCCCTATATGAGCTCAGCAAGTGGGTCACCGAGAACGACGTTCTCGGCGGCGGTGTCTACGGCACGCTGAACCGGCTGTTGATACCCCTCGGGCTGCACCACATCCTCAACTCGTTTCCGTGGTTCACCCTGGGCGAGTACACCACCGACAGCGGTGCCGTCGTCACGGGGGACATCGCCCGATTCCTCAGTGGAGATCCGACGGCGGGACCGTTCATGACGGGCTTCTTCCCGATCATGATGTTCGCCCTGCCCGCCGCAGGGCTGGCGATCTGGCAAACCGCGCGGCCGAGGCAGAAGAAGATCGTCGGCGGCATCATGCTCACCGCTGCGCTCACCTCGTTTGTCACCGGCGTGACGGAACCGCTCGAGTTCTCGTTCCTGTTTGTCGCGTTCCCCTTGTACTTCATACACGCGGTGCTGACGGGCACCTCCCTGGCGTTGGTCAACGCACTCGGGATCCGGGACGGCTTCGGCTTCTCGGCGGGGGCGATCGACTACCTGCTCAACTACCGGATCGCCGAACGCCCGCTGCTGCTGATCCTGATCGGGTTGGTCTACGCGGTCATCTACTACCTGGTGTTCCGCTGGGTGATCACCCGCTGGAACCTGCGAACGCCCGGTCGTGATGACACCTCCGACGCGACGGAGGGGTCACTGGACACCGATACCGAGCAGTTGATCGCCGAGAAATCCGCCGGAGAAAGTAGAACGCATGGCTGACATCGTCGGGATCGGAGTGAGCCATGGCCAGGCGGTAGGCCCCGTCGTGCACATGCCCGGCCCGATCGTCGAACCGCCGCTCGGTCCGGGTCTGCCCGACGGAGCAAGTGCGGCCGCTCTGGCCGAACGGATCACCGCCGCCAGCGGCCGGGTGCGCGACGAACTAACCGCCCGCGCGGCGAGCGCCCGCGGCGACGGCAAGGCGATTCTCGAAGCGGCGGCGCTGATGGCCGTCGATCCGATCTTGGTCGGGGAAGCACGGCTGCGGGTGTCGGCGCTGGGATCTCCGGCACGAGCAGTATGGGATGCGGCTGGCGAGTTCGCCGCCGGGCTGACCTCGCTCGGCGGATACCTTGCCGAGCGTGCCCGTGACGTCGCCGACGTCCGTGACCGCATCGTCGCCGAGTTGTCAGGATTGCCCGCGCCGGGGATCCCAGACCGCTCTGAGCCTTACGTCCTGATCGCCCGCAACCTCGCGCCGGCAGAGGCCGCGATGCTCGACCCGGCGACCTGCGTCGCGGTTGTCACGGCCGAGGGGGGACCGACGTCGCATGCAGCGATCCTGCTTCGTTCGACGGGTACTCCGGCGGTCATGGCGGCCCGTGGGGTCCTCGAACTCGCCGGCGACACCGTCGTCCTGGTTGATGGTTCGGCCGGCACCGTGATTGTCGAGCCAGACCCGGCGGAGATCACGCGGGCCCGGAAGGCGGTGCGTCGGGCGCGCACGTTCGACGGCCGAGGCCGGACCGCCGATGGCCGGCGAGTTCGGCTGATGGCCAACGTCGGTGACCCGGGTCAGATAGGTGTCGCCGTTGCGACGGCCGCCGAGGGTGTTGGTCTGTTCCGGACCGAGTTCTGCTTCCTCGACCATCACCACGCCCCCACGGTCGACGAGCAGGTCGCGGCATACCGTCAGGTCCTGGGTGCATTCCCCGGTCAGCGCGTCGTAGTGCGAACCCTGGACGGCGGCGCCGACAAGCCGCTGCTGTTTCTCGACCGGCCACCCGAGCGGAATCCCGCCCTCGGTATCAGGGGGGTGCGCATCGGCAAGAATTCACCGCAGGTCGTCGCGGACCAGCTCACCGCAATATCCCGGGCGGCGCGGCGAGAGCGGGCCGAGGTCTGGGTGATGGCGCCGATGGTGGCGACGGTCGACGAAGCCGCTGACTTCGTCGCCCGGTGTGACGAGGCGGGGCTCGAGGTGCCTGGAGTCATGATCGAGGTGCCCGCGGCTGCGCTTTCGGCGTCTCAGGTCCTCCAAACGGCCCGGTTTGCCAGTATCGGCACCAATGACCTGACCCAGTACACGATGGCCGCCGACCGGGATGCCGGTGACCTGGCGCAGCTCACCGACCCCTGGCAACCGGCGGTCCTCCAACTGGTCGAGCTGACCTGTCGGGCCGGTCAGGAACGTGCGCGGCCGGTGGGAGTCTGTGGGGAAGCGGCCGCGGACCCGGCGCTGGCCTGTGTTCTGGTGGGGCTCGGCGCTGCCAGCCTTTCCATGACGCCGCAGGCGATTCCCGATGTGGCTGCCGCACTCCGGAAGGTGTCCTACGAGGAATGTGTTCGGCTTGCCCGGCTCGCGGTGGCCGCTCCAGGTGCCCGGCAGGCCCGGCAAGCCGTCCGGGCTGAACTACCCGTTTTCGGCGACCTTGGCCTCTGACAACGTGGTCATCCGGCGCTTCACCGCCGGACCCATCGCCAGGGTGACCGCGGCCGAAACGATGCTGAGGACCAGACAGCCCGCCCACAGGGCTGTCTCCCCGTAGTTCTCGAATACCTGCGTGCCGACCAACGGTGCGACCAAGGCCGCCGCGCCGAACGACATGCCGATGACGCCGTTGTACCGGCCGCGCAGATGTGCCGGTGCGATGTCCGCAACCATCGCCGGCCCAACCGCGTTGAATCCGATCTCACCGAGCGTCCAGACGACGACCGTCAGCATGTAGAACGGGACCGACGACGCTACGGCGGTCAAGCCGAAGCCGACGCCCATGATCACGGCCGAGATGGCAAGCGTCGGGACACCGGGCAGTCGGTCGATGACACGGAGCACGCCTATCTGGGCGACGATGACCACGATGGGGTTCACCGCGTAGATGAGCCCGTACGCCTCAGGGCCGAGACCGTCGGCGGCGACTGCCAGTGGCAGCGTGACGAAGCACTGCATGTACACGATCGTCCCGAGCAGGATCGCGGCCGCGAGCGTGAGCAGCAGGCCGTCGCGGACGGCCTGGCCGTAGCCACCCTGCTCCCCCGCTTGCCGCGGTGGCCTGGTCTCTGGCACCTTCCGCGCGATCAGGACGGCGAAGGCCAGGCAGGTGGCAGCATCGACGATGAACAGCAGCCAGTACGAGCGGGCGGCCAGCAGGCCACCGGTTACCCCGGCGACGGCGACCCCGAGGTTGATCGCCCAGTACAGCAAGGCAAACGCTTTGGCTCGGTTCTCGGGCGCTACCAGGTCGGCGATCATGGCCGAGACCGCCGGACGGTACAGGTCGATCGTCAGGCCCGACAGGCACGCAGCGACGGCGATCAGCGCCAAGTCACGCACCGATGCGAGCAGCATGAAACTTGCCGCCGAGCCGATCATGCCGCCGACGAGAGTCGAACGGCGGCCGAAGCGGTCGGCGAGGTAGCCGCCGATCGGCTGGGACGCGAAGGCTCCGGCGCCGAACGCGGCAAGCACGACGCCAATGGTGGAGGCGCCCAGATTCCGGGGCCCGGCCAGGTACAGGGCCAGGAACGGCTCCACCATGTATCCGAGCCGGTTCACGAATGCCCCGGCCAGCAGGTACCAGAACGATTCGGGCAGGCCGGCGCTGGTCCCGGCCCACCACTGCGACAACCGGCTGCCCGACCGGTCCGGCGTCACATCCATGACATCGAAACGCTAACCGCCACTACCGACAGGGGTGGTGATGGAGCGGGCTGGCCATTGGCAACAGCGGCGCCGGCGTCAGCTCACCGGCGCGTCGAGGTCTTTCTCCAACAGCGCCGTCAGAGCATCCAGTGCGGCGTTGGCACCGTCGCCCTCCGCGGCGAGGACCACCTTGTCGCCGTGCGACACCCCTAGCGTCATGATCGACAAGATGCTGGCTGCGTTGACGGGCGCACCGTCCGGCTTCCGAATGGTCACCGGTACCGGCTGCTCGGCGGCTGCCTTGACGAAGACCGCTGCCGGTCGGGCATGCAGGCCGACCTTGCTCGCCACGACGGCGGTGCGTTCGGGCACGCGGGCTCCTCGGGACGAATGCGGGCAACGCCCGGCGAGGCTATCGCCCAACCGCCGGACTCACGGGTGCCGGTGTTGGCGTCGGCGCGGAATACTGATCCGCAGAGTTGCCCCGCCCCCCACGCAAGGAGCCATCGATGCCTATCGCCACCCCGGAGAAGTACGCCCAGATGCTCGACCGGGCGAAGTCCGGAGCGTTCGCGTATCCGGCGATCAACGTGACGTCATCGCAAACCCTCAACGCCGCGCTGCGTGGTTTCGCCGACGCCGAAAGCGACGGCATCGTCCAGGTGTCGACCGGCGGCGCGGAGTACCTGTCCGGACCCACCATCAAGGACATGGTGGCTGGCGCCACCGCGCTGGCTGTGTACGCGTACGAGGTCGGCCGTAACTACGACGTCCAGATCGCGTTGCATACCGACCACTGCCCCAAGGACAAGCTCGACAGCTTCGTCCGTCCGCTACTGGCCATCTCCGCGGCCCGTGTGGCAAACGGGGAACCGCCGCTGTTCCAGTCGCACATGTGGGACGGCTCGGCGGTGCCGCTAGAGGAGAACCTGCAGATTGCCGAGGAACTCCTTGCCGCAGCCGCCAAGGCGAACGTCGTGCTCGAGATCGAGGTGGGCGTCGTCGGCGGTGAGGAGGACGGCGTTTCGCACGAGATCAACGAG
>Ga0184625_10000534_pt1 | contig 14540 bp, 14 predicted proteins | sample PLM3_30_b1_FD_133151 | JGI IMG/M metagenome (GOLD analysis project Ga0184625, IMG submission 133151) | Groundwater sediment microbial communities from an aquifer in East River, Colorado, USA - PLM3_30_b1 | ecosystem: Environmental > Terrestrial > Soil > Riparian zone | place: USA: East River... | reverse complement strand
ATAGGCTTGTGACTTCTGATAGATCTTGCGGAGGGACAGGTCGGTTTTGTCGAGGCCGAACGTGCCACCGAGATAGTCTTGCTTCGGCCGCTCGCTCTCGGGCAATTCGGCCAGCGACGTGACGCCTTTCGCGGCCAGGAACGCAGCGATCGCGTCCTGGTTTTTCTTGCGCAGGGCCGCCTGGGCCGCTTGCAGTTGCTCCAGCCGCTGCTGAACGAGCGCCTGGGCCGCGGGGAAGCCGGTCACGTTCTCGCTCGATAGAAAAGGCGCGGGCCGCTCGGCGAATTGAACCGGCGCGAAATTGGCCTGCATCCGGTAATAGTCGCGCGTCGGCAGGGGATCGAACTTGTGGTCGTGGCAGGCGGCGCACCGCAGTCCCTGCCCCAGCAGCGAAACGCCGACGTGGTTGGTCACATCGTCGAGGAACTGCTGCCGCGTGATGGCCGCGACCGTCATTCCCGTATGCTCCCACGGCCCCATCCGCAAATAGCCGACGGCAATCAGCAGCTCCGGATCGCTCGGATCGAGCTCGTCGCCGGCCAGTTGCTCGGTGATGAACCGGTCGAACGGCTTATCGGAGTTGAAGCTCCGCACGACGTAGTCGCGATACCGCCACGAATTGGGCCGCTCGAAATCGTTCGAAAAGCCGGCCGTATCGGCATAGCGAACTACGTCGAGCCAGTGCCGGGCTTGCTGCTCGCCGTAGTGGGGGCTAGCGAGGAGCCGCTCGACGGCCTGCTGGTATGTCTCTCCGTCTCTCCGTCGCTCCGTCTCTCCTTCTTGCCCGACAGAGGGAGGGAGTGAAGGAGAGACGGAGGGAGGCAAGCCTGTCAAGTCAAACGCCAAGCGCCGCAGGAGCGTGCGCTCGTCGGCCCCCGGGGCGAATCCGGCGATGCCTTTGGCTTTCAGGGCGGCGAGCAGGAAGGCGTCGATCGGATGAGTGTTTTTCTCCGCCGACGGCACACCGACCCGCTCCACGGGTACCCCGGTGCCTGCTACTTTCTGATACGCCCAGACGGCGGCTGGTTCGTAAGTGCGGTTATCCCATTCGGCCGAACGGCCGCCGCTGGTCACGATGCGGATGCCGCCCCCTCCGCTTGTCGAGGGTTCGCCCGCCTTGGCGCTGCTGGCGCTGGGCGCTTCATCCCACTTCGCGCCGGCGGCGATCCAGCGGCGAATGAGGGCGATTTGCTCCGCGCTTAGCCGGTCGTTTTCTTTGGGCGGCATTTGCAGGGCGTCGTCGTCCCACGTGATCGCCCGCAAGAGCGGACTCTTGTCCGGCTCGCCCGGCACAATCGCCGCCTCCCCGCTCTCGCCACCCTTCACCGCCGCGGCCCGCATCCGCAGGTCGTAATCGCCCTTCAACTCTTTCGGGTCGTTGCCATGGCAGGCCAGGCACTTGGCGGCAAAGATTGCGCGGACCTGCGCAAACGGCGGCGCATCGTCCGCGGCGCAAGCGGCTGCGCACGAGAGTTGGAGAATGCAAAGCAACACAGGCCCGAAGGGCCGGCAGTAAATAGCCCCGACCGTCAGGTCGGGGAATATCATGCGCACGAATTGACATCCAGGCCCAAGGGGCCGGCACTGGGCGGCGAAACGCGTGTGGCGCGATCGCGGTGCCGGCCCTTCGGGCCTCGAAGTTCTCCGATGAACACCGCTGACCCCGACCTCACGGTCGGGGCTATTGACTAGCGGCCCTTCGGGCCTCGATTTTCCGCTCATTTTGGCCCGCCGCTTACCGACCTTAGACTTTGGACTTTGGACTTTGGACTTTGGACCCCCGCCATTCTAAACAATCCGCCGCCGTTCTTCGTCCAGTTTCTCGGCCAAAAACCCGATCGCCCGCTCCGCCATGCGGTTGTAATAGTCGAAGCCGTGGCCGCCGCCGGTGGTGGTCAGGTCGCATTGATGCGGGACGCCGAGCGAATAGAGCTTCATCCGCAGGCGGTCGGCACTCTCCCACCAGCGGTAATCCTCGGGGTCGCAGCAAAAGAACTGATGCCGCGGCCAGTTGAGCGGGTGGACGTGCAGGATGGCCGTGTCCTGCCGGGCCGCTTCCGGGTCGGAGTACATCTGCGGGATCGTCTCGTCCCCTTCGTTGTACCGCTTGTGAAAGTCGATGGCCGGCGAAATGGCTGCTGCAACCGGAAACACATTCGGAAGCTTGTAGGCCAAACGCAGCGCCCCTTGCCCGCCCATGCTCGTACCCAAGAGGCCTATCCGCGGCGGCTTGGCACCCAGCCGCTGCTCGATGAACGGCAGCACATTCTCCAGCACGTGTCGCTGGGCCGAGATATTGCGATCGAACTCCTGGCAAATCTTGTCCGTCCACCAACTCCGCTGCGTGTGCGGGCAGACAACTGCCAGCCCGTGCTTGTCGAACTGCTCGATGAACTTCGGCTTGTCGTCCAGCCGGTTCAAGTGCACGCCGTGCAGGTACAGCGCCACATAGCCGTGCGGGCTCCGCTGCGGCGGCAGATAAACATCGCAAGGATGCCCGGCGACTGTTTCGGTGGTCCAGGGCATTTTGAAAGTGTAACTGTGGGGAGCGCGCGTCACGAATTGGACAATCTCCATTCTCCATTACCCAATCTACATTCCCTGGCGAACGGAGAAGATTGGAGATTGGGTAATGGAGAATGGAGAATGGAGATTGGTCATTGCCCTAACCACGACGCCCAGTCCCTTTGTCCACAAACGCCGGCTTTAGCAAGTTGTCATAGATGCCGCCGCCGGCAATCGCTCCCAAAATGGGTGCGAGAATATAGACCGTGACAACACCGTGGCCGTTGGGGCCTGGCAATGCGGCCGAGCCCCAGCCGGCGAACCAGGTGAATAGCCGCGGGCCAAAATCGCGGGCCGGATTGAGGCAGCATTGCGTCAGCGGTGCGATGATCGAGATCAGGCAGGCCACTGTCAGGCCGATGACCAGCGGCGCGAGATAGCCCGCCGGGGCCGCCGAGTTCCTGCCGTCCGTCGCGGCGAACACGACCAGGGCCAGCACCGCGGTGCAGAGCACCTCGGCGACGAACGCTTGCAGAAACGTCACCCGCAGCTTGAACGTGGCCCAGGCGCTGTCGCTCCACTTGCCGTCGGCCGGCACGGCGAGACCGGGATTCGGATAGAACTCGCCGTAGCACGAGGCCGTGACCATGCTGCCCAGTTCGCCGCGCCGCACGCCGAGCGCCTCTTCCTTCGCTTTCAAGTTCGGCCCATAGATCACGAACAGCGCGGCCGCCGCGAGGATCGCGCCGGCCAATTGCACGGCGATGTACGGCCCAACTTTGCTCCACGGAAACCGTCCCCAGACGGCCAGGGCGATCGTCATCGCGGGGTTAATGTGGGCTCCACTCACGCCGCCGACGCAATACGCGGCAAACGCCACACCGCTGCCCCACACAATGGCCACCTGCCACAGGCCGCTCTGCGAACCTGTCAGCACGGCGGAGTGAACTGCCCCGCAGCCGAACAGGACGAGGATGAAGGTGCCCAGGCCCTCGGCCAGCAGCGTGCGCACAAACGGAGGCATGATGTCGCTCAAAGAGAGGTTTGAAAGACCAAGAACCGCGGCTGCCGGGTTCTGTTGACGGGCCGCCGGGCGTATCATCAAGCTTGCAAAGGCCGCGATTGTAGCCGCAGTTCGCCGCGGGGGAAACGGTTTGGCCATGAAGGATCCGCTCTCGTCGAAGGAATGCGCCGAGCGGCTGAAGGCCCTGGCCGATGCCGACCGCCTGCGAATCGTGCAGGTGCTCCGCGGCGGCCCGAAGAACGTCAGCGAGATTTCGCTGGCCTTGTCGGCCGAGATCGCCAACGTCTCGCACCACCTGCAGATTCTGAAGCGCGAGAAGATCGTCGAGACCGAGAAGCAGGGCCGCTTCGTCGTTTATCGGCTGCACCCCGAGGTGTTCGCCGCCGAGAAAGCCAGCGCAGGCGACTGTCTCGACCTGGGCTGCTGCAAGCTGGAGCTGCCGAAGTAGCGCCTCGCGGGCGAGATGCGCAATTGGCTCGCGGGCGCGGCGAAGCCCCAGCCACTGGAGGACGGCCGGAAGCCCTTCGCCGCGCCGCTGTTTTGATGACCGCAGCCGCCCGCTCGAGGGCCATTGCAAACCTACGTCGCGGCGGCCTGAGGTCAAATCCGCTGGTTGATTTGCGGTAGAATCGGCCCGGAGCATGCCCTACTGGATGGACAAAGTCGCGATTGTCACGGGCGGGTCGAGCGGCCTGGGGCTGGTGATTGCGCGGTCGCTCGTTGGGCAGGGTGCGAAAGTATTCATCGCAGCCCGCGACGCGGAACGGCTGCGTACCGCTGCGCAGCAAATTGCTGCCACCGGAATCACTGCCGACGTCACGCGGCAGGAGGATGTCGAGCGACTCGTCAACGCGGTCGTTGGCGAGCAGGGGCGGCTCGACTTGCTCGTGAATTGTGCCGGCCGCAGCAGCCGCGGAGCCATCGCCGAGACGACTGCGGGGCAATTTCAAGAGCTGCTGGAGCTGAATTTCCTGGCGGCGGTTCGCACCACGAGGGCGGCGCTGCCGCACTTGCTAAATGCGCGTGGCCACGTCGTGCAGATCGGCTCGCTGGCGGCAAAGACGGGCAGCCCACATCTGGGCGCGTATCCGGCCAGCAAGTTTCCGCTTGCGGCCTACTGCCAGCAATTGCGGCTGGAGCTGGGGCCGCAAGGATTGCACGTCTTGCTCGTCTGCCCGGGGCCGCTGCGGCGCGACGACGCCGGCTCGCGCTATGATGCAGCAAGTTCCAACTTGCCCGATTCGGCGCGGAAGCCCGGCGGCGGCGTGAAACTGAAAGGCATCGACCCCGATTGGCTCGCGCGGCGGGTTCTTATCGCTTGCGAGCGGCGAATGCCGGAGCTGGTCGTCCCCGGCAAGGCTCGGCTGCTTTTTGCCATTTCACAGTTGTGGCCGAGCCTCGGAGACTGGATAGTAAAGAGGATGACCGGGGCCTGACGGTAGCCGAATTCGCCAGAATTCGGACTGGCTACCGGGGCCGAATTCTGGCGAATTCACCTACGAAGACCGGTCATTCCCGCCACCTCGCCGCTTGCAAGATATATGGACCGCGAAACCCTTCTGCGCAGCAGCCGCCGGCACTTTCTGGCCCAGCAATCGCTGAGTATCGGCTCGGTCGCGCTGGCCTGGCTGCTGAATCAGGACGCTGCGCGAGCGGCGCCGGTCAAGCCGAACCTGGAGAAGCCGACGTATGACCTGAAGCCCAAGCCGCCGCCGCAGGCGGCCAGGGCGCGGGCCATGATCTCCATCTTCATGCAGGGCGGCCCCAGCCACATCGACCTGTTCGATCCCAAGCCCGAGCTGAGCAAGCGCGACGGGCAGAACTTCACGGGCGACATCAAGTACGACAACGCCGCCGAGTCGAGCGCCAAGCTGCTCGGCAGCCCGTGGAAGTTCGCGCCCCGCGGCCAATGCGGCATGGAGCTGTCCGAGCTGCTGCCGGGTTTGGCGGAAGTCGCCGATGAGATCACGCTCGTCCGCTCGATGCACACTGGCGTCAACAACCACGGCCAGTCGATCAACGCGCTCAACGGCGGCCGCTCCACGAACGGCCGGCCCGTGCTCGGCTCCTGGTTGACCTACGCGCTCGGCAGCGAGAGCGACGAGCTGCCGGCCTACGTCGTGCTCAGCGACCCGACCGGCCTGCCAGTGCTCGGCGTCGATAACTGGTCCTGCGGCTGGCTGCCGTCGCTATTTCAAGGTACGGTCGTGCGGCCGACGGAGCCGCGGATTCTCAATCTCGATCCGCCGCCGTCGATCACGCCGGCCGCCCAGCAGCGGTTTCTCAATTACCTGCAGCACCTCAACGCCGAGCACTTGAAGCAGCGGCCCGGCGAGGACGATCTGGCTGCCCGCATCGCCAGCTACGAGCTGGCCGCCAAGATGCAGACCGCGGCCAAGGAAGCCCTCGACATCTCGCAAGAGACGGCCGAGACGCACCAACTCTACGGCATCGATCGGCCGGAGACCAAGGCCTGGGGCGAACGCTGCCTGATCGCCCGCCGGCTGGTCGAGCGCGGCGTGCGATTCGTGCAGATTCCCTGCGGCAACCAGCACTGGGACCACCACGGCGGCATTCAGAAGTCGCTGCCGCTCCGTTGCCAGCAGACCGACCGGCCGACCGCCGCGCTAGTGAAAGACTTGCGTCGCCGCGGCCTCTTGGATTCCACGCTCGTGCACTGGGGCGGCGAGATGGGCCGCCTGCCCGTCGTGCAAAACGAGAAGAACATTGGCCGCGACCACAACACCTACGGCTTCTCGATCTGGCTGGCCGGCGGCGGCGTGAAGAGCGGCTACGTTCACGGGGCGACCGACGAGTTCGGGCACAAGGCCGTGGAGAACGTCGTCAACCACTACGATTACCACGCTACGCTGCTGCACCTCTTCGGCCTGACACCCAACCAGCTCACGTTCCAACGCCCTAGCGGCGCGGGCTCGCTGCTCGACGGCCAGTCGGCTCGGATCGTTCACGAGCTGCTGGAGTAGTTCGACAGGCGATTACGGCGCCTTCGACTCGGTTTCGCCGGCCGCTTGTTTCGTTGCGGCTTCCTGCTCCGTCTTGACCCGCTCCAGATCCGCTCGCGCCTGCTCCGCAGCGGCTCGCGCCTGCTGCTCGGCTTCGAGCGCAAGCTCCATGGCCTCGACCTGCCGCATCTGCCGTAGCCGGAAGTACAACACGCCGCCGCCGCACAGCGCGAGCAGGACGACCAGAAAACCGACGACGATCAGCACCGCAGCGCCACCGCCTCGTTCACGTTCGTCGTTCATAGATGGCCTCGGTGAAGCGGTGTAGCTGCGATTGCACGGCGGCGATTTGGCCGCGCTGTTGAATTGCGCGGAGGATCACATTTTCCCCCGCTCTTAACCGCAAACCGCGACTATTCCAAAGGGACCACCCGTCGATCCGCAAAACTTCAACTGCAAGCCATGCCCAGCATACCCTCTGCTCCCGTCGAGCCTGTGGCCACACTACGTGCGCCGGTCGAGTCGATCGAATGGGCCGAACTGAGGCATAAACAAAAGGAATTCAAATTTCAAGTTGTGGTGCAGCTGGTCTCGTTGCTGGGGATCGCCGCGGGGGCCTGCTGGGTCGGCTACAAGTACTTCGATGATCGGACGAAAGAGCAGGAACTGCGCAATCGCGAGGTGAATCTCAAACTGTTTCAAGAAAAGAAGGAGGCCTATACCGCGCTCGTCAACGCGGCGACGGCGGTTTCGCTCGCCGCGAACCAGGAGAAGGCCAAGGGCTGCGCTCCGGATTTCTTTGCCGCGTACCTCGGCCGCGTCCACCTGGTTCCCGCACTGGATGAGGAAGTGGCGGAAAAGAAGAAGGACTTCGCACGCAAGCTGCGCCTGTATTTGATCCAAGATCCTGCGGTCGGGCCCCCCGAGGACTTTCTCAAGCCTGAGCTGGAGGCCCTTGACAAGGCTTGCCAGCAAGGCTGCCAACATTGCCTGGACGTTGAAACGCACAGGCCAGCCGCGGCGCCGGCCGGGCCCTGAGACAGCCTGCGTCCGCCGCGGGCGATCAAGTTCCCAGCACGTTGAGCACCGCACCCGCCACCATCATGATCAGGCCCAGCAGGCAGCCGAAACCTGCCAGCAGCAAAATGCCGATTAGCACATAGACGGTCGCGCCCGGCGAGGGCGGCCTTAACGTCGTGACAAGTCCCACAAAGCCGAAGATGCCGGCCAGTGAGCAGGAGCCGATCCGCAGACCCCAGTAGCGCAGCCAATCGCCTGGGCGGCTCGGCCTGGCAACCGGCCGCGCCGCCTGCGGAACGACGTTCACCGCGTCCCGCGGCGAATCGTAGGGGTTCTGCTCCATCCGGGCATCGTACCGCGCTGAGCCAAAGGGAGCCGCGGCGCCCAGCGGGAGCATTCAGGAATGGGCGGTACAAGACTCGAACTTGTGACCTCCACGTTGTCAAAGCGTTTCCGGCTCCCAGTGAAATCTCGCGTTTTTCCAGCGTTTCCGCGGCATTCTACCGTCTTGATCGGCATAGGCAAGTGATTGCAAACAGTAGCACGTAAAAGCGTCGTTGACCAGGCTGCCGTCGTCAATCGACGTGACGCAAAAGTCTTCCGCCACTTCCGCGGCGATGAGCAGGGCAATCGTCGTTATCCCTGTGCCTGTTGCTATCAGCCGTATAGTCAGGCGCTATTCGCTCGCGAGATTGCTACAGGAGAAACTAACGCTGCGGGGTCAAATCGCTCTATTGCTCAAAATAAGGCCTAACCCATGACCGTTAACCGCATCAAAGCGGCAAAGCGTGGCCAGCCTACCGCGATGCCTGAATTGGGCGGTATCCGGATGTGGCGCCCCAGCTCGCGGACACCTTCGCCGGCTAAGTGGACCCGCGAAATGAAATGTGCTGTAGGACGGGCTTCCCAGCCCGTCAAGGGCGGGCTAGGAAGCTTGCCCTACCTAAAACGTTCCGCGGGTCCACTTAGCAGGTCGCCCCGCTCGTTGAGCCGCTCCTGGCGTCGGCGACGTGCCAGGCCAGTGGCCGTCACTTTGATCGAGGTGCTGGTCGTGATCGCGATCGTGGGAATCTTAGTGGCGCTTTTACTGCCTGCTGTAGTCATGGCGCGTGAGTCGGCCAGGCGCACGACTTGCGCATCGAACCTGCGGCAAGTTGCGTTGGCAGCAACGATGCATGCCGACGTGCATGCCGACCGTTTTCCAGGCCAGCCCGAAGATGGCCGAGCCGTTCTTGCCAAGGGAGGCGATGGCCAAAACTACTGCGATATTCTGCGAGATTTTGGCGCCGAAAGGTCGATCTGGCTCTGCCCCTCGACGCTCGATCGACCAGGACGGCTCATGTCCTACCACATGAATGGCCTGATCGTCACGAAGACTGGGCTCAGGCGGGCGGAGATCCTCGAGTCGTCGCGGACGCTGCTCATCGGCGAGACCGGGCAACGCACTCGCTTTGACGAGGCTTACTTGCGCCCCGACCATGGGGGCAACTACTTGTACGATCGCCCGCAGCACAACCATCACCAAGGCAGCAACGCGACCTTCGTGGATTGCCACGTCACCTGGTACGACGATAGCCAATGGGCCGAAACTTCGTTTCGGGTCGTTCCCTAGCCAACCCGCTACCCGGCATGCGGGATCTACGGAGGGCCATTCATGGCCCATTGGCTGTGTGAGGCCCGCGGCCCAACGGCACTTTATTCCAACGCCGCTGGCGGCTTAAGAACGAAGAAGGGGGATTCGGCGGGCGTGCGGCCGACGCCGGGGAAATTGGCGACCTGGTTGCCGTCGAGTTCGACTTTGAGCGGCCACTTGGTCTGGCGCGTCAGACCATAGCGCCACTTGCCCTCCGACGTGGCTTCCAGCGTCAGCAGGCATTCTGGGTCGGTTCCCTGCACGAAGGCGAACAGCGACATGTCATCTTCCAACTCCGCCGGCGTGCGGTACAGCGGCTGCGTTAGCAGCCGCATCTCTGAGGGCTGCTTGCCTCCCATGACGACGCGGAACCGCTCGGCCTGGCGTCGCATCTGGGTCAGTCGTAAGGCCCGCTGTTGGGCGGGCGGCGGCAGAGTTTTCTCCGCGCTGGACCTGGCGGGCAGTTCCTGCCACAGGGCGCCCGGCCCAAAGCGGTGCACCGCTGCTCCTCCCCGCCCGGCGGCAATCAGCTCAGTGCTGAGCGAGTGAAACTCATGCCGCAGGAGCTTGTCCCGCCCGAACGCAGAGGCGATCAACTGCGGCCGGCCCCCATCCGTCCAGAGAAACACCGCCCCCACCTCCGCCCCGCGCTCCGCATTCGACCAGTTCAGCAGCGACCGCGACTCCAGCACCAGCTTTCGCGGCTTCTCATCCCCCACCGAAATCTCGTAGGCCGCAAACTCCTTCTGCCGATCCGCCAACCACTCCTTCGGACTCGGCAGCGCCTGTTCCGCCTGTGTCCCGCCCGCCGCTGGCTGGGCCGGCGGATCCTCCACCCTACCAGCCGCATTGCCTAAGCCTGCGATCACGAGCCCCGCGCAGAGGAAGATGGATCGCAGCACGAGACACCTCACAAGGCCTTCGTTCGCCAGCCGTTTAAGACATTATGTCTGTTAGCAAAGCGAGGTCAATCCACCGCATAGCTGGCAGGCGGATCATAGTCATTTGACTATTATTCGCCTACGCATTACGATTGGCGTTAGAGTCAGCCCCATGCGCTTCAACTCGATCCTCTGGGACGCAGACGATGATCCGGATGGGAACGTTCAGCACATTGATGACCACGGCTTGGACGTTGAGGACGTGGAATGGGTGCTGGGAGCGCCGACGAGCGAGGGACACAGCAATTCGAGCGGCGAGCCCGCTGCGTGGGGTTACACGCCGGATGGAACTTACATCATCGTGATCTACCAGGAGATCGACGAGGATACGATTCGCGTCGTGACGGCCTACGAAGTGCCGGAGTCGGGAGCGTAAACCAAATGGAACGCAAAAAGTTCAATCGCATCGTCCGCGATCGCCATTTGAATCCGGAAGAGGTTGCGGCCGACGCAGGCGTGCGGCGGAAGGTGATGCAGGAGTTCCCGCCCGCCGCACCGGCGGTACCTCAAGGCGGCGCGATCAGTGACGCCCTGCGCGGTGCGATTCAGGCCAGTTCGAAGTCGGTCTATCAAATCTGCAAAGAAGCCGGCATCTCCCAGATCGTCGTCTCCCGCTTCCTCTCCGGCGAGCGCGACATCCGACTGGCCACAGCCGACCGGCTGGCAAAAGCGCTGGGAATCGCGGTGCGACCTTCGTAGGGTGGGCTGTGCCCACCACAGCCGTTCAAAGTAGGCCAGCCAGGCCCTAGGCCAGCCAGCGCTGCAAGTGGACGATCCATCGCCCTATAGGTCCCGCCTGCCGGCGGGACCTATCCACCGCGGCGCGGGCGAACGCTCGGGAACGTTCAAAGGTCGCAGCGCTTCCCCAAAGGCCCCTTCCGGCAGAAGGGGCCTACTTCTGGTCAGCCGAGGGCCCGGCTGACCTCCTGTGGGGCGGTTGCCGGCCACGGTCGCGAGGTGAGCGAGTGGTTGCCCCTGGCGGAGTCTTCGCAGCCGCCAGGATGCGGTTCGCAGAGGGCCCACAGCGACGCGACCAGCTATGCGCGCATATCTCGCAATTTTTTCTCCCGAGGCAGTTTCCGCCATAAGTGCTTATGTCGAAATTACTTGCGGCGCAAAACCGCGGTTGGCGATTATGCGCATTATGCGCGCCGCCTATGGAGACGTGGCACTTGCGCCAAAAATAAATTGCCAAAGAACATCGCCAGCGGAGTCCGCGCTGGGGGCCTGACCCAACGTCTAGCCAAGCGTCAATTGTAGCGCCTGTACAGATACGGTCAAGAGTTACAGCGGCCCTGCTTGCGGGCGGCTGCCGGCCGCGGCCACGAGGCGAGCGAGTGGTTGCCCCTGGCGTAGTCTTCGCAGCCGCCAGGCTGTGGTTTGCAGAGGGCCCACTGCACCCAGGCACCAGCCACCCTGCCGCATGCTATTATCGGACGAAATGAGGAACTGAATTCCTTAACGATCATTGAGTTTTACGAGACCTCGAATGAAATCGGAATTGACGAGCTCCAGCGGGGTCCGCCTGATTCTCGTGACTCCTGGCACGTTCATCATGGGAAGCCCGCCGGATGAAGTGGGGCGCGCGTATTGGGAAGTAGAGCGCGAGGTCACGGTGCGGCACGCGTTTTTTCTTGGCGCGACGCCCGTGACGCAAAGACAATTCGACCGGGTAATGCCCGGCTTTCGAAGGCAAATGGCGAACCACCCAACCATCGCGGACGACCCTACAGTCGCGGACGTACCCGTCGACTCGATTGGAGGGTACGGGAACGGGCCCACCGAGTTCTGCGCCAAGCTCACCCAGCTCGATCGCGATGCCGGCATCCTGAGCAAGGATTGGGAGTATCGGTTGCCGACCGAAATGGAATGGGAATACGCGTGTCGGGCGGGAACTTCCGGCAGGGCGTACGGCCCGCTCGACTCCATTGCCTGGCATTTCGGCAACGCGGACCACAGGCCGCATCCGGTCGGCGAGAAGTCTCCAAATCCGTGGGGGTTCTACGACATGCTCGGCAACGTTTGGGAACTGTGTCAGGACTGGATTTGGCCGAGACACCAGCTGCGAGCTGCCCGCGGCGGGAGCTACTTCAACACAGGAAAAAGGTGTCGCGCGGCCGCCCGCACTTTCTACTCGGGCGGTCGCTACAGCGGCTTTCGCCTGGCAGCCGCTCGGGTTGGACCGTTGGAATTATGTCCTTCGGCCGAGGAATACGCGGCCCCGCCTCCAAGACCTACGATTTGGGACGCCGTTGCCGCCAAGGATTACGCTCTGGCGGAGCAAATCCTGCAGGGCGATCCCGACCAGTTGGAAGGAGTCGACGACATTCCACCCTCATTGCATGGGTGCATCTACGAAGACCTGCCCGAGATGTTCCAGTGGCTGGTGGACCACGGCGCAAACATCGAGCTACGCGAGCAGGATTACGGTTCGCCGCCGCTGACCGCCGCGGTCATCCATCGCCACAAAGAGATTATCCGGATTCTGGTTGCACGTGGCGCCGATACCACCCGCGCCATGCACCTGGCGGAGCGTGGCTTGGCCGGTGACTTTGAAGATCTCCCGCCTCCCGAGGCCTATCGAGAAATCATCGAGTTACTTCGAGAGCTTGGCGTCAAATAGCACTGGCGTCCGGGATAAGTTGTCCGGCAATGGATTTCGTGAAGGCAGCTCCGCCAGGGGGCGGCGGGTAGGTCGACCTCATTCAGTTCACGTTCTCCTTCAGCGCGGCGGGTGGCTCGGTCGGCTGCCGGCCGCGGCCGCGACGCGAGCGAGTGGTCGTCCCGGGCGGAGTCTTCGCAGCCGCCAGGCTGTGGTTCGCAGAGAGCCGACTGCCACCCAGGCGCCAGCCGCCACGCCGCTGGCCTTACGCCGAAGGCGTTTCCGAACACAGCCCAGCGGCAAGCGATAGCGCCGCCCTGGGTAAACGGTCGAATCAACGTCATCCAACCCCAACGGGGTTGCCGAATCGCCGCCCGCCGCAATCGTGTTCGCGTAACCGCCCCCGTTGGTAGCCCCACCATTCGGTAACGCCTTCGGCGTTCATGTCCCGAAAATTCGTTCGTTTACCCGGGGTGCGCTCCGCGACCCCGGGCTGTGTTCGGCGACGCCGTTGGCGTGAGGGGAGAACGTGCGCCGAACCGCGGACGGGGCCCGGCCGCGCTTGCGAGCGAGTGGTTGCCCCTGGCGGAGTCTTCGCAGCCGTCAGCCTGTGGCTCGCGGCGACCCACTGCCACCCAGGCACCACGAGTACCAGAGCCACTCGGCGAACCTCGACGGCCTAACGGGCATCCACGTATGATTGACTCTTGCGAGGATGGGCAATGCCAGCAAACGAAAATCAAATTGCGTGGTTCGCCGAGAGCTTTCAACGGGAAGCCGGAAAATCGCCAGCGCGTTTCGTCTGTCCAATCACTTTGACGGACGATCCAACAGCCGATCTCTGTGACGGGCATATTCTCTGCAACGGAATCAAGGTGGCAAACCGCGTTACCGTGCCGCAAAGGAAGGACGTGGACAACGCTTTCGGAACGTTGTTTGAGGGCGACTTTGTACGCTTTGTAAACATCCCGAAATTGAGCGCAGAGGAACTCTTGCGCGGTGGAAAGCACCTGATAATTACTGGCCCGACTGGCGAGAAGATGCCGACGTTCTTTTCGCGGTCAGAGATTGTCGGCCGCCAGCGGATGGAAATGTACGACGACGACGGCAACGTAGTCGCACAGCCATTTCTGAAAGATCACGTGCTGGAGTTGGGCAGGTATAAACAGCTCGAGGTTGAGTTTACTTACCTTTTTCAGAAGCACTCGTTCACAGCAGCGATGCTCAAGACTGCCTATCTCACGCTATTCAAGATTTTCGGTTACGGCTGGGTGCTCGATTCACGCGGAGATAAGATCCGGCGCGCGCTAGTTGCGTGCCTTGATTCGCCCGATCGGCGATCGGCGCTATCGCACTTTGAGCCGTATGAGGGCTGCGCCAGGGTGACATTTAATGCAGCGATGAGCCGCAAATGTGGCACGCTGGAAGATGGCAGCGCTTTGTTTCACTATGCAGAAGGCGACTTGAAATCTGGTTTCTTGTTTGCCATCACATGTCTGTATTGGGTTAACGACAAGCTCGTGGCTGTTACCGTCCCGTCGTACCAACGTCCGGGTTATCACTTCGTGGCCTGCCAGTTTTACGAGAAGTTCATCCGCCAACAAGGCAGCGCACACAATGCCCATTTCGGACGAATACACGACGGCAAAATTGAAATCGGTGCGCAGCCACTCTCCCTGGGGTACACGACGGAGTTTCCTCCAACGCCAGAAAGCACTTCGCCAATTTCGCCTGCCGTGCCAGTTACGGACTGAAGGACACGAAGATGGGATTCCCTCTTATGGATCGCGGCCGACAGGGATATGTGCCCCTTATATCAGTATTCGTTTGCGGCTGCCTTGGCCTCCAGGTT
>Ga0184625_10000533_pt1 | contig 14546 bp, 6 predicted proteins | sample PLM3_30_b1_FD_133151 | JGI IMG/M metagenome (GOLD analysis project Ga0184625, IMG submission 133151) | Groundwater sediment microbial communities from an aquifer in East River, Colorado, USA - PLM3_30_b1 | ecosystem: Environmental > Terrestrial > Soil > Riparian zone | place: USA: East River... | reverse complement strand
GCTGACCGCCGGCGCCGCCGCTGGCGATGATGTCAGCTCGCCCGTCGCCGTTGACGTCACCCGCCGCGACGTACAGCCCGCTGCGATAGCTGTTTCCAAATGCCAGGAAGCTAGAGATGGGTGCACCGGTCAAGTTGGTCCCGTCAAAGACGCGAATTTCCGGTGCGCGGCCTTGTCCGGGAGCCGTCACCACATCGGGCACGCTGTCGCCATTGATGTCGGCGACGGCCACGCGCACGCCGCCGCTGAATTGGCCATAAGCCGTGAATTGCGTTAGCAGCGCGCCTGTTTCGCCGGTAAAGACTTTGACCATCGCTGGACCGCCGCCGTTATCAGTCCCCGTGACGATGTCAGCGAAACCGTCCTGATTGATGTCGCCGGCGGCCACCCATACGCCGCTCTTGGTTCCGCTGGGGTAGGCCAGGAAGCCGCCGAGCGTGCCGTCCAGAGGCTCGCCCGTGGCGCCATTGAAGACACGCACCAGCGGGGCGCCACCCGGCCCCGCGCCCACGATGATATCGGGGATTCCGTCGCAGCTCACGTCACCCACCGCCACTCGGACTCCGCCCTTGAAGCCGGCATCAAACGCCTGGAAAGAAAACTTGAGCGTCCCGGTCTCGGCGTCAAAGACCCGCACTTTCGGCAGCGCGCCGGTGTCAGGCGCAATCGCGATGACGCCAACGTGGTTCAGCTTCTCGAAGCCGTCGAAGGCGACATCCTCGCGATTGCCAAAGGTCCACACGGAATTGCCTTCGCCGTCGGAAATCAACTTGGGATTGGTGACGCCGGTAAAGTCCACGAACAGGGCGTCGCCCGGAAGCTGGTCCGGGTTCATCGGGCAATCCGGTTCATTGCCGTGCAGCTCAAATGCCGTGGTGGCACTCGGAATCAGATGGACCGTGTCGGGGAAATAGCCGTTGCTCAGGTCGAGCGTGATATGCTCAAGGCCGCTATACGTCAGCGAGCCACCGGTGCCAAAGAAACTGTCGCCGGCATCGGCGCCGATCTGGGTCGGTGTGACGTGTACCACGTCGCCGCTGATGAGACCCGGGTCGCTGTAGTCCTCCAGCCGCAGCGTATTCGTGCCACCTTGGCCATTGACCGTCAGGCTGCTGACGATGTTATCGACGGTACCGTCGGGCGGGTCGAGTGGTCCGCCATTGGAGTCCACGGTGATGCTGTCGCTTCCCGAACCCGCGTTGATTGTGACCGGCGTGGTCGAGGCGGTGCTCTGAACGTTGATGGCGTTGCCTCCCGAGCCGCCGTTGACCGTCAGGCTCTCGACGGTGGCGTAAGTGATCGCTGCCGAGCCGTCCCGTTGGATCGCAGTCGCCGTGACGACATAGCTGTGCGGATCGGCGTCGCCTTGATCGTTGACGTTCAGGTCGTCGCTGGCCGCCGCGTCGTTGCCGTTGACCGTCACCGTGCCCTGAATATCGTCCATTGAATCCGCGAGGTTACCAACGTTTATCGTATCGTTGTTGTCGCCGCCGTTGACGGTGACGGGCGTTGTGGCCAGCGTGCTCTGGACGTTGATCGTGTTCACGCCGTGCCCCGCGTTGAGAGTCAGGCTTTCAACCGTGGCATAGGTGATGGATGCCGCGCCGCTGCGACTGACCATCGTGGACGTGATTGCATACGTATGCGGATCGAGATCGCCCTGGTCGTTGATGTTCAGGGCCTCGCCGGCGCCTGGACTCTGCCCATTGACCGTCACAGCCCCCTGGATGTTGTCCAGCGAGTTGCCGACACTGCCCACATTGATCGTGTCGCCGCCAGTGCCGCTATTGATGATCACGGAAGTGCCCGCAGGGGTGCCGCGGACGAAGACGGAATTCCCGCCCGAGCCACCATTCACTGTTGCTGTTTCTATAGTGCCGTACGTGATCAGCGCCGCGCCATTTCGGCTGATCGTCGTGGCGTTGATCGTGTAGGTGTGTGGATCCGCGTCGCCCTGGTCGTTGACGTTCAAGGCGTCGGCGGTGCCGCCGTCGCCGTTGACAGTCAGAGCACCCTGAATGTCATCGAGCGAGTTGCCCGTATTGCCGACGTTGATGGTGTCGTTTTGGTCGCCGCCGTTGGCAGTGACAGGCACGGCTGGGTCGGTTCGCCTCACGTTGATGATGTCACCGCCGGTGCTGCCATCGAGAATCAGCGTCGTCAGCCCGACGGCCGGCGTGGAATTGTTGAGCGTGATCGTATCGCCGCCGCCGGCGCCGCTGGCGGTTACATTGGTCTTATTGGCGAAATCGATCAGCTCGAAGGTCCCGCTACTGCTGTTAATTTCCGTGCTTTGACAGCCGCCGCCGCAATCGGCGGTCACAACGACGGGACCATTTACGACATTGACCGACTCGCCGCTGCCGGTGCCATTGAACGTGAAGTTCGTGACTGTGACGGTGTCGGTCACTGGCGCCAGGTTCGAGAACGTGATGACCGAGCTGCCGAAGCTGATCGTTCCCGAAGTCGCGCCGGTGGCGGTGTACGTCTCGCTGGGGAATGTGCCGCCTTCAAGGGTCAGGCTGTCGCCGCCGCCTGTGCCGCCGTCGAAGCTGAGGCCTGCGGCCGGCACGGGGTTCCCCGAGGCGAAATTCACCGTGAGCTTGTCGGTGCCGCCGTCGCCGGTGATCGTGATCGGGCCGGTCAGGAAGCTGAGGTCGCCGCTGACCATGATCGTGTCCGTGCCGTCTAGCCCGTTGATGGAAATGGAGTTGACCGTGCCGATGTTGAACCGGCTCTCCAGCGGCCCGGTCGGCCCGGTGCCGGGTACGTCGGCCCCAACATCCACGCTGACCACAAGCTCCGAACCGGAGCGGCTGATATTGATGATGTCCGCGCTGTTGTTGGTACCGGTCATGCCGCGGACCAGCACATTGCCCGTCGTTGAATTCCACAGGGCGTGCATCGTGCCGAAGACGTCGGCCCCGCCAGGGGCCAGCGTATAGCCGTAAACGTCCTGGAGCATAAGCGATGAGAGGAGCGACGGTAGAAAGCGCAGGTCGCCTGGAAAGCCGGTGCCGGACGCATTGCCGACATCCAGGGCCCCTGTAAAACCGGCGGGGATGCCCGCGTTGGTTTGCGGCGGCAGGGCGACGTGCAACGGATTCCCCGTGTCACTGCCACCCGGGCCTCCGTTGTTGCTGGTCAACAGCGCGGTGACTCCCGAGGGTCCACCGGAGAACGTCCAGAGTGTGCCGGGAGTGTCCACACTGTCCGCCACGCCCGTGTTGGTGAGAAAGGGGTTGCCGGTCCAGGCAGGCGTTGAGCCGAAGTTTGTGACGCCCAGCGCATGGTTCATTTCGATGGTCACCAGGCTGTAAAGGTCATTCAGGTTGTCGGCCGGGCCTCCCACGGTGGCCTGGCCCACGAACGCGTTGAAGATCGGCCCGGCGAACTCGGCATGGTCGTTGGCATTGGCATCGAGGTACCAGCCGACGCCGTCGCCGTTGCCGTCTCCCGTCACATCCTGGCCGGAATTGATCGAGATTCCCCGCGCCGTCGGATGGCCGTTGCAGTCATAGTTGGCCGGGCTTCCTGCTCCGCCGCCGAACCCGGGACTGCCTGGACTCATGCTCAGGGTGATGTCGATCGTGTTGGGATTGCTGGTGCCGAGAAAGCAGAAAATGAAATCGGGGACGGCCTGCTGGAAATTCGTAATCACTTGCTCCCAGTCATCCAAGGCTGCATCGACCACCGCCCGAGCCAAGTCATCGTTGGCGCCGAACACGGTGTCGAACGAATCCGTTCCGTCACCACGATTCACCCAGTTGATCGTCGAAAGGAGCGCTCGGTCTTCCAGGCGTTCCATGAATATCCGGCGCAAATGACCGCGAACCCGAGCGGCCATTTTCCGCTGGTTTGTTCCCCGCGGACTCAGGTTCAACCCGAAGGACCAGAACTTCCCAAACATGGCTCGGCTCCTGGGTCTGAGGCAGAATGGTCTCGCTTGTGAATGTCGCCTTTACGATCAAGCAACCCTTCCAGCGAGGCTCGCAGGTGACGACTCCACGGGTTTTCTCATCAAGGATTTGTGATTCGGCGGCAGGCCTGTGCCTACACGCAATGTGCATCCAATGTGCATGCAACCGGCGGCTAACCAATTCACGTTCGCTTATGCGAAAGGGTAAGCGCCGGCAACTGAAGCAGCCGTGTAGAGAATCGCTAATCGCTGTCAAACCCCGACAGTCGTTGGGGCAAATTCTTGCAGAGATACAGAGAATGGAGCAGGCATTCGACAAACCGCCGGCCGTGCGGCGTCAGTACGAACAGCGAGCGCTCGGTGCCGATCCAATGGTATCGGCGGAGCCGCTGGCAGAAGGAGCGCTCTTCTTCACGTGTCCTTTATGAGTTTGACCATCAGTTCCGCCCGGGAATGAACGCCCATGCGCCGAAAGATGGCTTTCAAATGGGTGTGAATCGTGTGCGGACTCCTGCCGAGCATTGCAGCGATCTCTCCCTCGCGGCGGCCTTCCATGAGTTTGGTGATGATTTCCTGCTGGGCAGGAGTGAACGTCTCGAATTGGGCGGTATCGCCAGGCGGCCTGCGAATGCAGAAAGTGCTCTCCTCTTGCCCATGTGGCTCCAGGGTCAAAGGTGAACATGAAATTGCGCAGTTCACGCCTCCGACGCGTATGTGGTCCCCGATTGAGATGCTGCATCGCCCAATTCGGTGATTGTCAACGAAAGTTCCGTTCGCGCTGTCGAGGTCTTCAAGTACCAGCTCGTGGCAACAGTGAATGAGCCGTGCGTGCTTCCGCGACACAGTAGGATCGCAAATGACGATTTGTGCTTGCTTGGAGCGCCCGATAACCAATTCACGTTCGCTTATGCGAACGGGCAAGTTGCCGGCAACTGAAGCAGCTGCGACGAGCCACATTGGAACCGATCCCTCGTCAGCTTTCGGTGGCTTCGAATTCGGACCGTGCCGTATATAGAGTCGCGAATCGCCGTCAAAAGCGGGCAACTTTTGGGAAGATTTTTGCAGAGAATCTGGCTTACCGGATTGATTCACGACTTGCCGCTTCCCAGCTACCCCGAGTGGAAGGTGATTTTAGAGCCTTGTGGGCGCTTCTTCTGATCGCTCCGGCTGACAACTCCGAAAAGCGGGCGATTCACCTAATCCGGGTATGGCTATCTGCCGCGGTGCTCGCAGAATCACTGCACTACGTCGTCCGTGCTGTTCACCGGTCGTACAACTCTCGACCTTTCACGTGACTGACGGTTGTCGAAGGGGCCTGGCAATGGCACTCGGAGATGGCATCCGTCGCAACATCGCTTCCGTGGATCCAGCGGAGCGGGCCTTGCTCCGCGACGCGCTGGTCCAACTCAACCAACGCTTTTTTGGCGGCAGCAGGACCGACACGCCTCCGGGCGGCGTCAGTTGGTGGTTCAAGCAAGACGAGATTCATCAAGCCACCCATGTCCACGGCGGCCCAGAATTCATTCCGTGGCACCGCGTCATCATCAATCGCTTGGAGGATCTGCTGCGGCAGATCAATCCTCAACTGTCATTACACTATTGGGATTGGACCCAGGATCCTAGGAGTATCCCCAATGCCAATCTGGGCGGCGGCGCGACGGGCAACCTGAACCTATTCACGCCGGATTTCATGGGTTATGGGGGCTCGACGCCCGCTCTGCTTGGCGAGCCGTGGCAAACGGCTGGCTATTACGTCCCCGGCGCCAGTCCGCACCGGGACGGACCTGGTGGTAACGCGGCCGATCCGCCGCAATCAGTGAATCGATCGGTGGTTGGCACTCCAGCGTTGGCCACGGGTGATACGAACATCCTGGCAGCCATCGACTACGCCGCGATGCGCAACGTGCTCGAACCCATCCACAACGCGATGCACGGATTTGTGCGCATGGGCGGCCAGCATATTTCCTTTCGCGACCCGTTCGTGTTTCTGTTGCATTCGAATGTCGATCGGCTGTTCGCACGGTGGCAAACCGATCCCAACCACACCGACCGACTCGAGCCGAGCACTGTCTATGGGACCGAGTCGAATCTTGACGTCATGGTTGGTGCCGTCGTTCAGAACGTGAATCACTTGGTCGAACCCTGGTCCACGGGTGACTCGTTCGACCAGTTCGGCGTCGAGCATAAGACGCGGCCCTGGTATGCCCCGGAAAACCTCGGAGTGAAGTTTGAATACAAGGATCCATCGGTCGTGTACCCGCGCTGCTACGACACGAATCACTCCTGGGTGAAGGTGATGAATCCGGGGACGCCGCCGGTGATCAACTTCAACGACATTCCGACCGGCGAGACCGCGGTGCGGGCTGCGGTGTTTCGCGTGCACTGCTGCGGCGACATTACGATCCGCGTCAAGGCGGGGGGCGAGCCGGCGGCGCCCTTTTCCGTCTTGCAACCGCCCCTCCCGCCGCTCGGAACCGGCGCGGTCACCGTTCACCACGCCACCACGCCGTATGCAGAAGCCAGGATCTGGCTGGCCTACACGGCGGGCACGGCAGGCGTCCCTGTGCCCGATGGCGTCGTAACCCTCGAGTGCCCTGAGCTCGGCCAGGAGTTCGCGTTCGTCCTAAAGGCTAATGCCATAAATCGCCCGAAAGTCGCCGTGATGCTGGCCCTCGACCAATCGGGCAGCATGGCCTTGGCGGCCGGAACATCTGGAGCTACCCGCATCGAGGTGCTCAAGGAGGCGGCTCGCAAGTTCATGGAGCTGATCCAGCAGGACAACGGCGTCGGGCTGATCCGTTTCGATCACAATTCCTATCCGGTCAACGATCCCGTCTATCCCGGCCTTGGGGTGACAAAGATCACGACCAACAACATGTTCGACGCTGGTCGCGTGGCGGCCATCAATGCCGTTAACAACCACCACACCAACCCGGCCGGCAACACGTCGGTCGGCGACGGCGTCGATCGGGCGCGGCAAGTGCTCAACGCCCTCCCCGCCGGCGATTATGACCACAAGGCCATGATCGTGTTGACCGACGGCCTGGAGAACGACCAGCTCTGGATCGCCGACGTAGCCGGCTCGATCGACAGCCGTACGTTCGCCATTGGCCTGGGCAACGAAAGCCAGGTTAATACCGCCGCGCTCAATGCTCTGACCAACGGCACCGGTGGCTACCTGCTCCTCACCGGTCTGCTCAGTTCGTCCATCGACGACTATTTCCGCCTCAGTAAATACTTCCTGCAGATTCTCGCGGGAGTCACCAACAACAACATCATCCTCGACCCGGCCGGATTTATCGGGCCGGGGGCAAAAATCAGAATCCCGTTCTGGTTGAACGAGGCCGACATCGGGTGCACGCCCCTCATGATGACCGACTACAACGTCGTCAATCTCATGCTCGAATCCCCGGACGGCACCATCATCACCCCGGCCATGGCGCCTGGATTGGGCATGACCTACGGCGTCGGCGCTCAGACCAAGCACTACCGCTACACGCTGCCGGTGGCCATCGGCACGGGACAGCGGGCCGGCGTCTGGTACGTGCATTTGGAGATCAACGGCGACGATTTCAAGAGAACCTTATCGCGGCTGCGCGACCAGAAGGATCAGCAGAAGTTCCAGACGCTGGCGACGCACGGAGCGAAATACTGCGTGGCCATCCACACGTACTCGAACTTGAAGCTGGCTGTGTGGATCGACCAAAACAGCTACGAGCCCGGCGCGACCCTGACGATTCGGGCCGCCCTCACCGAGTACGACCTCCCGGTCGAAAAACGGGCGCGGACCCACGTCGAGCTGACGCAACCCGGGGGTTCGGTCGTCACATTGGCGATGAGCGAGGTCGAGTCAGGGACGTTTGAAGCCGTCACGAAGGCCAACTACTCCGGCGTCTATCAAGCTCGCATCCTCGCCAAGGGGGTCACGATTCGTGGCACGCCGTTCACGCGCGAGCAGCTGGCGACTGCTGCAGTCTGGAAGGGCGGGGACCAGCCGCAGCCGCCGCGGCCGTCGGACAACGACGACTGGCATCGGTTCCTGGCCTGCCTGTTGAGCGAGAAGAACTGGTCCCGTCAGCTGGAAGAGCGATTGAAGAAAGAGGGCGTCAACCTTGACGGCATCCGTCAATGCGTGCAGGCCCTTGCCCGAAGCGATCGCCGTCATGGGCAGTGAACCCAGGTTGGTTGCTTCCCGTCGTCGGATTGCCGTTAACCCCTAGTCCGCTGGTAGTGGGAAACCGCCTGCTGCAGGCGATAGCCTGCGGCTGGAGACTCGAGCGGTGTTCGTTGGGCGACGGATCGCCGATGCGGTCCGTTCTTTCGCCCGGGGAGGTCTCGGGCACTCGAAAACCAATTCACTGAACTGAAGGGAGTTCGCCATGGCCAACATCGAGTACTGGATCCAACTGGAAAACCGTCCGTGGGACGCTTCGCCGCGCAACCGCGACAGGCTCACCGGGCAGAACATGAAGGAAATCACCACGAAGGATCCGGTGGACGTGACGATCACGTCGCCAGGCACTGGCGTGGCTAAGACGCGGAAGATGTTCAATCCGCTGCGGGACGGCGATGCGGTCAAAGACGCGCTGATTCTGCGCCGCTACAAGCCACCGACGAAGCAGGACCAGAGCGACGCGTGGACTGTGCCCGATGATCGCAAGGTCAACCCGTGGGATCTCAACGAGCCCGACCCCACCGACAATGGAACGATGGGGACGATTCCCGGACCCGTGATTGAGTGCAACGTCGGTGACTCGGTAACGGTGCATTTCCGCAACAAGGACATGCGAACGCACCTCGTGACGAAGCAGTTCTGCTTCGACATTCCCTTTATCGGCAAGATCTGCTTCCCCGTTCCCGCGCTGGAGCCGATCGAGATGGAGAAGCGCACGCACAGCCTCCATCCGCACGGCTTCGTATTCGAGGCCACATCGGATGGCGCCTATCCGCTCTCGCCGGCTGATCCGGGCCAGCCGGTGACTGGCTCGCCGGGACCGGATGAATCGGCGGCGTGGGCCATGGTGCCGGGCTTTGCCGGGAGCATCAAAAAGGGCGACCGTGTTCCGCCGGGCGGCACGTTCATCTATCAGTGGAAAACGGCTGGCTGGCCGACGACGGCCGGTGTCTGGCTCTACCACGACCATTCCATCTGCGACATGGAAAACGTCGAGCTCGGCGCGATCGGGATCATCGTGATCCACAATCCAGCCGACACCCAGCAGGAGGTCGATATTCGCGATCCGAACGATCCGAACAAGCTTGACCCGGCGTTCCTGCCGGGCGGCAATCCGAACGGGGTGCCGGTCGTCCTGCAATGCTTCCCGTTCCCAGGCGTCGATCCGCATGTTTTGCCTCACGATCGCGCGGGACTCGGCCTGTTCCTCGGCGGCGCGCACGCGCACGGAGAACACGCAGCGGCAGCGGGAAGCTTGCTGGATGTGGCGATCGAAGCGACGCGCCACGGCGGCGCGATGCACACCCACGGCGGAGAGGCTCCCGAGTTCAAGCGATTGATCCGGCGCGGCGATCAAGTTCTCGAACTGGATGAAAAACTGGTGAAGATCGCCAGGTTATGCCTGCCGCGTTTCGTCACGCCCCCGACCAAGGCTCTTTATCTGCAGCTCTATCACACGCTCAATGGCGTCGCCGGGATGACGATCAACGGGCGGACTTACCTGGGCAACACGCCGACGATGATTGCGGGCCGGGAGACGCGGATGAGGTTCGGCGTCGTCGGCATGGGCACCTCGGGAAGCGGCTTCCACACGTTTCACATTCACGGGCACCGGTGGATTCTGCCCGGACCGCAGGGAAATACACCGGGCGCGATCCAGGGCAGCGCGCAAGTGCAGCCGGTCTCGCAGTTCGAGGACACGCGCATCTTCGGCCCGGCCAACTCCTTCGTGTTCACCATCGACGGCAAAGCAGGCAGTTTCATGCGCGCGGGTGGGCCGAGTCCTGACGACTCGCTGGGCGAGTGGCACATGCACTGCCACGTCTTGAACCACATGATGGACGGGATGATGGGCTCCCTGCTCATCATCCGGGGTGGTGAGCTGGCGCTCTTCTTGCCGGAGGGCGTGCCGTGCCCCGCTCACGGCGGGGGCGGCGAGAATGGCGGTCACAATGGCGGCGGGGGTGGCACGACGCACCAGGTCAGCATCGCGAACGCCGGCAACGACGGTTTCGTGCCCAAAATCATGAACATCAACGTCGGCGACACGGTCACCTGGAAGAACAACGACGGCCAGAGCCACACCGCGAGCAAGACCGGCGGCCCCGGTCCCAGCTTCGATACAGGCAACATCTCCGCGGGAGCCACGTCTGCTCCGATAACCTTCAATACGGCTGGCGCAATGACGTACCGGTGCAACATCCACAACAACATGACCGGCACGATCCAGGTCACCTGAACCTGTCGAGAAAGCCGAAGGAGCCGAGCTATGGAGCGTAGAAGCACGAAACCGAAACACACCGGTGAAGCGCCCGCTTCCCGCGGCACGCCCAAGACGATCGCAGTAACCGTCCGCGCACCGTTGGGAGAATTCCACGACGGCGAAAGAGCCCCGAGGACAATGATTGCCGCCTTTGACGAAGATGATTCGCCGCTGGACTTCGCCCCGGTCGAGCGCGGCGTCGCCAAGCTGACCCTGCCCGCGGCATGTGCCGGCCAGTCGGTGCGCGTCTTTCACGCGCCGGTCGAGGAAGCGGTGCCCGAGCCATCGGTCGCGCGGCTGCGTCGCCGACTCGCCGTCGAGGAGCGGCGGCTGATTGGCCGCGGCCTGGAGCTGAAGCTGCCGCCCGGCGTTTTCGCCAAATGGAAGCTCTCCTGCTGCCGGGTGCGCGGCCGCGTCGTCGTGAAGGTGACGCTGCCGAACGGCACAGTGCAGGAGCGTCCGTTGTGCAACGCCCGCGTCGTGATCTGCGAAGTCGATCACTCGATCCCCTGGCTGATCCGCAAGCTGCCGAACGATCTCATCCTGCGGATTCGAGATGAATTTGTGGCCGCGGTGCCGCAGCCTGTCCCGCCCATTCCGCCGGTGACGCACACGCTCGAAGTCAGGACCGCGGCGGCGGCACCCGCAGCCGGCCACGACCACGCGCCGCGCCATGCCGGTCCACACGGTCCGGCCGAGACTGCGCCGGCCAAGTTCGTCGCTCGCGAACAATTGACAACCCTCGCCGGCGCCACGGCGGTGCATCTGATCCGCGATGCGCTCATCGACCGGATCGAGTTGCTGAAACCGATCTGGTGTTTGTTCGATTGGCTGACGCCGTTCTACCGCGTCGATTGCCTGAAAACCGTCGCGATCGACGAGAACGGCAACTTCGACACCGACATCGAGTATCCCTGCTACGGCGACCGGCCCGACCTGTATTTTAAGGTCGAGCAGGATTGTCATCCCGGCGGTTGGCTCACGGTTCACGCGCCGCCGGTGCAGTGCAATACGCACTGGGATTACTGTTGCGGCACGGCGGTCAAGATCGTCGTGGCGCATCCCAAGGCAGCTCCGGGTCGCGCTCCCGCGCCTTGCGTCTGGCCGTATGTCGCTGGCGATCCCGCCAGCGTCGGAAGCTGGGAGCTGCTCTCGCACGACTCCGGTGTCTTTACCGTGCATGCTGCGCTATTGCCCACCGGAAAGGTGCTCATGTTTTCCGGCACGGCCGAGGCCAACCTGCCGAAGGAATCACGCGTCTGGGATCCGGTGAGCGATACGCTCACCAGCCAGAGTTTTGGCGATGATCTATTCTGCGCAGGCCACGCGATGCTCGCCGATGGCTGCGTGCTAGTGAATGGCGGGGCGATTCCCGGCCAGGGCCGCGGCATCAAGTCCACGCACATCTTCGATCCCGTCGCGGAGAGCTGGACGAAGGTGAAGGACATGAATCACGCGCGGTGGTATCCGACCACGCTCACGTTGCCCGACGGGCGCGTGATCACGTTCAGCGGGCGCGACGAAAATGGAGCGGTTGTGGCGCAGGTCGAGATTTACAACCCAGCGGCCAACACGTGGACCGATCTGCCGGTCAGCGCGAACAAGTCACTCGACATTTACCCGAGCCTGCACCTGTTGCCCGACGGCACGATCCTTTACACCGGCACGCGCTGGGATGGTGGGAGCGGTCCCTGGATGTCGCCGCCTGCCACGGCGCGGCTGAACCTCGCCACGAATACATGGACCAATGTGGACGACCACGAGATTCCTGACCGGACGGAAGGCTTCTCGGTGCTGCTCCCGCCCTTCGTGCCCGGACCGTTCATCCACGAACACGACGACATTCCCAAACCGCCGAAGAAACCACCCACGCTCACGCGGGTACTCGTGACCGGCGGGCACGGTGCAACTGCCACAGCCGAGATCATCGACATGGGCGAGGCGGGGCCCACTTGGCGGCGCATTGCCGACATGAATTTTCCGCGCCGGAACGTCAACGGCGTACTCCTGCCCGATGGAAAGGTGCTCATCTGCAGCGGCATCCGGCACTTCAAGTGGGACGGCGATCCGGGCTATGTGTATGAGGCCGAGTTCTTCGACCCCCAGAGCGAAAGCTGGGCGATTGCGGCGCCCATGACGGTCGGTCGGCAATACCACTCGGCCTCATTGCTCCTCGCCGACGGCCGCGTCCTGAACCTCGGCAGCCAAAGCGCGATCGTCCGCGAAATGCGGATGGAGGTTTACAGCCCGCCGTATCTCTTCCGCGGACCACGCCCGAAGATCAGTTCGGCGCCCGCGACCGCGGCTTACGGCGACGATTTCGTTATTGAGTCACCGGATTCCTGTCGGATTGATCGCGTCGTCTTCATCCGGCCGACATCCGTCACGCACCATACGAACACCGACCAACGTTATCTCGCGCTGAAATGGCAGCGCGACGGCCACTGCGGCCTGCGCATCACGGCGCCCATCAACGCACAGCTCGCTCCCCCCGGCTACTATCTTCTATTCATCCTCGACGATTGCGGCGTGCCGTCCGTGGGCAAGTTCGTGCGGCTGGAATGATGGGGTGCGATTAGGTAGGGGGCGATATGGGGTCAGGATTGGGGGGCGGCAATCACCTGGTCGCTTCCTGGCTGGAGTACTACCACACGGAACGGCAGCAATCCAAGGAGAACGAGCTGCTCGTGCCTCTCCAGCGTACGAAAAAGCGCTCGCGAGAGCCGCTGTCAGGCGAAGTGCCGAAGGTCCGCGACGTGCAGTGCGAGCGGCTGCTACTAGTCGATTTGCTTTTCAGACGGAGGCCAGTGTCCAGAGAGCCGGACGAAAATCCATTATGTCCATAACACCGCTAAGAACGCCGCCGATTTGAAGATCCCAATGCTGCCAGTTGGCTCGATCCCAATTCCAATTAATGTACCTGGGCCTAACTCGCTGTGACCTCTCCATGCGATCGGCGAACTTAGCCACTGCAATCCACTGCCCATTTTCCACTTGCGTCGATCTTGCAAAGAATTCGTCGAACCAAATCGCCCCGACATGCGTATGATTGGCGGCATGAACGCTGTTGCGCCCAAACTCGTTGCACTCTTTGCTGCCGTGTTTCTGGCATTGCCGCCAGGACTTTGCTGCGGTATGGGTGACGCTTCGGCTAAAGCCTCGGAGCCAACTTCCTGCTGCCATCAGGCGACCAGTTTCTCGCCCGCACAGCATCATCCCGCCCAGTCTCAACCGAAGGCAAATTGCTGTTGCTCGGTCAAGGCGGCAACACCAACAAATTCAGTTCAGGCTCCTGATTCTGCCACTGTATCGGGCATCTTCAACGCCCCGTTACTGATTTCGCCTGTGGCTGTTGATCCGGCCTACTCGACGATTCCAGTCGTCACACGGACTGGGCCTCCTCTGCACGCTCTCCTGTGCGTTTGGCGCAACTAAATCTGCGCAAGGTCAATTGTCTTTTTCTTTGGCGCATTGACTTGTTTGTTGCTGCGCCCTGACCTGCGTTTGTTTACCGATTTATTCACTGGAGAAGAACCATGTTTGCGAAATACCTGACCGGATCATTTCTTGTCCTGGGCCTGATCGTGGGTGGCGTCTTGGCTGCCGACAAAAAGGCCGAAGATTGTTGTTCCTTGAGGCTGGCCTGTTGCACCAAGCCGAGCGCCTGCTGCGTGGCCGATGCGAAGCTCGGCTGTTGCGAGAAGGGCCAAAAGTGCTGCGCCGAAAACAAAGCCTGCTGTGCCGCCGTGCAGAAGTGCTGCTCGGAAGGTGCGAAGTGCTGCGATGAGGCCAAGGCTTGCTGCGGACCCAAGCAGTCCTAACTCGGTTTGATCGAAGTTGTGAAGCCCTCGCCGGAACTCGTTCCGGCGAGGGTTATCTAGAATGGCCCAGCACGGGGCCACCTTCGTTTGACTGGTACACTGCGAGTCGCTGTGTGCCAATTCTTCGAGCAGCATTGGATTGCATCATGGCGACCGACCCAATTTGCGGCATGACTGTCGATGAGGCAAAGGCCCGCAGCGCCGAGCGTGACGGGAAGACTTTCTACTTTTGCAGCGAACACTGCCGTCAGAAGTTCCTTGCCGCTGGACATCAGGAAGCGCCAAAGCAAAGGCACGCCCACGAGCATCATCCAAAGCCAGTTAAGTCTGGTTCGGGGAAGTACACCTGCCCGATGCACCCGGAAGTCG
>Ga0184625_10000531_pt1 | contig 14562 bp, 15 predicted proteins | sample PLM3_30_b1_FD_133151 | JGI IMG/M metagenome (GOLD analysis project Ga0184625, IMG submission 133151) | Groundwater sediment microbial communities from an aquifer in East River, Colorado, USA - PLM3_30_b1 | ecosystem: Environmental > Terrestrial > Soil > Riparian zone | place: USA: East River... | reverse complement strand
CGCCGTCGCCGATGTGCTTGCCCGCCAACCGCGGCTGCGCCGGGCGCTGTCCGATCCCGCTCGTACGGGCGAGGACCGCGCCGCGCTGTTGGCCGAGCTGACCGAGGGCAAGGTATCGGCCGACACGGTCGCGTTGCTGCGGCTGCTGGTCGGCGGCCGGTGGTCCTCATCGTCGGAGCTGCTCAACGCCACCGAGCGGCTGGGCGTCGAGGCCCTGCTGGCCAGCGCCGACTCCGCCGGGGAGCTGAGCGAGGTCGAGGACGAGCTGTTCCGGTTCGGCCAGGTCGTCGACGGCGACAACGAGCTGGCGGCGGTGCTGGGGAACACGACCGCCCCGGTGGCTCGCCGGGCCGAGTTGGTACATGCGCTCCTCGACGGCAAGGCCCGCCCGGCCACGGTCAGGCTGGCCGAGGTCGCATTGGCGGGATTCGGTGGCCGAAACTTCTTCGGCTCGCTGACCCGGCTGGTCGAGCTCGCCGCCGAACGGCGGGACCGCCAGATCGCCTACGTGACGGTCGCCGAGCCTCTGGCCGAGGCGGATGAGCAGCGGCTAGGCGCCCTGCTGTCGCGGATGTACGGTCGAGAGGTCGATCTCAAGATCTTGGTGGACCCGCAGATACTCGGCGGGCTGAGCGTGCGGGTCCGGCACGATCTGTACGACGGCACCATCCTGCGGAGACTCAATGAAGCTCGCGTCACGCTCGCCGGCAGACAGTGAGCCGCCAACCGACGGACCTGTCGAGGACACCGACCCCGAGCCCCCACCGGAACCGAAGCCAGAATGAGCACACCGGTCCACCAAGGCGTATCGCCGAGAGCATAGGAAGAAGAGGATGGCCGAGCTGACCATCTCGTCGGACGAGATCCGAGGGGCACTGGAGCGCTACATCTCGTCGTACGCGCCGGAGACCTCCCGTGAGGAGGTCGGTGTCGTCGTCGACGCCGGCGACGGCATCGCCCACGTCGAGGGCCTGCCCTCGACGATGGCCAGCGAGTTGCTGGAGTTCGAGGACGGCACGCTCGGGGTATCGCTGAACCTCGACGTCCGAGAGATCGGTGTCGTCATTCTCGGCGACTTCAGCGGGGTTGAGGAGGGTCAGCAGGTCAAACGCACCGGCCGGGTGCTCTCCGTACCCATCGGCGACAAGTTCCTCGGCCGAGTGGTTGACCCGCTCGGAAACCCGATCGACGGCCTCGGCGACATCGAGAATGAGGGCTTCCGGGAGCTCGAGCTCCAGGCGCCCAACGTCATGGCGCGCCAGCCCGTGAAGGAGCCGCTGCAGACCGGCATCAAGGCGATCGACTCGATGACCGCCATCGGCCGGGGCCAGCGCGAGCTCATCATCGGCGACCGCAAAACCGGCAAGACGACGGTCGCGATCGACACGATCCTCAACCAGCGAGCCAACTGGGAGTCGGGCGACCCGGCCAAACAGGTGCGGTGCATCTACGTCGCGATCGGCCAGAAGGGCTCGACCATCGCGTCGGTCAAGGGCACGCTCGAGGAGCGCGGCGCGATGGAGTACACGACCATTGTCGCCTCCCCCGCCTCCGACCCGGCCGGCTTCAAGTACCTCGCCCCGTATACCGGTTCGGCCATCGGCCAGCACTGGATGTACGCCGGCAAGCACGTGCTCATCGTCTTCGACGACCTCAGCAAGCAGGCGGAGGCGTACCGCGCCGTGTCGCTGCTGCTGCGCCGCCCGCCGGGACGCGAGGCCTACCCCGGTGACGTCTTCTACCTCCACTCCCGGCTGCTCGAGCGGTGCGCAAAGCTCTCCGACGAACTAGGCGGCGGCTCGATGACCGGCCTGCCCATTATCGAGACGAAGGCGAACGACATCTCCGCCTTCATCCCGACCAACGTCATCTCCATCACCGACGGCCAGATTTTCCTCGAGGCGGACCTGTTCAACCAGGGCGTGCGCCCCGCTATCAACGTCGGAACGTCGGTATCCCGTGTGGGCGGCGCCGCGCAGGTCAAGCCGATGAAGCGGGTCGCCGGCCGCCTGCGTCTGGACCTCGCTCAGTTCCGCGAGCTGGAGGCGTTCTCCGCGTTCGCCTCTGATCTGGACAAGGCGTCGCGCGACCAACTGGAGCGTGGTGGCCGGCTGGTCGAGCTGCTCAAGCAACCGAACTACACGCCGTACCCGGTCGAGGAGCAGGTCATCTCGGTCTGGGCCGGGACCGAGGGCAAGCTCGACGACATTCCGGTCGGGGATGTGCGCCGGTTCGAGAGTGAGTTCCTGCGTTACCTGCGTCACGCGCATCCCGGTGTGCTGGCGACGATCGCGGATAACGAGTGGAACGACGACATCGTCACCGCTCTCGACGAGGCGATCGTTCACTTCAAGCAGATGTTCCTGGCCGAATCCGCCGGGATCGTCCCGCACGAGGAGGACGCGGAGGCGCTGGCTGAGGGCGTCGAGACCAAGGAGACGGTCAGGCGCGTCAAGCGGAGGCCGCCACCCCCACCACCCCCACCACCGCCGACGCCGGGAAAGAGGTAGGCGATGGCTCGGTCGGTGCGCGTTCTTCGCCAGCGGATCCGGACCACTCGCTCGATGAAGAAGATCACGAAGGCGATGGAGCTCGTCGCGACGAGCCGCATCGCCAAGGCCCAGGCGCGGGTAGCCGCGTCCCTGCCGTACTCGACCGCGATAACGGTGGTGCTCACCGCCCTGGCCAGCAACGCCAACATCGACCACCCGCTGCTGCAGGCCCGACCAGCAGTGCGCCGCGCCGGCGTACTCGTGATTACCAGCGACCGCGGTCTGTGCGGCGGCTACAACGCCAACGCGATCCGTACCGCGGAGCAGCTAACCTCACGCCTCCGCGAGGACGGAAAACAGGTGATGCTGTACGTGGTCGGCCGCAAGGGCGTGACGTACTACCGGTTCCGCAACCGGCCCATCGAGTCGAGCTGGACGGGCTTCTCCGAGCAGCCGACCTTCGCAGACGCACGGGAGATCGGTAGAACACTGATCGACGCGTTCGTGGCCGGCGCGGACGACGTCGACAATGCCGGCGGCCACGACGGTGTGTTAGGTGTCGACGAGCTGCACATCGTGCACACGCAGTTCCGCTCGCTCCTTACCCAGGTGCCGACGGCGAACTTCCTCGCGCCGCTGCAGGTGGTGGAGACAGAGATGCATGAGCACCCCGGTGGCATCCTGCCGGCGTACGAGTTCGAGCCCGACCCGGACGCGCTGCTCGACGCCTTGCTGCCGAAGTACGTCAACACACGCATCTACGCCGCGTTGATCGATGCGGCGGCGAGTGAATCGGCGGCGCGCCGGCGGGCGATGAAGGCCGCCACGGACAACGCGGAGGACATGATCAGGAGTCTGACCCGCGAGATGAACACCACGCGCCAGGGCGCGATCACCCAGGAGATCAGTGAAATTGTCGGTGGGGCGAACGCGCTCGCCGCTGCGGGAAGTGAAGTGTGATGACTGCTGTAGAGACACTGGTTCGCGAAACTGCGCCAGCCACCGGCCGGGTCGTCCGGGTTATCGGCCCGGTCGTCGACGCCGAGTTTCCGCGCGACGCCATGCCCGACATCTACAACGCGCTGCACGTGGACGTGACCCTCGCCGAGGGCACGAAGCAGCTGACCCTGGAGGTCGCGCAGCACCTGGGCGACAACATGATCCGGGCAATCGCGATGCAGCCGACCGACGGGCTGGTCCGCGGCACCGCGGTGGCGGACACCGGATCGGCGATCTCGGTGCCGGTTGGGGAAGTGACCAAGGGCCACGTCTTCAACACCATCGGCGATTGCTTGAACCTGAAGCCGGGCGAGAAGCTCGAGATCAAGGAACGGTGGGGGATCCACCGAAAGCCGCCGGCCTTCGCCGACCTGGAGCCGAAGACCGAGATGCTGGAGACCGGCATCAAGGTGCTCGACCTGCTCGCGCCGTACGTCAAGGGTGGAAAGATCGGCCTCTTTGGAGGCGCTGGCGTGGGCAAGACGGTGCTCATCCAGGAGATGATCATCCGAGTCGCGCGCAACTTCGGCGGCACCTCGGTCTTCGCTGGCGTGGGTGAGCGCACCCGTGAGGGGAACGACCTCATCCTGGAGATGACCGAGTCCGAGGTCATTGAAAAGACGGCACTGGTCTTCGGGCAGATGGACGAGCCGCCGGGCACACGCCTTCGGGTCGCGCTCTCCGCGCTCACCATGGCGGAGTACTTCCGCGACGTGCAGAAGCAGGAGGTGCTGCTCTTCATCGACAACATCTTCCGCTTCACTCAGGCCGGCTCCGAGGTCTCGACGCTGCTCGGCCGCATGCCGTCGGCGGTGGGCTATCAGCCGACGCTCGCCGACGAGATGGGCGAGCTGCAGGAGCGCATCACGTCCGTACGTGGCCAGGCCATCACCTCGATGCAGGCCATCTTCGTACCGGCGGACGACTACACCGACCCGGCTCCGGCCACGGCCTTCACCCACCTGGACGCGACCACAAACCTTGAGCGGTCCATTTCGGACAAGGGCATCTACCCGGCCGTGGACCCGCTGGCCTCGTCGTCGCGGATCCTGGCCGCCGAGTTCGTTGGGGTCGAGCACTACGCGGTGGCCTCCGAGGTGAAGCGGATCCTGCAGCGCTACAAGGATCTGCAGGACATCATCGCGATCCTCGGCATGGACGAGCTGTCGGAGGAAGACAAGATCACGGTGGGTCGCGCCCGCCGGATCGAGCGCTTCCTGTCCCAGAACACGTACGCGGCGACGGTCTTCACCGGCATCGAGGGCTCCTTCGTCCCGGTCAAGGACACCGTCGAAGCCTTCAAGAAGATCAGCGAGGGGGAGTACGACACCTACCCCGAGCAGGCCTTCTTCATGTGTGGTGGTCTCGACGACCTCGAGCGCAACGCGGCCAAGCTCAAGGGGGAGTGACCCGCTCGCCGGAGGCTTTGTGGATCTAGACGAGTTATAGCGCAATAGCACTATAACTCGTCTAGATCCACACGCACCGTCCGTGCCTGGCCCGCCGGTCGTCAGGACGTTGTGGCCGGCCACTTGACCGGAAGCCGGCCGCCCTGGCCCACAAATGCGCGCAGTACGACATACGCCGCCACTGCGATAAGGCCCAGATTCGCCAGGCCGATGATGAGGTAGTTCAGGGCGTACAGCCAGTCGTTGCCGTCGTTGACACTGTCGATTTCAGCGCCCAGGCCGACGAGAAGGGTGACGATGCCGAAGAACAACGCCACCGCGTACTCGATCAATGCCACCGTCACGATCAGCTTGGATCTGGGCAGCACGGGCGCCAGATGCACCGCGAGCAGCACCGCGACCACTGGCATGGCCCCGACGACGAGATTGTCGAATCCGGCGTCGCGGGATCGGCCGCTGAAGCTGCCGTCACCGGCGATCCACAAGATTAACGAGAAGAGCAGCGATAGGGCGGCGTACGCGACGAGTGCCCACGCGGCGAGCGCGCGCGGTGACGAGAGGCTCCGCATGAAGCTCGGCCCGGAAGTCGGGCCGGAAGGGGTGGGGGTGGTCATCATTCCTCCTTTAGCCGGTGTCGGCTAAAGGCGCATGCTATCGAAGTTCGTCGAGCATGGCAGGGATGACACCCGTGTCTCCTGTGCCTGAACGGTCGCCTGTTCTTGGAGCGACGCCGAGCACCTACGTCCAGCGCCTGCCGATCGGGCAGCGCTTCCCCTTTCCCGCCGAGTTGGCCAGCATCGGCGGTGCGGCGTACGTCTGAGCTGGCCGACTCCGCCGTCGGGGCCGGGGTCGGGATCACTTAGACTCGGCACATCATCGCGGCGTCCGTGCGTGGCGCCGCGCGCGAGGAGATCCACGGTGGCGAAGCAGTTCCGCGTCCAGGTCGTGTCGGTCGAGGCCCTGGTCTGGTCGGGCGAGTCGGAGATGGTGGTCGCCCGTACCACTGAGGGTGAGCTCGCCGTGCTCGCGGGCCATGCGCCGCTGCTGGGCCAGCTCAAGGAGCCCAGCCGTGTGCGCATCAAGGTCAGCGGAGGTGATGAGATCGGTTTCGATGTCGCTGGTGGCTTCCTCTCCGTGAGCAATGACGACGTGACCGTGCTCGCCGAGACCGCCCACCCGGCGCAGGGCGAGGACCCTGCCGCGGTGGCGGCACGAGGCCCGGCGACGGCCGAAGCGCACTGATCCATGGCCTTGAGGATCTTCGAAGTCATTGGCATCGGGGTCCTCATCGTGCTCGTCGGCCTGCTGGCGATCTTCGTCCGGCGTGAGCTGATCGCTCGTGCGGGCGGCACCATCGACATGAACCTGCGCCTGTCCGCGTTCGCGCCGGGTCGGGGCTGGGCGCCCGGCGTTGGCCGCTTCGCCGGGGATGAGCTGCGCTGGTACCGGATGTTCAGCTTCGGGGTGCGGCCGCGGCGGGTGCTCGTACGGCACAGCCTCGTCGTGGAGAGCCGCCGCCCACTGGAGGCGGCCGAGCGGATGGCGATGCCCGAGGGATGGGTCGTGGTCCGTTGTCGCGTTGGCGGCACCGCCGGACCTCCGATCGAGATGGCGCTGGCCGCGTCGGCCCTCACCGGCTTCCTTTCGTGGCTTGAGGCCGCCCCACCCGGAGCGCTGCGCCGTACCTGACCCACAGCCGGTCGAGCACGCGGCGGATCAACGATGAGCACCGACTGATCTACAAGATCGGCGGCGACGAGATTCGTATTGCCCAATGCCGGTACCACTATCGGTAGGGGTCGACGCGCGGGCTAGTCGGCGACGAGTTCGGCCTCGAAGCCGTCGCGGTCCTCCAGATAGGCCGCGTATGTATCCGGCCCGCCCGCGTGCGGATATCGATCCGCGAAGAGCAGCGACCACCCACGGGACGGGGCCGCCTCGACCATTCGGTCGACCTCCGCCGGTGTACCGGCGTGGAACGCGAGATGATTGAGTCCCGCGCGGAGCCGATCATGGCTGTCGGCGGTCAACGCCGGTGACTCCTCCATGACGAGGTAGGTCGTGTTCAGGCTCCAGGAGCGGCCGGCCGCCCAATGCTGGTGCAGGGTCCAGCCCAGCTCCCCAAGCAGCCACCCCCAGCTCTCCTCGGCCCGGGCCAGCGACGGTACCCACAGCTCGACGTGGTGCAGTCCGCCCCTCACCCGGCGGTGCCCCCGCCGGGGACCCATTTCACGTCGCCGTCCGGATTCGCGATCCGGGAGAGGATGAAGAGCAGGTCCGATAGGCGGTTGAGATACTTCGCCGCGAGGGCGTTGGTGCGCTCGACATCGGACTCGATCAGAACCCAGGCGCGCCGCTCCGCCCGCCGGCACACGGTGCGCGCGACGTGCAGGAGCGCGGCTGCCGGCGTACCGCCTGGCAGTATGAACGAATCCAGCTTGGACAGGCGGGCGTTGAACTCATCGCACCAGCGCTCCAATCGGGTCACGTAGGTCTCGGTCACCCGCAGCGGGGGCCACTTGGGGTCGGGAACGATCGGCGCGCATAGATCTGCCCCCACGTCGAAGAGATCATTCTGTACGATCATCAGCACCGCGCGAATTTCCTCGGGGAGGTCGCCGAGCGCAAGTGCGACGCCGAGAGCGGCGTTCGTCTCATCGACGTCGGCGTACGCCTCGATGCGCGGATCGGTCTTGGGGACGCGGGACCCGTCGCCGAGTGCGGTCATGCCGGTATCGCCGGTCTTGGTGTAGATGCGGGTGAGGTGAACGGCCATGGCGTACAGCCTAGGCACCGCGCCGGGCGTGCCCGCGTCGGCGCTCGGGGCGGCGGGGCGAGCCGTCGCGACGTCCGCGTTGGACGCGGACCCTACGATGTCGGCCGTGGACGTGATGCGGGTGTGGGGCGGCGCCCGACTCGCAGGTGAGGTGACCGTGGCGGGCGCAAAGAACTCCACCCTCAAGCTGATGGCCGCGGCGCTGCTGGCCCAGGGCAAGACGATCTTGCAGAATGTGCCGCAGATCACCGACATAGCGATCATGGCGGAGGTACTGCGCCGGTTGGGCTGCACGGTGCATGCCCTGGATCACAGCGACCTGGTCATCGACGTGCCGGGGGAGCCTGGTGCCGAAACCGACTATGACCTCGTACGACGGTTGCGCGCGTCGATCTGCGTCCTCGGCCCGCTGCTAGCCCGGCGTGGGCACGTGCGCGTGGCGCACCCGGGTGGTGACGCGATCGGGTCGCGCGGGCTTGACCTGCATGTTGCCGGGCTTAACCGGATGGGCGCGGAGATCTCCGCCGAGCATGGCTTCATCGTGGCCAATGCGCCCGGCGGGCTGCATGGCGCCACGATCTGGCTCGACTTTCCCAGCGTCGGCGCGACCGAGAACCTCCTCATGGCGGCGGTCCTCGCCGACGGTGTGACCGAGATCGACAATGCCGCCCGCGAGCCCGAGATCGTCGACATATGCACCATGCTGACCGGCATGGGTGCCCACATCGCGGGCGCCGGCTCATCGAAGATCGAGGTTGACGGCGTACCGGCCCTTCACCCGGTGATTCACCGAACAATCGGTGACCGAATAGTGGCCGGTACGTGGGCGTTCGGGGCCGCGATGACCCGCGGCGACGTGACCGTTGGCGGCGTCGACCCCGGCTACCTTGAGATCGCCCTGGACAAGGTGGCGACCGCGGGTGCGACGGTCGAGACGTATCCGGACGGGTTCCGAGTGCGGATGGACCGCCGACCGACCGCGCTGGACATCGTTACCTTGCCGTTCCCCGGTTTCGCCACCGACCTGCTGCCCATGGCCATCGGACTCGCGTCGGTCAGCGAAGGTGCTTCGATGATCACTGAGAACATCTTCGATGGACGGTTCATGTTCGTCCAGGAACTGGTCCGGCTTGGCGCCGAGATCCGCACCGACGGCAAGCACGCGGTGGTACGGGGTAGGGAGCGCCTCTCGGCCGCCCCGGTTCGCGCCACGGACATTCGGGCCGGGGCGGGCCTCGTCATCGCCGCTCTCTGCGCGGACGGAGTGACCGAGGTGAGCCATGTCCATCACGTGGACCGCGGCTACCCGAACTTTGCGAACGACCTGAACCGGCTGGGCGCTCGAGTGGAGCGGGCCGAGGCTCTGCCCGAGCCGACCTTCCCCTTCCCGTCAACCCCACCGACCCCCGAGTAGCGCGCGCGACCAGGCGGGCTGGATGGGGCGTTCAGGACGGTTGGGTAGGTGTGCTCAGCCGGACCAGCCGCCGACGCGGCGGGCCCGATTCAGTTCGGTTTCGAAGACAAGCACACGGTGGCGCCCGCCGGTGCCGACGCTGCTCGTGGCCTTGATTCCGGCCTCGGCGAGCCTGGACTGCACGCGCTGGGCCTCCTCGGCGGTGTCTACCACGGCCACCGGCGCGAGCAGGCCGAAGTCGTCGGAGTCCGGGCGGGCGCTGTCGGTGAGGGTGGCGGTGTCGGTGCCGCTGCCGGTGAGGGTGGCGTTGTCTGTGGGTGGCCAAGGCGGGTCGGCACGCCGATCGCGCCCGAATGTCCACCTCAGCACCAGCCCCAGAAGGGCGATCACCGCGAACGCGATCAGCATTTGGGGGAACATGCGACCGTCGAAGAGGGGCACGAAAGCCAGTCTGCCACCGCGACGTGGCCCGGGAGGCCTGAACGTCGGTTCCGGTGGGCCGGGTAGGGTGCCCGGCAGCGGGCACGTACGACGGGAGCTGACAGATGGCGGGTCGAGTCGCGGTCATCGGGGCTGGGCTGATGGGTTCGGGCATCGCGCAGGTCGCAGCACAGGCGGGCTGGGATGTCACCCTGCGCGATATCGACGACGCCGCGCTCCAGCGTGGACTGGCCGGCATCCGTACCTCGCTGGAGAGATTCGCGAACAAGGGACAGCTCGGCTCGGACGATATGGACGCCATTCTGGGTCGGGTCACGCCCACCGTGGATCTGGACGCGGCCGCCGATGCCGACATCGTCGTCGAGGCGGTCTTCGAACAGCTCGAGGTGAAGCACGCCGTCTTCCGGGAGCTGGACCGGGTATGCAAGGCCGACGCGGTGCTCGCCACCAACACCTCCGCCATCCCGGTCACTCAGATCGCGGCGGTCACGGCCCGGCCAGAGTCGGTGGTGGGGACCCACTTCTTCTCGCCCGTGCCCATGATGAAGCTCTGTGAGTTGGTCCGTGGATATAAGACGTCCGACGAGGCCCTCACCCGGGCGCGCGACTTCGCCGAGGAGATCGGAAAGACGTGCATCGTGGTCAACCGGGACATCGCCGGGTTCGTCACCACCCGGCTCATCGCCGCATTCGTCGTCGAGGCGGTGAAGTTGGTCGAGTCGGGCGTGATAACGCCGGAGGACCTTGACGTAGCGTGCCAGCTCGGTTTCGGTCACAAGATGGGGCCATTGGCCACCACGGACCTCACCGGAGTCGACGTGTTGCTGCACGCCACGCACAACATCTATGCCGACACGGCGGACGAGAAGTTCTTCCCGCCTGAGCTACTGCAGCGGATGGTCACCGCTGGTGATCTTGGTCGTAAGACCGGGCGGGGCTTCTACTCCTACTCCTGATCGCACGGAATTCCCCTCGCGACCGCCTTTCGTGGCCACAATGAGAGGGAAGGGGGAATTGCCATGATCGGTTCTATTATCTGGGCCCTCATCGTCGGCACCATCCTTGGCTATCTGGGCAAGCTGCTGCTACCCGGCCGGCAGAACATTCCCGCCTGGGCGACCATCGGCGCGGGCATCGCCGCGGCGCTCGTTGGAGGCGTGATTGCCACGTGGCTGGGAGTAGGCGAGACAGCAGGCATCGACTGGATCAAGTTCGGCATCCAGCTCGTCCTGGCCGTCCTGGCGATCTGGGCCGTCGCCAGGTTCTTCGGCCGACGCGGCACCACCCAGACGCCACGCACTGCCGGCTATTGACCCACACCAGCCCGCCGATCAAGGGCACGTGGCCGTGGATCGGAGGCTGACGCACGGCCACAAGTCCCTTGATGGCCAAAGGACATAGCGTCCACTACGGCCGAGGTGGTGGGCGACCATCGCATTCGGCGTGACCAACTTCACCGCATACGCGAGGGTTACCCGGCAGTAAACTGCTGACACCCGGATTCCTGACCGAGCGTTAAGGTGAAGCGGGATGCTGCCATGTCGAGCGTAAGCGACCCAAGGCTTGCCGAGCGGGACAAGCCCTGGGTCATGCGCACCTATGCCGGGCACTCGTCCGCGACTGCCAGCAACGCGCTCTTCCGGCGGAACCTCGCCAAAGGACAGACCGGGCTGAGTGTGGCCTTCGACCTGCCGACGCAGACCGGCTACGACCCCGACCATGAGCTGGCCCGCGGCGAGGTCGGCCGGGTCGGCGTACCCGTGTCGCACGTCGGCGATGCCCGCTCCCTGTTCGACGGCCTCGACCTGCGCGCCGCGAACACATCGATGACGATCAACGCCACCGCGATGTGGCTGCTCGCCCTGTACGTGACCGTGGCGAAGGAGCAGGGCGCGCCGTGGGAGGCGCTCGCGGGCACGACCCAGAATGACATTGTCAAGGAGTACCTCTCCCGGGGCACCTACATCTTCCCGCCCGGGCCTTCACTCCGGTTGACCACCGACATGATCGCGTGGACTGTCCGCAACTGTCCCAAGTGGAATCCGATAAACATCTGCTCGTACCATCTCCAGGAGGCCGGCGCCACGCCGGTGCAGGAGGTCGGCTTCGCCCTCGCTACCGCCGTCGCGGTCCTCGACTCCGTGCGGGACAGCGGCCAGGTTTCCCCGGACCGGATGAGTGATGTCGTCGCGCGCATCTCCTTCTTCGTCAACGCTGGCGTGCGTTTTGTGGAGGAGATGTGCAAGATGCGCGCGTTCGCCGCGCTCTGGGATGAGCTGACCGCGCAGCGTTATGGCGTGACCGACGTCGCGGCCCGCAGGTTCCGCTACGGCGTGCAGGTGAACTCGCTCGGGTTGACCGAGGCGCAGCCGGAGAACAACCTGCAGCGCATCGTGCTGGAGGCGCTTGGGGTGACGCTCTCTCGGGACGCGCGTGCTCGAGCCGTGCAATTGCCGGCGTGGAATGAGGCGCTCGGCCTGCCCCGGCCATGGGACCAGCAATGGTCGCTACGGATCCAGCAGGTGCTGGCGTACGAGTCCGATCTACTCGAGTATCCGGATCTGTTCGCGGGCTCCCAGGTGGTGGAGCGGCTCACCAAATCCATGATGGACGGTGCGAGGGCCGAACTCGACCGCGTGCTCGACCTGGGCGGCGTCGTCGCGGCGGTCGAGTCCGGTTATCTCAAGAGCGCTTTGGTCGCCTCGCTTGCCGAGCACCGCCGCCAGGTCGAGTCGGGCGATGAGGTGGTTGTAGGCGTCAACCGGTTCACCGAGACGGAGCCGTCGCCGCTCACCGATGCCGGCGCGGTACATGTCGAGCAGGTCGACGCCAAAGTCGAGGCGGTCGCGGTCGAGGCCATCCGGAGCTGGCGAGCGCAGCGGAACCCGGCCGAGGTGGCGACCGCCCTCGACCGGCTGAGCGCCGCTGCCCGAACCAGCGAGAATCTGATGACGTCCACATTGGCCTGTGTCCGCGCCGGCGTCACCACGGGAGAGTGGGCCGCGGTGCTTCGCGAGGTCTTCGGGGAGTACCGTGCGCCAACCGGTCTCGGCCCGGCTGCTACTTCGCCCGCGGGCGCGAGCGAGTCCCCGGAAGGGTCATTGGTCGCGGTCCGGCAGCGGGTACGGGCCACGGCGGCGGAGCTGGGCGCGTCCCGGTTGCGGCTTCTCGTGGGCAAGCCGGGGTTGGACGGGCACTCCAACGGTGCGGAGCAGATCGCCGTGCGTGCTCGCGATGCCGGATTCGAAGTCATCTACCAGGGGATCCGACTGACTCCGGCACAGATCGTCGCGGCGGCGGTCGAGGAGGGCGTTGACCTCGTCGGTCTGTCCGTGCTCTCCGGCTCACACCTTCGCGCGGTGCCGGATGTCCTCAATGGACTTCGGGCCGCCGGCGCCGACGTACCCGTGGTCGTCGGCGGGATAATCCCGCCGGAGGACGAGCGGACCCTCCGCTCGGCCGGGGTGGCCCGGGTATTTACCCCCAAAGACTTCGCGTTGACCGGCATCATCGACGAACTCGTCACCGTGGTCCGCGAGGCGAACCACCTGGTGGGCTAGCGTCACCGCCACAAATCGAGCGTGTGTCCGTCCTGCGCGCCCTCGCGGGCCAAGCGTTGCGCATCGAGGCGGGCGAGCTTCTCGGCTCGGCGCCTCCTGCGGCGGCGGCTGATGGAGACGATCATCCAGATCAAGGCGAACAGGAAGAGGATGATCAGGAGCGGGAAGAGGATCGCGACGAAGGACATCACCGCACTGAAGATGTCCTCGGCCGTGCTCACCACCGGCGCGCCCATGCCTACAGTCGAGGCGTTCACGACCGGGCGGGCAGCGGCCTTCATGCCGTGCACGATGAAGGAGATCACCATACCCGCGACGATCGGTACCCACTGGTTGCTGCTGAAGAAGGCGGCCGGGTCCGAGACGGTCACGGTCTGCGAGCTGGACGCGGCGCCGAAGGCAAGGCCGCCAGCGGTCGGCCGGACCACCGTCTGGACCACATCGTTGATGTGGTCGACCACCGGGATCTTGTCGGCGACGAACTCGATCGCGAGCAGTACGACGAGAATCCCCAGTACCCATCCGTTCTCGAGCCACGCCCAGGGGCCGGGAAGGGTGATCAGGTTGGTGAACCGGCCCAACAAGCCGATCATGAGAAGCGGGATATACGCGTTCAGGCCGGCTGACGTGGCCAGCCCGATCCCCGTGAGCACTTCGAGCACGTACTTCAGCATGACACTGCTCCGCAATACGTGCCGACCACCGAACACCTCGACGCTCGGCGTACCCTCGTGCGGTGCGGCTCGTCATCGCGAAGTGCTCGGTCGACTACGTCGGACGCCTCACCGCCCATCTGCCGGCCGCAGTGCGGCTGCTCATGGTGAAGGCGGACGGATCGGTCTCGATTCACGCCGATGACCGTGCGTACAAGCCCCTCAACTGGATGAGCCCGCCGTGCCGGATCGAGGAGGCGCCAGGAGTATGGCGTGTTGTGAACAAGGCCGGCGAGGAGCTGCGGATCACGCTGGAGGAGATCTTCCACGACACGTCGCACGAGCTGGGGCTCGACCCCGGGCTGGTCAAAGACGGCGTCGAGGCGCATCTGCAGGAGCTGCTTGCGGCCGCGCCGCATACGCTGGGGCAGGGATTTACCCTGGTACGCCGTGAATACCCCACCGCGATCGGGCCGGTCGACCTGCTCTGCCGTGACGGCGGCGGCGCGACGGTCGCGATCGAGGTAAAGCGCCGTGGCGAGATTGACGGAGTTGAGCAGCTGACCCGCTACCTCGACCTGCTTGGCCGGGATCCCCTGCTCGCCCCGGTCTCTGGTGTCCTGGCCGCCCAGGAGATCAGGCCACAGGCCAGGGTGCTGGCGCAGGACCGCGGCATCCGGTGTGTGGTGCTCGACTACAAGACTCTGCGCGGCATCGAGCGCGACGACCTCACGTTGTTCTGAACGCTCCCTCAACCCCGATCAAGGAATTGTGGCCGTGGTTGGATCACCAAACCACGGCCACAATTCCTTGATCGG
>Ga0184625_10000530_pt1 | contig 14564 bp, 10 predicted proteins | sample PLM3_30_b1_FD_133151 | JGI IMG/M metagenome (GOLD analysis project Ga0184625, IMG submission 133151) | Groundwater sediment microbial communities from an aquifer in East River, Colorado, USA - PLM3_30_b1 | ecosystem: Environmental > Terrestrial > Soil > Riparian zone | place: USA: East River... | reverse complement strand
CAGGTAGATCAGGTCCCGGGCTTCCTTAAAATCGAGAGTCATCTTGTCTTCTGCTGCATCCAACAATCCCACCATGCCAATGGTTGGGGTTGGATAAACCGGACCCTCCGGATTCTGGTTATAAAAACTCACGTTACCCCCTGTAACCGGCGTATTGAATTTTTTGCAGGCCTCTCCCATCCCTTTGATAGCGTGAACAAATTGATAATACACCTGGGGATCATAAGGATTCCCGAAGTTGAGGCAGTTGGTAACGCCTAATGGTTCACCTCCGCTGCATACAATATTTCTTGCCGCTTCTGCCACGGCTATCATTGTACCTTTATACGGATCCGCAAAAACATAACGGCTATTGCAATCAGTTGTAACGGCCAGGGCCTTTTCACTGGGCTTCGCCAGAACAATGGCCGCGTCACTTGGTTGATTGGTAGATGTATTGGCCGTGCCTACCATGCTATCATATTGCACCGTCACCCACCTCTTGGAGGCGATTGAAGGAAGGCTAACTAATTTTTTTGCAACCGACTTCAAGTCGCTCGGAACAGGAACTGCATTGGCATCAAACTTCCTGATCTGTTGAAAGTAGGCGGGCTCCTTAAATTCTCGTTCATACTGAGGGGCGCCTCCCCCCAACACCAGTTCATATGCGGGTAACTCGGCTTCCAATTGTCCGTGCATATAGAACCTCAACAAGCCATCATCAGTTACTTCTCCAATCTCTGCACAGGGCAGGTCCCATTTCTCAAATACCTCCATTACCTTATTCTCCTTTCCTCTCTCCACTACCATCAACATCCGCTCCTGGCTCTCACTCAACAAAAGTTCCCAGGCCTTCATATTATTTTGACGGGTTGGCACCTTATCCAGGTCAATCATCATTCCCACCTCTCCCTTTGCACTCATTTCTGAAGTAGAACAGATGATACCCGCAGCACCCATGTCCTGCATTCCTACCACCGCTCCGGTCTGGATCACCTCCAGGCAGGCTTCCAGTAATTTCTTTTCCTGGAAGGGATCGCCTACCTGCACCGCAGGTAATTCTTCAGTACTTTCCTCGGTGATGTCGGCCGAAGCAAAAGAGGCTCCACCAATCCCATCCTTCCCAGTAGCGCTGCCTACAAAGAATACCGGATTGCCTTTCCCTTTTGCTGTGGCAGAAACCGTTTCACCTTCCTTTACAATACCAACACTCATGGCATTCACCAGGGGGTTGGTATGATAGGCCTCAGCAAAATATATTTCACCCCCCACGGTTGGTACACCAAAACAATTTCCATAGTGACCAATTCCGTGCACAACACCTGCCAATAAACGCTGCGTCTTGGATTCCTTCAGGTCCCCAAAGCGAAGCGAATTCAAGGCGGCAATTGGCCTGGCACCCATTGTAAAAATGTCACGATGAATGCCCCCAACACCAGTGGCTGCTCCCTGGAAAGGTTCAATAGCAGAGGGATGGTTGTGTGATTCAATCTTAAAGACTACACCATATCCATCACCCATGTCCATGAGACCAGCATTCTCTTCACCAGCCTTCACCAGCATCCTTCCCCCTTCCCGGGGCAAGGTCTTTAACCACTTAATGGAATTCTTGTAACTGCAATGCTCGCTCCACATTCCACTGAAAGCGCAGAGCTCATTGAAATTTGGCGTGCGGCCGAGCTTTTTCTTGATTAATTCAAATTCATCTTCTGTTAACCGGAGTTGTTGTGCGGTCTTGGCTGTTATTTCCATGCTCTATCAAGTATTCGGGAAAGGCAAAGGTAAGGAAGTTGCAAGGCACAAGGCACAAGGTACAAGGCACAACAGGGTATGGGAGAAGTGATGTTTTATTTTTCTCAGTTATTTTTTTGTTTTCTTTTTTTTCTTATTTCTTTGGATCTTGGTTCTTGGTTCTTTTAATTCTCTGGCTATGAACATCAACAAGCTGCTGATTGCATTCGCTTTAATATTAATAGCACAGGCTATTACGTTTTACATGGTCCAGGGGCAGTTCATATTCCGTCAATTAAAAAATAATCTCACTGCGTCCATTGTCATGAGCATCCCTGCAGCCATCTGCGGATTCTATGCCACCAGGTTTTTTGTGGAAGCATTTAATGGATTGCTATGGCCTGCCAGAATGATTGGATTTGCAGTAGGTATTATCCTATTTTCAGCACTCACTTATGTACATCTGAAGGAATTGCCGGATACAAAAACAATCCTAACCATTTTACTGGCTGGGGGTATCATTGCTATCCAGTTGCTCTGGAAATGATCAGGGAAAACTTGGAGCTCATACACCCCGCCCGAACGACGTTCAGTCGGGCGGGCACTAAGTCCACTAATAGAAGGTTGGGCTCATTGCTTCCAAAACTTGAGATCCAGACGATTTGAAGTCGATAAAAGACCACAAAGAGGCTGCTCAAAAGTAGGCCGCCTTTTATTTCGGATAATTCTACCTTCTCGTTTGATCTCTATAGAAATAGCAAGGTGCCTTAAAGCGGTTTTGGCTATTTTAAACACGAATTACACGAATTCTCACGAATTTTTTTTGGATACGGTTAGTCTCTAATTAAATACCGGCTTCTTGGGTAATGAAGAGGATCACACAGCCTGCCCCGCCTTAGCGGGGAATTGGAGACCTTCGGTCTCACTTCTGCGAATCACTTGCTTGCCGAAATTCTAGTTTGAAAAGTCCCTGCCGAAGGCAGGGTTCACAATTCGTGTTAATTGAAATGAAGGGCTCTTCAATTACACGTAGAGCCTCTGCTATAAACGGAAAGGAATTCTAGTTTTGGAAAGAAGTAATTAGTGCTAATTCGTGTAATTCGTGTTTAAAAAAAAGACCGTCTTTTTGAGACGGCCTCTAGAGACTTTGTGGTCTTTTCGGGATTGAGAATTTAGTTATTTAAGTGGCTCTGAATGCATTTCAAATTTTATCTTCTCTTAAAAATCTATGGTGCCTTAGTGGTAAAAGTCATGATAGACTTTTGCTAGTTGATAATAGCGCACCGATTATTGAAGAAACCCACGGCCAGGCTCCGTCGGAATCGATTGTAGAACGGAATCATATTGAAGGATCACTTTTTCAACATTGAATTTTTTTGAGACCAGGTTTCTTCCGTTCTTTCCCATTCTTTTTCTTTCCTCCTCATCCAGGTTCATCATCTTTTCCATTTTATCTGCCAGGTCGAACGGATCATTGGGATTACATATATAACCGGTTGAATTATTCAATACCACTTCCTTGCAGCCACGATTGAATGCGGTGACGATCGGTAGTTCCATGCTGGCCGCCTCCATCAATCCACGGGGCACTCCTTCGTTATAAAATGATGGAAATACGAAACAGTCAGCATTTTTGAGAAATGGACGAACGTCATGGGCGTATCCGTTAAAATGCACCAGGCCTTCCTTTTCCCATTGCTGAATTTCTTCAATCGTCAGCGAATCCGGGTGATGCTTTTCGAAAAAGCCGAGTAATTCAAAACGTGCGTCTATATTTTTTCTCTTGAGAATGCGGGCCGCGTCTGCATAAATACTGATGCCTTTACTTTTCAACAGCCGGCTACTCATCAAAAAAACAAACCGGCCATTTTTGGTGAGGGGAGTTTCAAATGAAGGAGAGAAATGATGGATGTTCACCCCTTCACCAGGCAGCACCTTTGCCTTCCTGATGGGAATGATGTGGTGGGTAGTGAAGGCACGCGCATCTTCATTATTCAGGAACCATACCTCCTCCACTCTTCGAAGCGCTTTTTTGTATAGTGATCTCACCACATAATACAGCCAATTCTTTTTCGCAAATGGATACCCAAGACCGGTGATCACGGAAACTGAAGGAATATGAAGACTGCCCGCGGCCAGTGAGCCATAAATATTCGGCTTGATCACATAATGAAAGATGAAATCGGGCCTATGTTTTTTATACAGGGACTTCAATTGGTTGTATAAGGTATAATCCTGGAGAGGATTCTCGTGGCGATTATTAAAGTCGATAGGCAAATAGTTGCAACCTTCAGCCTCCAGCAGGGCCGAGTTCTCATCGTTGGGAGCGATGACCAATACATCAAATCCTTTCTTAATTAAATGCCTGATCACGTCTATTCTGAAGTTATAAACCGACCAGGCACTATTGGAAACGAAAGCAATCAGGCGTTTATCTTGACCATTGGGTAACATGCAGGAATAATTGCCAAACTTAGGAAAAAGGCACAAGGTACAAGGGACAGGGCACAAGAAAGGTACAAGGCACAAGGTACAAGGCACAAGAAAGGTTCAAGAATTAAGGACGAAGAAAGAAAGACAAGGAACAAGGTGGAGTGCAAGATAAAAGGGGGTTCAATATCCAAGCTAGTCCGCAGGAGAACAGGATTGCAGCTTGCAATTCGCGCCTATTCGCGCTTATTCGCGTTCTTTATTCGCGTCCATTCGCGTCTTAAACATTCGCGTACATTCGCGTTTTAATAATTCGTGTACTCGAAATCAGAAATCTCCGATATGGTTATAGTTTTACTGATCATCCTCTACTCCCTCACTTTCATCATTCTATTCGATCGGTATACGAAGCATAGCCAGACGAGGTTATCGAGAAAAGAGATTGCATTCGCCTTTTGTTTCAAGGTTGCGATGGGATTGCTGTATGGATTTGTATTCAAAGAATTCTACGGAGGTGATGATACCTGGAAATATTTTAATGACTCATTAAACGAGTATAATAAACTCCTATTCCAGACTGGTCAATTTTTCAGGGAGATCATTCCATTGGATTCATTTCAGAAATACCCTTCCTTCGGTGATGGATTCAGGGATCTGCTGGAAAATCTGGAGTATAATGCCCTGGTGAAATCCCTGGCGGTTTTCAACCTGCTTAGTTTTCAAAATTACTATGCTGATGTAGTCTTCTTCAACCTCTTTTCGTTTATAGGGAGTTACCTCTTGTTTAAATTATTTGCTCAAACCTGGAAAGAAAAGAAATTCCTGGTTTATGTTGCCGCCTACTTCATCCCTTCCGTCAGCTTTTGGCTCAGTGGTATCAGGAGTGATGGACTTTTATTGTTATCCATCGGACTAACACTCTACTATTTCCAGGCTTGGATCAAGGGAAGAAATCTCAAATATTTCTTTTGTTTCCTGATTGGGTTCATAGGCACCCTTGTCTTCAGGATTCAATTCTTCATGGTACTTGTCCCTTTCTTGCTGGCATGGGGATTAACGCTAACATATTTATGGAGACCCTGGAAAGTATTCACCACTGTTTTTATTCTTAGCGTCGTCTTCTTTTTTGGAAGTAGCCTTGTTTCCCAGGAGTTCAATCTTCCTTCACTGGTGGTTCATAAGCAACACGAGTTCCTCGAATTAAAAGGCAATACCAGGTTTGCATTAAACAGGTTGGAGCCAACGATTCATAGTTTCGCAACCACGTTACCCCAGGCTACCATCAATCTTTTTTTCAGACCTTACCCATGGGAAGCTAAAGGTCCAATGCAGTTGGCGGCAGTAGCCGAGATTGTATTTTTCTGGATTGTCATTTTGTGGGGATTGAGAAGTATCGCTCTTATAAACTCGATACCACTTGCCTGGTTTGTACTCTATTTTGGTATCTGCACCTACCTCTTGATTGGGTATACAGTACCCTTTCCAGGTGCCTTTGTCAGGTATAAGATCATACCTGAACTTTTGTTCTTCCTCCTCTTCCTACCCCACATTCCAGTCAAATTAAAAAAAATGAATATTTGACGAAAAGCCCTTAATTTGCCAAAAAATATCCTGAAATCCAAAGTCATTTGCTGGGAATTATGCCCATTATGGCCATTTTTTCCACAATAGTTAGTCCTTTTTTTGTATTAGAGGACAGATTCCTTTTCTTTGTAATGTAAAAAATCAATCACAAATGGAATCATTACGTTTTAAAGCGATTAACGATCTATCGACTGCTCCCAATGGTACTGAGGTACAGGGGTCATCGAAGATCACGGCTATTTTTGGTGAAAATGTTTTTACGCTCAAAACTTCCAGGAAATATTTGAGCGATGAAGCCTACAAGAGTCTGACGACATCTATTCGTGGCGGTAAAAAAATTGACCGCGCTGTAGCCAACCAGATTTCAGCCGGCATGCGGCAATGGGCAGAGAGTAAAGGAGTAACCCACTTTACACACTGGTTTCAACCCTTAACCGGAAGCACTGCGGAAAAACATGATTCCTTTTTTACCATCAAGAGTGATGGCACTCCAATTGAACAGTTTGACGGGGATGCACTGGTTCAGCAAGAGCCCGATGCTTCATCCTTTCCCAGTGGTGGGCTGCGTGCAACTTTCGAAGCAAGAGGTTATACTGCCTGGGATCCTTCTTCTCCTGCTTTTATCATGGAAATTGGCCAGGGCAAAACACTTTGCATTCCTACCATTTTCGTTTCTTATACGGGCGAGTCCCTTGACTTCAAGGCTCCATTACTAAAAGCCTGCGAGTCTTTGAATAAGGCTGCCGTTGAGGTTTGTAATTATTTCGATAAGAATGTAACCCGGGTAACTTCTACCCTGGGTTGGGAACAAGAATATTTTGTGGTGGATGAGGCCATGTTCAACGCTCGTCCTGACCTGCTGTTATCTGGCAGGACTGTGTTTGGTCATGCCCCTGCAAAAGGCCAGCAATTGGAAGATCATTATTTTGGTTCAATCCCAGAGAGAGTATATGCCTTTATGAGGGATTTCGAGGATGAATCCTATAAATTAGGAATTCCACTTCGGACCCGTCACAATGAAGTTGCCCCTGCGCAATTTGAGTGTGCTCCCATGTATGAAGAAGTGAGCGTTGCCGTTGACCACAACCTGTTATTGATGGATGTAATGGACCGTGTGGCCCGCCGTCATAAATTGAGAGTGTTGCTACACGAGAAACCATTTGCCGGAATCAACGGAAGTGGAAAGCACAATAACTGGAGTATGGCAACCGATACCGGCGTGAACCTCCTCGCTCCCGGCAAAACGCCAAAGACCAACCTTATGTTCCTTGCATTTTTTGTGAATACCATCAAGGCAGTTCACGATTATGCAGACGTACTCAGGGCATGAATTGCCTCTGCAGGAAACGATCATCGCCTGGGTGCCAACGAAGCACCTCCAGCCATCATCTCTGTATTCATTGGCCAGTTCCTCTTCAAGGTTCTGCAGGACATTAAAGAAAGAGTCAATGCAAAATTTGACGAGCAGGATGAAGCCATATTGAAATTAGACCTGCATCGCAGCATTCCAGAATTATTGCTGGATAATACTGATCGCAACCGTACATCACCATTTGCATTCACAGGAAATAAATTTGAATTCCGTGCGGTAGGTTCTTCGGCCAACTGTGCTAATGCCATGACCATCCTGAATAGCATCATGGCAGAAACATTGAAAGAATTCAAAAGGGAAGTGGACGCATTGATTGAAAAGGGCGAGAAAAAAGAAATCGCCATCATGCATGTGATCCGCGAATACTCTGTAAGTAGCGAAAAGGTATTATTTGAAGGCAATAACTACAGTGAAGAATGGCAGAATGAAGCTGAACGCAGGGGATTACCTAACGTAAAGACCACACCTCTTGCATTGGATGCGCTGATTACGGAAAAAGCAAATAAGCTTTTTGAAAATAATAATGTATACACCCACGGAGAACTACATGCAAGACACGAGATTGAATTGGAAAAGTATGTGAAGATGGTGCAGATCGAAGCCAGGATCATGGGTGAACTTTGCAGCAGCCACATCTTACCTGCAGCAATTAAGTACCAGAACACTCTTCTCACCAATATTAAGGGATTGAAGGAAGTAGGTCTGCCGGAAAGTTCCTATGCCAATCAAAAGCAGATTCTTGGCAGACTGTCCGAACATATTAATGCCGTAGCCGAAATGGTGAGCAAGATGATCGAAGCCCGCAAAGAGTGCAATGGTATAGAAGATACAAGGGAAAGAGCGGTAAGCTATAACAGTAAAGTGAAAGAACCGTTCTTTGACAAGATCCGCTACCACGTTGACAAGCTTGAATTACTTGTTGATGACAGGGAGTGGGGATTGCCAAAGTATCGCGAGATTCTCTTCTTGAGATAAAGACGGTTTCTGACATGACAAGCAATAAGAGGTCCTCCGAAAGGCGGGCCCTTTTTATTAGGGCTAAAGCCCATTCTAAAGTTTGTATCTACCCCAGCCTAAAGCCTGCCCGACTGACGTCATTCAGGCGGGGCTGGGGTTATTAACGATTAGTCAAATCATTTTTTGTAGCATCACATCAAATTCATGCAAATCGTGTATTTTAATTCTTCTATTTAGACGCATGCCCGCATTCTGGAGAATCATCTTTCTACTTTCTATCGCTGGGTGTTCAAGCCCGCATAAGAACCCTCATATCGAAATCCAAACTTCCATAGGCAACATTGAGGTAGAATTATTTCCGGAGCAGGCGCCAAAATCAGTTTCGGCTTTTCTGTCTTATATCGATTCCGGCTTTTATAAAAACACCACATTCTACAGAGTTCTCAATACAGAGAACCAACCTTCAGACGCATTCAAGAGTGAATTGATCCAGGGTGGACTATGGGGAAGCGGGAAAAGAAAAAATTTACCTGGCATTCCACATGAATCAACTCAACAAACAAAGATCCTGCACAAGAACGGAACTATCTCCCTGGCACGACTGGCGCCAGGAACAGCAACAACAGAATTCTTCATCTGCGTAGGCGATCAGCCTGGATATGATTACGGTGGCGAGAACAATGATGATGGCCAGGGCTACGCAGCCTTCGGAAAAGTGGTGAATGGCCTTGACGTTGTAAGAAGAATTTATAACCGGCCTGAAACTGATCAATACTTCATTCCAAGAATTCCTATTTACAATATTATCAGAAAATAAAGTTTAGGGTTCAAGGAGTTAAGGTTATCTACCAAACTGAAAACTGAAAACTGTAAACTCTTAGTTGCTGGAAGCTCCATTATCAATCCAACAAAGTATCGCATTCTTTTGTGCAGCCGATAAGCTTCCAGTTTTCGGCATCGTGCCGTTAGCTATTGCCGTACGAATAGCAGCCCGGTTATTAAAGATTTGTTGATAGGTAGTGAGGGCGCCGGGGCCATTGTTACTTCCCACTGCATGGCATCCACTGATGGCGCAGGAGGATTGAATAATGGGAGATACATCGGCCGAAAAAGATTCTGTACCCGTACAGGTAGGCGTGAAAATAGTTCCCCCTCCTCCTCCTCCTCCATTAGTTTTTGAACATCCATACAAGGCAACTCCAACGCATAGCAATAGCATCACTTTTTTCATAAAGTTTATTTTTTTGAAAGCAAAATGGAAAATCCGGGTGAAAGATGAAGGAGGTTGCTGGTAGAATAACGATGGATGATTGGTTATGGTTTCCTCAAGGTTGCAAAGGATTTCTTAATTCCTTCTGCTAAACCACTCCGAAGGAGTTCTTCGGACAAACCAAAACTGAAAAAACCCTGCCCCGATCCCTGACGGGACCGGAGACAGGTTTGCCATGAGAATCACCCTAAGAGATCGTTCCTGTATTAACAATGAAGAAAACTGAATTCAACAAATCGTAATGGAAAACTATGAAACGGTTTAGACCGGAAAGTGAGTCTATCGATGGATGAGGAGAATGTGTCGGTGAATGCCAAAAATAAAAAGCCCCGCCAGGGGCGGGGCCATATCTCGGGAAAAAGCAGTTTAAGGTAGTACGAAGAATGCGTTTTCGATCTTGTCCGTGCATCCGCTATTATTTCCGCGAATCTCAATGGAAAGAATGAAATTCTTGTTTGCGAATGCCTCATCCACTTCTATAGTTCCATACATAAACTGAGTTCCTTCCAATTCAGCAGGAACAATCAGTCCTTCACCAACCGGATCCATAGAAATGTAAAGTGGTTTGGTGATCATCAATTCACCCATATCATCCTTGATCACCAGGTCTGCCAGGCTGATCTCATCGTTGGCAATCTGGTAAGGTACATACACCACAATCTTTTCTCCTACGCCAAATGAGGCAGAGCCTTCGCCAAGTACGGCTTGTGATGGCTGAGTAACATTAGGGTAAATTTTTGCGTAGATGGTTGGGTTCTTGAGAGAGGGGTCTGCCATTTGCACCGATTTCTTACACGAAGTGAACGCCAGTGCGAGTACTGCTGTAAGGGCAAATGAAATAATCTTTTTCATAGAGGTATTGTTTTTTAAGGGTTATGCCTACCTGGAGAGCATAGCTTCCCAAATTTGCAACTGGTAAAATAAGAAGTGGAAATGAAACTTACAACAGTAAGGGGTACACGTTTTTATTGTGTAACAGCGGGGTTTTTCTTGAGTCTTTCCCTGACAAGTTTTAGGGCCAGGTCTAATTGTTGGCGTATAGTGAGTTGTGAATTATCCAATTCAATGGCGTCCTTGGCCTTCTTCAGCGGGCTTATTTCCCTATGAGAATCAATGAAATCCCTCATCTCCAGGTTATTCTTCACCTCTTCGAGGGTTATATTAGGGTTCTTCTCATATAGCTCCTTAAACCTCCTTTCCACTCTAATGGCATTATCTGCAGTCATAAAGATCTTCAATTCGGCATCGGGAAAAACAACAGTCCCAATATCCCGGCCATCCATTACGATACCCTTGTCTTTGCCCATTTGCTGCTGCTGGGCAACTGCAAATTGACGAACCGCCTTGACGGAGGCCACTTCGCTTACCTTTTCAGCCACTACCAAATCACGGATCACATATTCCACGTTCTCCCCATTCAGGTGCATGTCGCTCTGCTTACTTGCCGGATTATAGCGGAATTCAAGATTGATATCCTCCAGGGCGTGATCAACTGCTTTCGATTTTGTCCAGTCAACGTGGTTTCGCAAGAAATAGAGCGTAATGGCCCGGTACATCGCCCCACTGTCTATATAAACATAGTCAAGTTCCTTGGCCAGCTGCTTGGCCAGCGTACTCTTCCCGCAGGAGGACCAACCATCTATGGTAACAATGATCTTCTTCATGAAAATACAAGACAAAAATGCGGAATTCTCCTTAAATCGTCAATAGAAACTATAATATTAACAAGGGTTGCCGGAGAAGGATTTTCCAGCTATTCTGTTCCAATTTCCAAACATCAGTAAGCAGGTAGTTATTTAGTTGTACATTATAAGAAGCAGAAGAGAGAATACTCAATCTTGAGAGAGATACGGCCACAGTTTCCGATTCAGGGAGATTCAGGAATTCGGTTTCGGTCATAAAAAAACCCCGACTGTATGCCGGGGTAAGGTAATAATATTAATATATATATTTTAAGCCTGAGATTTTTCTTTCGGTGCCTTCTCCTTGAAAGTAAATTTCAATTTTGATTGTTCTTTATCAAGATCGGCAACCAATACATCACCCTGCTTAATGCTCATGCTTAATATTTCTTCTGCGAGTGGATCTTCCAGGTATTTTTGGATCGCCCTGTGCAAAGGCCTTGCACCAAATTGCGCGTCGTATCCCTTCTCTGCAAGGAAATTCTTGGCGTCTTCGGTCAATTCAAGCGTGAATCCAAGATTGTTGAGACGCTTCAATACACCCTTCATGAGAATATCAATGATCTGGAAGATATGCTCTTTATGAAGACTATTAAAAATGATCACATCATCTATCCTATTCAGGAATTCTGGTGAGAACGTACGCTTCAATGCCTTTTCGATCACCATCTTATTGGTTTCATCGGTGGTTTGCATCTTGGCGGCTGTTTGAAATCCAACGCCATCGCCAAAATCTTTCAACTGACGAACACCAATATTTGAGGTCATGATGATGGTGGTATTCTTGAAGTCAACTCTTCTTCCCAAACCATCAGTCAACTGCCCATCATCCAGCACCTGCAGCAATATGTTATAAATATCCGGGTGTGCTTTTTCAATTTCATCCAGCAGGATCACTGAATATGGTTTACGACGAACTTTTTCTGTAAGCTGACCGCCTTCTTCATATCCAACATATCCGGGAGGAGCACCTATTAAGCGGCTAACAGTGAATTTCTCCATGTATTCACTCATATCGATGCGGATGAGGGCATCCTCGCTGTCAAACATGTAGCGTGCAAGTGCTCTCGCCAACTCAGTCTTACCAACACCAGTAGGGCCAAGGAAGATAAATGTACCAATGGGCTTCTTAGGATCTTTCAATCCAACCCTATTACGCTGGATAGCCTTCACAACCTTTCCTATGGCATCTTCCTGTCCCACCACCATCTGCTGCATATCTTCGGCCATGTGACGAAGTTTTTCGCTTTCTGCCTGTACCATTCTCTTCACTGGTATGCCCGTCATCATGCACACCACTTCAGCTATATTCTCTTCGTCGATTGGGTAACGTTTGTGTTTGCTTTCTTCTTCCCACTGTGCCTTTGCTCTTTCCAATTCTTCCTGCAATCTTTTCTCCGCGTCACGCAGGGAAGCCGCTTCTTCAAACTTCTGGCTCTTCACTACTTTATTCTTTTCATTCTTCACGTCTTCTATCTTCTTCTCCAGGTCTACGATTTCCTGCGGTACATTGATGTTTTTCAGGTGAACCCTTGCGCCCACTTCATCCAACACATCAATCGCCTTGTCTGGCAGCAAACGGTCGGTCATATACCGGTCACTCAATTTCACACAAGCATCAATTGCGTCATCGCTATAAGTAACGTTGTGATAATCTTCGTATTTGGATTTGATGTTATTCAGGATCATGATGGTCTCCTCTACACTTGGAGGATCTACCATCACCTTTTGGAAACGACGGTCCAGGGCACCATCTTTTTCGATGTACATCCTGTATTCATCTAAAGTTGAAGCGCCAATGCATTGGAGTTCTCCTCTTGCCAGGGCTGGCTTGAAGATGTTAGATGCATCCAGTGAACCACTGGCACCACCTGCACCAACTATGGTATGGATCTCGTCGATGAACAGGATCACATCCCTGTTTTTTTCCAATTCATTCATGATGGCCTTCATCCGCTCTTCAAACTGGCCGCGATATTTAGTACCTGCAACCAGTGCTGCAAGATCAAGGGAGATCACGCGCTTGTCAAACAACACCCTGGAAACTTTTCGTTGAACAATTCGCAGGGCCAGGCCTTCCACGATGGCGGTCTTACCTACTCCAGGTTCTCCAATAAGGATCGGGTTGTTTTTCTTGCGACGGGAAAGGATTTGAGAAACACGCTCAATCTCACTTTCCCGGCCAACGATAGGATCGAGAGAACCGGTTTCTGCAAGGCGGGTAATGTCGCGACCAAAATTGTCGAGAACCGGAGTTTTACTTTTTGCGGCTCCCGCGCCTTTGGATTTTGACTGTGAATATTTCTTCTCATCATCAAAATCATCATCATTCTCATCGGTATATTCACTACGGACTTCGTTGCTTTTTACAACGCCTAATTCGTTTCTGAAAAGATCGTAATCCACGTCGTACTGATTTAAAATTTGTGTTGCAATGTTTTCTTTGTTCTTCAGGATCGAGAGCATGAGATGCTCCGTTTCAACTGTAGGGCTTTTTAAGGCTTTTGCTTCAAGGACCGTCACCCTGATCACTTTTTCTGCCTGTTTTGTAAGGGGTAAGCTGTTGATGTTTGCTATGTTTTTTCCTGTCTTGTCTTTTACTGCCAATTCAATCTCCTTCCTCAATTCATACAGATCCACATTCAATCCTTTCAAGATCTTGATCGCTGTGTTGTCTCCCTCACGTATCAGGCCCAGTAATAAATGTTCCGTGCCTATAAAGTCATTTCCCAACCTTAACGCCTCCTCCCTGCTGAACGAAATAATCTCCTTCACCTGGGCTGAAAAGTTGTTATCCATTTTTAATTAATTGAGTATGATACAATAATAACGAATATTTTTGAGAACTGTTTGAGCCGATTTATCAACGGCTGTTTAGAATTTCAACCAAATATGCTAGTCAAAATCGATACCAGAGAAAAGTTCCATGTCATTACGCTGAATTCGACCAAGATCGCTGCTAATATGACAGCAGAAATAAAAGATTCTTTGCATCCTCTTTTACAAACTACCGTTAAAAATGTCGTCTTCAATCTTAAGAACATCGAGTCGGTCGAGCCTGCCGCTGCAGAATCCCTGGCCAGCCTCCAACAATATTTCTACGAAAACAATGTCTCCTTCGTTTTCTGCGAGATCCAAAAACCTGTAGAAGATTTTTTGGAAGAACGGGGGTTGCTCGAATTCATGAACACCACCCCTTCAGAAAGTGAAGCCTGGGACATTGTCCAGATGGAGGAAATAGAGAGAGAACTAATGAGCGATGAAGAATGATTAAGTCGGATGAACTTTATAGTTAGGGTAAGGAATTACCCATAGGAATGCCAGTCTGTTGGTCTCGTTTCCAGCCTGATCCGCTTAAAAGAAACGCATGCCCAAATTTTCTCACCAGATCGTTACTATTGATTCTTGAAATTTCAAGTACTCCATTGGCAAACGCATTTTCTAACTGTATTATTGCACCTTAGACTGTTTAGATCAGTGAATTGCAATAACAAACCAATACATTACCCAAATGTAATCCAGGATAAAATTCAAACAACCTTTTATCATAAACGAATTG
>Ga0184625_10000529_pt1 | contig 14578 bp, 15 predicted proteins | sample PLM3_30_b1_FD_133151 | JGI IMG/M metagenome (GOLD analysis project Ga0184625, IMG submission 133151) | Groundwater sediment microbial communities from an aquifer in East River, Colorado, USA - PLM3_30_b1 | ecosystem: Environmental > Terrestrial > Soil > Riparian zone | place: USA: East River... | reverse complement strand
TCAGGATTGGCAATTGGGACAATAGATTCCAAAACAACTTTTGCTAATCTCTTACCAATATTTTCCGGAACCTTCTTCACTTTGGAATCAGGATATCTAAACTTAATATAAGTGTTGCTCATAATACCGAACCAAAGGTGAGGATTTATTCTTTAACAATGTCGGCAAAAGGGCTTTTCAAAAAAAGCGTAATTCTAAGGAAAGTAGTGTTTTATTTGATTGATAATTCATCGTTTATCAAAGTTTTGAGCATCTTAACCATTTCTTGCACAGTGTTTGCCAATAGGGAAGAAAAATGATCCTTTTATGTTCTATAAAAAAATATACAAGTCTGCGTTAGTCGATCGTTTTACAAAACAAACCCGGCAGTTCATCAAGGTACTGCTGAGAGGTGAACAATATCCAGGCGAATATAAAAACTGCAAAGACACTTTAGAGAGTATACAAAAACAATTGTTGTGGGAAGAAAAAAGATCAGATAATAATATTTCTGTTAGTGCTCCAGGCAAGCTGCTGATCAGTATAAATAAGACCTAGATACAGATCAGATATTCTCCATACGTGGCGTAGATGCAGCGAGTTTGTTTGTTGGTATAAATGATCTGTCACACTAATGAATAATTAAATCTTCCTCATTAAGCTCCTTTTTAAAAAGCGCCTTGTTCGGAAAAGCTAACAGCATTAGCACTAGATCGAAAATTGCCAGGTAAAGGAAAAATTTACGGGCAGTAAGAAATAATAAAAAAGCTGAAACAATACACGAAAGGACACGCCATAGTAATCGTGTACGATAAATTTTTTGATAAAAAGCCAGCTTTTCATCGAAATCAGTAAGTGTTGACAGTTTTTGTTTTTGCTTTTGCTGGTAAACAGAAAATAATGCAGCTACCCCTATCATACCGTACATGAGAATATCTTTCACAGTTTTGGTTTCAGGGATATTTGCTAAGATGGCATAACCTTGTCTTACAATAAAAAAACTTGCAACTACCGAAAGAATACAAATAAATAAAAAGCCAGCATGTGCTTTTTTATATTCAGCTATATTCATTGCTTTCAGTTCCATAAAAGTTTTATTGATTTAAATGTAATGGAAATTTCTTTAAAGTTGTCTCATAAACTGACTCAAAGCCAAACGAGACCAACAAAAAAGTAATTGTATACAAAACGATGATCACTCCCATACATATTTCCAGCTCCCATCTGGTTAATATACAACTCTAACGTAGTTGCCTGTTGGCATGTATAACATCGTAGCCAGCTTTTTCAAATCTGATCTGGATAATAAAAAACATAAACGATTCGATCGATTCGGGAATTGACGTACTTTATTAGTAAATAATACGAAGGGAAAACAGTGTTTACAAACGTGTTTTTTAGTCACAGGTTGGCATGATATTTAACCTTCATATGAACTAAAATCAACCCTAATGAAAACGATCGCTCTAAAGCTTACTATAATAAGCTTCTTCTCATTTGTTCTTTTTATCTCATGTAGTAAGGAAACCGATACGGTTGACCGTAATACGGTTTTACTTATTCAAAATAGCTGGAAATTTGAGAATTATGGTCTTGACGAAAACAATAACGGCGCAATAGAAGAGGCAGAGAATGGGATGCTTGCCTGTGAAACGGATGATATTTTCACCTTTAATGCAAATGGAACAGGCGTATTTGCTGGAGGTACTGTACCATGTAGTATGGGAGAGCCAGCCACAATTAATTTCAACTGGATTCTTTCAAATAACGGAACTGAGCTGGCAATTTTTGCAGCTCCTGAAAAAATAAATAAACTGGATGAGAACATTCTTGAAGTTTATTATATGGACCAGAATTCCCAGGGTCAGCCTGTGAAATATATCAGGAGATTTAAACATTGATGATATAGACTATCTCACAAAATGGATAATATGAAAAGCTAGAAATTCATTTCTACTCTAATTTAAGTTGTGTATATGAGCCAATCTGTTGCGATTATATTAGGGATTGTGGAAGTTGCATTAATTGTTCTCCTTTTAGTAATGCAAAATCTAAAAGAAGAAGAGAATTGGAAGTAAATTAACATGGTTTAATGAAACCAGTAAAATGAAGACAGGAGTGAGAGCCTGGTAAATAAATTCTTCTACTTTTTATCTCTCGATTTGTTTGTTGGTATGCCTTTGCACAGGCCGATCGACATAACACCCAATGCGTAAAAGTTGTGCTGAATAGAATTACCTAACCTTAAACGGAGCGTCGCAACAGAAGTTCAATCAATGCACAAATGCTCGTTACATAATCCCTTCTCTCTCGCCGCTTTTCGTTACCTTCGCCACCTCGAAAAATGAGGTAAAATAGTACATGAAGAACATCCGAAATTTTTGCATTATCGCACATATTGACCACGGCAAATCCACCCTGGCTGACCGTCTTTTGCAAAGCACCGGCACCATCAGTGACCGTGATATGATGGACCAGGTGCTTGATGATATGGACCTTGAAAGGGAGAAGGGTATTACCATCAAGAGCCATGCGATACAGATCAATTATAAGCATACAGATAAGAAGGAATACATCCTGAACCTGATCGATACTCCCGGCCATGTGGACTTTAGCTATGAGGTGAGCCGGGCACTTGCCGCCTGTGAAGGCTGCCTGCTTTTGGTGGATGCCACACAGGGTATCCAGGCGCAGACCATCAGCAATTTATATCTCGCTATTGAAAATGACCTTGAGATCATTCCCATTATCAATAAAATTGATATGGACGGGGCAATGGTGGACGAAGTAACGGATCAGATAGTAGATCTTGTGGGTTGCAAGCCAGAAACGATCTTATTGGCAAGTGCAAGAACAGGATTAGGTGTACCTGAGATCATCAATGCAATTGTTGAAAGAATTCCTGCGCCGGAAGGCGACCCAAATGCACCACTGCAGGCACTGATCTTTGACAGTGTATTTAATTCTTTCCGCGGTATTATCGTTTACTATCGTATTCTTAATGGCAAAATAAAGAAAGGTGATAAAGTAAAATTTGTTTCTACGGACCAGGAATATGATGCCGATGAAGTGGGTATCCTGAAATTGAAAATGTCGGAAAGACCTGAAGTGAATTGTGGAGATGTGGGTTACATCATCACCGGTATCAAGGTTGCTAAAGAAGTAAAAGTGGGAGATACCATTACGGTGGCTTCAAATCCTAACCCGCAAATGGTACAGGGTTTTGAAGATGTAAAACCGATGGTATTTGCCGGCATTTTCCCTGTAGACACGGATGATTTTGAAGAGCTGCGTGATTGTATGGATAAGCTGCAGCTTAATGACGCCTCATTAACTTACGAATTAGAAACATCACAGGCACTTGGTTTTGGTTTCCGTTGTGGTTTTTTAGGTTTGTTGCACATGGAGATCATACAGGAACGTTTGGAAAGAGAATTTAATCAAACAGTGATCACAACAGTTCCTAACGTTGGATTTACTGCGTTTACCACCAAAGGAGAGCAGGTAACTGTAAATAACCCTACCGAATTCCCTGACCCTGTAAAGACGGAGAGAATTGAAGAGCCTTATATTAAAGCGCAGATAATTTCCAAGCCGGAATATATCGGCAATATCATGACACTGTGTTTGGGCAAAAGAGGAATTCTTATCAATCAGCATTACCTGACACAAACAAGAGTTGAGTTGCTGTTTGAAATGCCATTGACCGAGATCGTTTTTGATTTTTATGATAAGCTAAAATCACAAACCCGCGGATATGCTTCTTTCGATTATCACCCGATCGGCTATCGTGAAAGTGATATCGTAAAAATGGATATCCTTTTGAATGGTGACAAAGTGGATGCATTGAGTGCATTGATACATCGCAGCCGTTCACAAGATTTCGGAAGAAAGCTTTGTGAAAAGTTGAAAGAGCTGGTTCCGCGCCAGCAATTCCAGATAACGATACAAGCTGCGATCGGTGCTAAGATCATTGCCCGTGAAAATATTTCTGCAATGCGCAAAGATGTCACTGCTAAATGTTATGGCGGTGACGTAAGCCGTAAGCGTAAATTGTTGGAAAAACAAAAAGAAGGTAAGAAGCGTATGCGACAGATTGGAACCGTGGAAGTACCGCAGGAGGCGTTTTTAGCGGTGTTGAAGTTGGATGAATAATAATGTGAACAGTGAATAAATAGTTGAAGGCATCTGTTATGATGCCTTTTTTGTTTAAACTATCTTGCATCATGCTGCTTAAAAAGGGACTTCATTTTTATTTAGTGCTTTGTTTGTTTGCTGTTTATCTTATCAACGGTCTTTTAGCTATTCCCCGTAATTCGGTTACTTATGATGAAATGGATCATTGGAGCTATGGCAAAAGGATATTGAAACTTCAACCACAAAAGGTTTACCCTTATGATGACGGTACGGATATGCCCATCTACGGTCTTAATGCATTGCCTCGTGCCGTGGAGCAACTAATAAACCCGTCGCTTAGTAAAACTGATGGAGGGTTTAGTGACATCATGCACGGCAGGTATGTGACCCTGCTGATCTGCCTGCTGATCGGAGTATATATTTATAAATGGTCCAAAGAACTTTTTGGTAAATGGGCTGGTGTTTTTTCTTTATTCCTTTTTGTTTTTTGTCCTAACCTGAATGCCCACGCTGCTCTTTTATCTTCGGATTCTTATACTGGGCTGTCGGGGTTAATCACGTTTTATTACTTCTGTAAATTCGTCACTCATTCAGGTTGGAAAAATTTTATGTTCTTTAGTGTTGCATTTAGCATTGCACTGTTGACGAAATACACTTTATTACATTTTCTTCCTGTATTTGGCTTACTTTCTTTATTCATTTTGTTGTATCGGAGATCGCTATTGAAAAACTGGAAACAGAATTTTGTAAGGCTTGCCGTTTTCTCTGTGATTGTATTAACCATTATTAATATAGCTTTTCTATTTAATGGCTGCGGACAAAAACTGAGTGCATATAATTTCAGGAGCAGCAGTTTCCAGGCATTACAAAAAATACCTGTTATCAATAATATTCCCCTTCCTTTGCCAGTTCCGTATGTCGAAGGATTTGATGTGGGATATCATATGACGGAGCTTGGAGCAGGTCACCCGCTTGTTGGAGGAAAAAACTATTTGTTTGGGAAATTCAGTACTGAAGGGATCTGGTATTATTATATAGCTGTTATCTTATTTAAAACACCGCTTCCTTATCTTATCATTTTTTTATTGCTCGCAGGAGTATGTTTATCCAACAGGAAAAAGTGGTCTATACAATCATCAGAGTTTATTCTCCTTTTCGGATTGTTTTATTTTCTCATCTATTTCAGTTTTTTTATGAGAGTGAATGGCGGGATCCGGCATATTATTTTTCTCTACCCTATACTGTATGTATTGGCAGGGAGGATCGCATTAGTGCAATGGAAACAAAATTACAGACGCATAGCAACGGCCATTTTTATTATATGGTCATTGGCTAGCTTTTATTTCTTTTTCCCCAACCTCATTTCTTACACAAATGAGCTGATCCTGGATAAAAAGAGGGCTTACAAGATCATGGCCGATTCTAATCTTGATTATGGGCAGGGAAATTTTTCAATTGAGAGCTATCTTCAAAAACACAAAGACGTACAATTAGCAGACACCATAGCAAAGACAGGTAATTTTGTGCTTGGGATAAACGATTATGTTGATATTTACGGTTCAGGTAAATACGCATGGTTGAAAAATTTTGAACCTGTAGCTCATATAAATCATTGCTACCTGCTTTTTAATGTGACCACAGTAGCTGTCGATAAGAATATGAATGAGAGAGATTAGTCATCGTGATAGCTGGCCGCTAATTTGAAACTAAGAAGGATACCAAGTATTTCTTCCCTTCGGTTCCACAAAAATTTTAAGCCCTTTTTCCGGAATATCATACTTAGCAGGGATCGAAGATCAAGTTTGTTATCGACCAGTAAGCCGATAACGATTTTCCACTTTAGTGGGACACGATTCTCATTCACGATATCAAAATTGGCACCCACAACAAAACTATCAGTACCATATGGTTTGCTAAACCAATTATAAAGTGCCTCGCTATGAGCTTTTATATGTGGCTTAGTTTTTTCTGTTACAGAAATTAACCCTTTATATGGCTGTAGGGATAACAACTCGCCAGAGTCTGAAACCTCAATGATCAGGGAAGGAAAAAATCGCGAAAAGAAACCGAATTTTTTCCTTAGCACCTTAGTAAATGCTGCAGCTGCTTCTTTCAACTTTTCAGTTGAGTAAGTGTCACGATGAATAAGACGTTCAGGTATATTGGTGTTTATATCAGACTCCTTGATGACTTGTGGAATGCCTGCGTTAAAAATTAATTTATCCCCTGGCTTCCAATTAATGATACGTTTATCCAAAAAAAGAAGGTCATTTACTGTAAGCATTGCATCATTCTGAATAAAACTTTCAGGAGCCCTGTAATAATGGTAAGATGCAAACGGAAGTATATAACCCGGATCAAATGTCTCATAGTTGTCTGAAAAGCTTTTTACGAGTCTTTCTTTTATAACAGCTGCGCCCGGATAAGGATAAATAAGCAACTTGCCGGCATGGTTAAAATTTGTAAGAAGAAGATCAATGTGCCCGATCTTCTTTTTTAGCATCCGTTGTGTTCTTAAAGGGATATTGCAATCATTATAATTTAGTATTATCTCATTTTTAGTTTTAATGACCAGCATATTATCGATGCCAGTCGTTGGATACCGGGTAATGATAAAATTTCCTGCGATTTCTAATGGCTCTCTTTCCGGCATACTGACGACATTCCTGAAACCTATTTGCTTTGCCGCATCATCCAATTGAAAATTATACGATCGGTTACCTATGAAAATAATAGTTGGATTTAACTCAAGAATTCTTTTCAATGTTGGACGATGAAAATGATCCTGGTGAAAATGCGATACCCAGAGATGTGTGCAGCTCTTTGTTTTATTAAGGGCATCAGGATTTTCATAACGTAAACCCCAGCCATCTTCGAAACAATTTCCCCATAGCCACGGATCGATCAATAAACTGGTTTCCCCGTCCCTGATGATTATTGATGCGTGGTTGAGATAATCAATTTCCATTTATGCTAATAAATATTTTCTCAAAATAGGACTTTTCACTTATTAATAATCCTGATATGATTCAACTATTGATTATTAAATCAACTATTAGGATTTCAGGTATATTCGCAGCCAACGTAATTGAGTATAATTTGACACCCCCTAATTCCTCCATATTTGTTATCATCCCTTGTTTTAACGAGGCAAGTGTGATCAGGAAAACTGTAAAGGAGGTCGTTGAAAAAGGGTATCATGTTATTGTTGTTGATGATTGTTCAAAAGATAATCCCGGCAAACAGTTGAAAGGATTGCCCATATATTATTTACAGCATCGGGTGAATATGGGACAAGGAGCAGCTTTGCAAACTGGAATACGTGTTGCATTGAAAAAAGGTGCAGAATACCTGGTTACTTTCGATGCAGATGGCCAGCATGACGTAAATGATATTGATGGAATGATTCATAAATTAAAAGAGGATCAATTTGATATTGTTCTTGGCTCCAGGTTCTTGCCAGGGGCAGGGGGAAATATCAGTGCTGGACGAAAGTTGTTATTAAAAGCCGCTTGTTACTTGAATTACCTGTTTACAGGTATTTTGCTTACTGATGCACATAATGGCCTGCGTTTTATGAACAGGCACGCGGCAGAAAGTATTCGTTTGAAAGAAAACCGGATGGCACATGCCACCGAGATACTCAAAGAAATTAAAAAGCATGGCTTAAAGTTCGGTGAATTTCCCGTACACATACATTATACTGAATATTCGAAGAAAAAAGGGCAATCTTTGCTAAACAGTGTTCGTATATTTTTTGACCTGGTATTGAATAAAATTTTTGACTGATGACCCTGATACAAGTTGTTCTAACTGCCGGCATCATAATAATAGCTGCTTATATGTATTTGCGTTTACGCAATACATTTCTCGACCTGATCCTGATCCTGCTTTTTCTTATTACTGGAGTTGTCTTTGTAATTTTCAATGAGATCACAGATAAAATGGCGCATTTCCTTGGCATTGGCAGGGGCGCTGATATGATCTTCTACCTTGGGCTCTTATTTCTTTTTTTCCTGATGTTAAAACTATATGCGAGGTTAAGAAGAGTAGAAGAGAATTTAACTGAGTTGGTAAGGAAAAAAAGTATTGAAGAAGCTGAAAAGTTAGAAGAAAAAAATTAATTACCCCCCGGTTTCTTTGTTTTATTCGCCTCAGTTTTCTGCTTTAGTTTGTCCTCGTTCTTATTTCCTTTATAATCCATTAACGGATCGCCAACGGGAGCCTGGCCATCTTCCAGTTTATAATTAAATACTTTATTGACATGAACCCATTGTCCATTCTGCCATTTGAACCCTTCATAATCTCCATCTGGAACGTATGTCCATGGAAAATCGGGCTCATCAGTTTCAGATATCAGGTGATCAAATAAAATTAATTTGAGATCAGGCTCATAATTCACATAGGTCCTTGCATCTTTTTTATACTCAATACTAAAACGGGATTGCGTTGGTTTTATCATACTGTCTTCTTTAAAACTAAAACCACCACCAAACACAGGTCTCTTCTTTTCATCAAATGTTAATACATCTATCCATTTCTTTTTACTTCTTAAACCCTCATGATCGATCCCTAAAAGTGTATAATAATTTTTTCCCTGGTATTGTGTTTTAATAATGTTGTAATAAACTGCGCCGATCCAACTTGTATCTCTGCAAACGGCCGTATAAGCATTGTCAGTCCATGAAGATTTGTCAAGCAGCCGATATCCTTTCAATGATCCATCAGGCGTTCTCATTTGAATAAATCCACGCTGCCAGCCAGAGTAATCATCAATTTCAACATACCATGTAAATATTCTGAAACTACTGTCAGGGGCATATAATTTTGAAATTCCAAGCACAGAATCAAAAGGAAAATAAAATGAGTTTTTAACCTGCAGCGCCCTGATAAATGTTGGAACAAAATCCTTGTAAGCAAGTAATCTGCCGGCTTCCAAAGTATCAAGGATCATGAACCTGGCAATTTGCTGCAATGAGTCTTCTTTGATCGCAAGTGCTTTTTTATCGGTCTTAGAAATGGTTTGTGAGGATCCCTGGACTGAGGAAATGAGTAATACAATTACTGTTAAAATGGAAAGGATCGATTTTTTCACAGAATTCAACATTGGCATTTGATCACAAAGTTACATTGCTTTTACCAGACGTAGAATAACGCAAAATGGTTCTGCCTATTTTATAACTTTTTATTAAAGCCTGTCTGCCGACAGGCAGGCTTTTGCAAAATCGGAAAGACTGTTGAACCTGAGATCGATATTAGGGTGTGGGAAGGGAGTTTCAGGGTGAGTAGTTGCAATATATACCGAGTACATACCCGCATTTTTCCCAAAAAGCATGTCGCTCGGTTTGTTTCCGGCAATGATTGATTTGCGGGGGTCAATTTCTGGAAAATCTCTTTTAGCACTGAAGGCCATCCCAGGATTGGGTTTTCGATAAATAGCTTTTGAGTCAACAGCAGTGCAGTAATATATACCATCAATTCGTCCGCCGGCATCGTCTATTTCCCGCTGCATATTTTGATGAATGCCGGCAAGATCTTCTTCTGTCATTAAACCTTTACCAATGCCTCGTTGATTGCTGACAACAATGATTGTCCCAAATTTTTTTGCAAAAATTTTCAAAGCATCTTTTGCTCCCTCATAGAACTTAAACTCCAGCCAGTTTCGGATATAGTCATCTTTCTTTTCATAATTAATTACGCCATCACGGTCAAGAAACAGTGTCCATTCTTTATCGATTTTCGTCAATTCAAGTGAAGGTTGTTTTAATTCTTGCTGCACACGAAAATAATCTTCGGGGATCCCGATATCAATAAAATATTCGTCCTGCACAGAACCGTAAATCTTTCTTGTTTCAAAATATTTCTCCAGGTAATCTTTTTCGAAAGAAAATTTTCCAGGCAGTTCTTCGGCCAGAAACTGTTCTGTGTTTAAGATGTAGACACCGCCATTTATTAAACCGTTTTTATAAAACTTCTTTTCTTCAAAACTTTTTATAGAATCATCTTCATTCAACTCTACCACGCCATAACGGTCAAAATTTTCCATTGGCTTTAGCAACAGTGTGCAGTCAGAATCGTGTTTAACATGATCTGCAAATCCCCTTTCGAGATCAACTTTAAAAATGGTATCGCCATTTACCACCAAAACAGTTTGCCCGGAAGTTTTATAACAGGAGGCAAGGATAGCGCCACCGGTTCCCAAAGGTTCTTTCTCGATCAAACATTGATAATCTAATGTAGAAAACTCAGCTTGTAAATAAGCTTCGATCACCTCATATTTATAACCAAGAGAAAAAATAAATTTTTCAATTCTCTGGCTGCGCAAATAATTGATGACATAAAAAAGAAATGGTCGTCCATTTACGGGCGCCATGCATTTTGGAAGATCGGGAATCGTATCACGAAGCCTTGTGCCGAAACCGCCTGCAAGTATGATAGCTTCTTTGATACCCCTAAACCCCCTAAAGGGGGCTTGTGCAAAGTCTTCTTTTTTCAAGTTTTCTTTATTCAATGAAAATACTTTTCATAAGTCTCCCCTTTAGGGGAGATTTAGAGGGGTTTAAAATATTTTTCTTCGACCAATTGACAGATGATATGTCCCACCATTATATGACTTTCCTGGATCCGCGGCGTATCAGTTGATGGAATGTTGACCAGGTGATCACATAAAGGTTTCATATTGCCGCCGCTTTTACCAGTAAATCCAATTGTGATCATCTCTTTTTTCTTTGCAGTTTCAAACGCTTTTGTAATGTTAGCTGAAGTGCCGGACGTTGACAGGCCAACCAATACATCGCCAGCTTCGCCAATCCCATCAATTAATCTTGAATAGATCTCGTCAAAACCGTAATCATTGGCAACAGCAGTTAAATAAGAAGTATTGCAATGCAACGCTTCAGCAGGTAATGCCTTGCGATTGGTGTAAAATCTACCTGAAAATTCCGCCGCCAAATGTTGTGCATCCGCAGCGCTGCCACCATTACCACAGAAATAAACCCTGTTTCCATTACGAAATGCATTTACGATTACATCAACACTTGCCTCAATAGTTTTCAGCAACCCTTCATTTTGCAATACTGATTGTTTAGTATCTATTGAAGCCTTAATTATCTTTTTAATTTTATCCATAATATATTTAACTATTCTATCGAATTAATACCGATAAGGTGATTATGATGATTTTCACAAATTAACCAATTCTCTTGCTTACTAATAATATAGTATTCAAAAAAGAAACATTCCGAAAGAATATCAGGAATGACAGCAGGCTCAGATTCATAAATTGGATAAAAGTCATATTCATCATCTTCCGGCATGAACCAAACCTTTTCTTTTATTTCAACCAATATGCTTCTTAGTTGTTCAATTCTATTTGGGTGTTCCTCAAAATTGTACTTAGGTAATTTGAAATCCTCCCACCACCATCGACGGTTACCAGAAGCCACAAATTTTTCCAATAGTCGCTGATAAAGATTTTCATTTTGCTCTCGATTCAACCTGACAAATGATGAAGGATCAATATCTAAACTTTTTATTGCAGCATCTATTTCTTTAATAACACGACCCATAAAAAATACCCGATTTTAGATCGTCCAGGTAGTCAAACCATGTTCAACAAACTGATAATTCCTTACTCGGCCACCAAATTTCTCTAAGCTTTGCATCACTGCATACTTTGTATTTCCCGGACAATAAAAGATCATGAAGCCACCACCGCCAGCTCCCGAGATCTTTCCTCCCGATGCACCCGATGCTTTTGCTGATTCATAAATTTCTTCCATCAATGAATTGCTGATCCCTTCAGCCATTTTTCTTTTTTGCTGAAATCCAAAATCAAGTATTTCCCCGATTTCATTTAACCTTCCTTTCAGCAATGCCTCTTTCATCATCATGGCTTGGTGCTTCAGTTGATGCATTGCTTCGATCGAGCTTTCTTTCTTACCTTCTACATTCTTCGCTTGCTGTTCAATTATTTTTCCAGAATCACGATTCGTAGCAGTATAGTATAACAACAAATTATTTTCTAATTCAAACAGGTATTGTTGTTTTATACGCAACGGATTCACCACCACTTTATCATTTTCATAAAACTCCATATAGTTCACACCACCAAATGTAGCCGCATACTGATCTTGCTTACCACCCGCAAGTTTCAGATCTTTTCTTTCAATATCATACGCATAATGTGCCATGTCATATTCACCAAAAGGAAGCCGCAGCATTTCAGCAAACACACCCATGATAGCAACAACAAGAGTAGAAGAAGTGCCGAGTCCCGAGCCAGCCGGTGCATCAACATGAGTTGAAAGTCTAAAGCCTCCGCTCAAGCCCCGCCCGACCGGGTCATCCGGGCTAGCGTGATCTTTTTGAATTCGATTATAAACTCCTTTCAGCAAATCTAGCTTTCCATTTATCGGCAATTCTTTAGACCAATCATAAATCAATTCTTCCTGCCTGTCCGTTGCTGTCAAAATAATTCTTTTATCGGGCAATGGTTCCAATGTAGCATGTGCATACAATGAAATGGTAGCATTCAAAATTGCCCCGCCGTATAAATCGCTGTACGGACTTACATCAGTGCCACCACCGGCCAATCCAATTCGTAAAGGTGCTTTGCTGCGATAGATCATGAGGGTTGAAAAAAATAATTATGGAGTCAACTGCATTACTACTTTCATCTTCTGTTGTGTCACTCACTTGTGCTTTCGGTAATTCCTTCGGCAAGTTTTGTAACGGCGTTCACAAGATTGCTCCAGCTATATTTTTGTTTTTCTGTGCGAAGATGCGGAATAAAATAATTCTCTCCTAATTGATAAAAACGAAGGATAGCATCAGCAATTGATTTGGGAGTGGGTTCAGCAACAAGCCCTACTTTCTCGTGTGGTACTAATGATGCAAGACCGCCCACATTTGTAACTACCATTGGTTTCTCAAAATGATAGGCGAGGGGAGTAACACCACTTTGTGTTGCATTACGATAAGGCTGGATCACTGCATCGGCAGCACACAAATAATTGCGAACTTCAGGATCAGGAATAAAATCTGTTCTTAAAATAAGCTCATCTTTTATTTTTAACTGATCGATCAGGTCGAGGTATACTCTTTTATCTTCATAAAACTCTCCGGCGATCATTAGTTTTATTCCAGCTTTCCTTATTCGTTCATCAGCCATTGCGTGAAGTAATAAATCAAGCCCTTTGTATTGCCTGATAAACCCAAAGAATAGAATGATCTTTTCATCTTTTGGCAATCCTATGTTTTTCCTTGCGACTTCTTTTAACAGCGGACTTCCGAAATTATCATATAAAGGATGCTGAACTATTTTACCTGGTTTAGTTTTCTGAAACAAACGAAGATCAGCCATCACTTTTTCACTCATTGTGATAAATGCGTCGCAACTTTTTAGAAAATAACTTGTAAATGTCGTATCCCCGGGCCGATGTTCATGTGGAATTACATTATCAGCTATGCAAATGATCTTTGTATGCTTGTTTTTTTTAACCGTCCGTAAAATTGTTCCAAGCGCCGGTCCCATCAAAGGGATCCAAAAACGAACTACGATAATATCCGGGTTTTCTTTTTTTAATTTATTACCAACGCGGAACCAGTTAAAAGGATTTATAGAATTGATCAATGAACGGATCAGCAAGCCTTCCGGTGCAGGTTCATTTGTGTATTGTGATTTTCCCGGAAAGAATAGGCGTGGATATTGTAGGGAAAAAGAACAGATCGAACATTCATGACCAGATTGAATAAACTCTTTTGCGAGCCGTTGATTAAACGTAGCTAATCCTCCCCGCAACGGATGGCCGGGTCCTATGATGATGACTCTGCTCATTAAACCCCGACCTTCTTTTCAATGAGATAAGAATTTCTTCCCGGCGCATTTCTTGAGATCAATTCACCAATAAAACCCGAAAGAAAAAGTTGAACACCGATGATGGTTGTGGTAAGTGCAATATAAAATCCCGGTTTATCAGTTAAGGTAGATCCCGGGTCAATAAATTTTTTAATAATTAAAAAAATAGAAAGCCCGATACCGATCAAAAAGCATATTGAGCCAAGCAATCCAAAAAAATGCATCGGCCGTTTTCCATATTTGCCAACAAACATGATAGAAGCAAGGTCAAGCGGCCCGTTAACAAACCGGCTGATGCCAAATTTACTTATCCCGTATTTTCTTGCCTGGTGTGTTACTACTTTCTCACCGATCTTTTTAAAACCCGACCATTTAGCGAGAACCGGTGTATAGCGATGCATTTCACCATATACTTCAATGCTCTTTACAACATTCTTGCGATATGATTTTAATCCGCAGTTAAAATCGTGCAACTTGATACCCGACATCCATCTTGTGGTTGCGTTATAAAATTTGGAAGGGATGTTTTTAGTTAAAGCGTTATCGTATCTTTTTTTCTTCCAACCGCTGACAAGATCATAACCATCTTCAACGATCATACGG
>Ga0184625_10000528_pt1 | contig 14587 bp, 2 predicted proteins | sample PLM3_30_b1_FD_133151 | JGI IMG/M metagenome (GOLD analysis project Ga0184625, IMG submission 133151) | Groundwater sediment microbial communities from an aquifer in East River, Colorado, USA - PLM3_30_b1 | ecosystem: Environmental > Terrestrial > Soil > Riparian zone | place: USA: East River... | reverse complement strand
CCTGCCGCCGCGGCAGGTGAGCTCTTGGCGTTAGCAGGCACAATGACACCGACGCGACAGGTTCAGTGCAGTGAGCATGGCCTCAGGCCGGTTCGGTTCGTCTGCATCCACATCGCCGTTGCCACGGACAGCCACGAGAATGTTGGTTTCCACTGGTCGGACCAAGAGGCGCATTTGCCTCCCATCGCCTGGTGCGAAGATTGTGAAGAGTGGTTGAGGCGACCGGGCGCGGAATGGAATGACGACTTCAGGAAGCAGGCACAATTCGTTCCGTTTTGCTCCGATTGTTTCGACGTGGCGCGAGAGCGGCTGTTTGAGCGGTTGAAATGAAGTCGCGTCCCATGTCCAATCGATAGTTTGACTGACCTTGTCGCCAATGCAGCTCTGGCTTGCCGCAGTCGGGTCAAGCTTTGCTCAGTGCGGCAAGCCGGCCGCCTGGGCTTCGCCAAACAGCCGGTCCCATTCAGCCTGCATCCCGGAGTCCCACCGCTGCCGGTGTTCGTCGCGGAGCTTTGCTGCGCGGAGATACGACTCGTTGGCGGCCGGCCACTCGCCGCGCTGGGCGTGGCAGAGGCCGAGGAACAGCAGATCGAATGCGGCCTCGTGCGGGGGACTGGTGGCCAGCGATCGGTTCAATACGGCGACCGCTTCCTGGTGCTCGCCCGCGCGATACAAGGCGACGCCGAGCGTGTTGAGGGTCATGTGTGAAGCGCCACCCAATGCGACCGCGCAGCGCGCGTGTTCGACGGCCTGCTCGGGGTCGCGCAGCTCCGCCGGCCCCACGGCCAGCAGCCAGGCGAGGGCGTTGCGTGCCGCCGCGCTCTGGGGATCGAGGTCGATGGCTTTTTGAAGCAGGTCGCGAGCCGCAGCGGTCTTGGCCCAGCCCGCCTCGGCGACAGCAATTTGTGCTTCGTGGTGGCGCTGCAGATTGCCGGTGTCGAACGTAACGGCCGACCGCTGCGACGCAGCCCGATCCACGCCGGCGAGTTGTCGCGGCTGCAAGACGTCGCTGGGCCAATCCAGCCGGCGGCGAGCCAGTTCGCGCCGGATCGCAACCAGGTCCCAGACCCAGGGGGCGGCATCGGGGCCCGGCGACTGAACGACGAGCCGCGATTGATCGGGGCTGAAGGCGATGTAGTTCCCGGGACTGCGATCGGGCTGGACGAGCGTCGCCCAGTCTGTGCCGCTGCCGGGATCGACCAGGCGGGTCTCCCCGGTCGGTTGTCCGACGGCCAGCATGCGGCTATCGGGAGAAAAAGCGAGTCCCAGGCCGTTGGGCGTCGTGCCGTGGGCGTAGATCTTGCTTCCGCTTTGCCAATTGTCCGTGCGCCACAGTTCCACGCCGCTGGGCGAGGTTGCCAACCAGCGGCCGTTTGGGCTGAAGAGTACATCGGCGCAAGGGCCCACCGGAATCTCTGCAATCCGCGCTCCGCTGTGCGAGTCATAGACCGTGACGCCAAGGCTGTTCCAGCTTCCCAGCGCCACGTAACGGCCGCCCACGCCGAGCGACATCATTCGGGCATCGGATTGTGGGCCGAGCCGCACATCCTGATCTCGCGAGGCGGGGCTGACGACGCGCCAGTCGCCCATTTCCTGAACGACCAGCCGGTCGGCGGCCGGAGAGATCGCAAACTTCGGATCGCTGGTGGCCCCACAGAGCCTTTCCGGGGGACCAAAGCGCAGCGCCAGCCGGGAGGCGCTCGGACTGCCGGCCGGTTCGGCGGCAGCCGCGACATGCCGGGGCCAGCGATAAACGCCGCTATAAAAACGTCCGACGAGACTGCCGTTGTCCGCAAACCGGCAGAAACAATTCGGCCCGAATCCGATGGCCGCGACGTGCTCGCGAGCCATCAGATCCCACATTTCCAATCCACTATCGCGGCCGACGGCCAGCAGGCGGCCATCGGGGCTGATCGCTACGGAAGTGGGCACTCCCAGCGAGCGCGGCAGGCCTGCCGGCAGGGCGCTGCATTCGCTTCCTGGCTCCACTTCCCACAAGACGAGGCCGGATCCTTCCGCGGCCAGCAACCAGTGCGGCCTGGCGCCGGATTCGTCGCCGACGTAGTAGTGAAACGACGCTTCGCCGAGCAGCTCGCGGGCGGTCCTGGTCTGCCACAAATGCATGTGGCCAACCCAGGCATCGTGCGTCAGCAGCATCTCACCGCCGGCGACGAAGCGGCAGTGCACGGCGTCGCCTCGGTGGGCGTAAGCCTTGTGCCGGCGTTTCGTCGCCAGACGCCATAGCGACACGCCGTCGTTATAGCCACTCACCGCGAGGAATTCGCCGCTGGGATGCCACGCGATGCCGGGATAGACCGCGCTGGCCAGGGGCGGAGTCAGCTCGGCGAGCACGGCCCCCGTTTCCGCAGAGAGAACTTGCACATTTTCGGCGGTACAGACCGCGATCCGCTGCGAAGCCTGATGAAAGGCAAAGTGGGACCGTGCGGCGCCGCGGCCGAGTTGGCGGATCTTCTGGCCAGATTCTAAGTCCAAGAGGTGCATTTGGCCATCCGCTCCGCTGATGGCCGCGTGCCGGCAATCGGGCGAAAAAGTGAACTGGCCTGTGCCCGCCTCCTCCCAAACGATCTTGGGCGGCGCTTCATCAATGCGCCATACCTTGGCTCCGCTGGGACTATTGGCTGCCAGGTATTTCCCGTCGCCCGAGATCGCGGGCCCGGCGGACTCGTGATGCTCCAGCCGCAGCAGCGCCTGCCCGTCGCTCAGCCGATAGACGGCGAGGTAGCCGGACGTCGTGGCTGTCACATAGCGGTCGGCCGCCGCCGAAAAGGCGACGCTGGTGGTGCCGTCCGTCGGCCAGCCGTCGAAGCGGCGCAGCGGGCGCAAGTCGGGCAGTGCCAAAGCGGCGAGCGTCGCATTCCGCAGCCTTAAGACGCGTTCGGGCGTTCGGCCGACGTCATCCAGCACGGCGTTGGCCTTATCGACCGTCTCGAGCGTGCCAAACCGTTGGCCGATCTGCCGGCTGGCGTGCTTGGCCGTCGCTTCGGAAAGATACGCCTCAAACAGCCGCAGTTGGGCCGTTTGTTTCGCGGTCCGCTCGGCGGACTCGGCTTTGCCTGTCTTCTGCAATTGCGCGTTGAGGCGGAGCGACAGAATCGAGGAAACGGCGGCGACCGTCAGCAGGAGCGCCGCGACCGAACCGGTCAGCAGGGCCACGACGGGGTTGCGGCGGCACCACCGCCAGCCGCGTTCGAGCGAGGTTGTGGGCCTGGCCTGAATCGGCCGGTCCTCCAGAAACCGCTCCAAGTCGTCCGCCAACTCCTCGGCGGAGGCGTACCGTTGCCGCGGCTCTTTGATCAGGCATTTGCTGCAAATTGTTGCCAGGTCGGCCGGCAACCGTGGCCGCAATCGTCGCGGCGGAACCGGTTCATAGGCAACAACTTGCTGCAGCGTCTCGAGCGTGGAAGCGGCCTGAAAGGGCGGCCGGCCCGTGAGCAGCTCGTAGAGGATGGCGCCCAGGGCATACACATCCGTCGCCGGCCCAATTTCCTGACTGCGGCCCACCGCTTGCTCCGGGGCCATGTAGCAGGGCGTTCCCAGAATCGCTCCCGTTTCCGTATTCGACGGCTGACCGTCCCCGAAGACCTTGGCCAACCCGAAGTCGGCGATTTTCAGCGAGCCAGGGGACAGGGAACAGGTGACAGGGGACAGATTGGTGGCATTACTCCCTGTCTCCTGTCTCCTGTCTCCTGTCCCCTCTGCAACCAAGATGTTCGCCGGCTTCAGATCCCGGTGGATCACGCCCTGCTGATGCGCGAAATGCACCGCCCGGGCCAGCGTCTGGATCAGCTGCGCCGCTTGCGGCACGGGCCACGAGTTTCCATCGAGCGCGGCGGCCAGCGTTTTTCCTTCCACCAATTCCAAGGCCAGGTAGGGCGCGCCGGCGTGCTCGCCGTAGTCGTAAATCTGCACGATCTGCGGATGGTGCAGGCGAGCGACGGCCTCGGCTTCGGCCCGGAAGCGAGCCAGCAGCTCCGGACTGGCGTGTTCGGCCGCGCGAACCATTTTGAGCGCGACCAGGCGGTTAAGGCTGACCTGGTTGGCCCGATAGACGACGCCCATGCCGCCCCGCCCGATCTCGGCGGTGATTTCGTAGTGCGGACGGAGGTCGGGCAGTCGGCTGCCGCCTGGGACGCCTGCGGGCACTGTCGCCGCCGGCCCGATTTCGGACCGCCGAGTATCGGCTGCCGGCGGAGCCGCCTCGTGCAGCTTCAATGCGCGATGAAACTCGATTTGCAGGCGCAGCGCCCCCGCCTGATCGGGAAAGCGGGCCTCGAATTCGTCGAGCGCGGGCTCATCGCCCAGCTCTTCGCGGGCCAGGAACTCCGCATAGAGCAGGTCCACGACGAGGTCGGGGTCTTCGCGGAGTTGGGGAAAGCGATCGACGTATTCGCTGGCCTCCGGTCGCTCGCCGCGCCGCCACCGCTCGCGCAAATCGGCCCGGACAATCGCGGCCAACTCGTGCGGCGCTCGCACATCCCACTCCGCGGCAAACGCCTCGACCGACGGCCGCTGGCCGATCCGCCAGTGCCGCAGCAGCTCGGCGGCCAGCGCCCGCGCACGGCGCTGCGGCTGGCCAGCCGCTACGTCGAGAGGAATGCCGGCACTCATGAAAGTTGGCTTGCCAGTCGGGCGTCAACCCACTTCAGCACGACCTTGTTATCGCCGGCTCGGATCGAAAACGCACACAGAGGTCAATTAAGGCCTTCCAGCCCAAACTCGCGGCTGACCCGCTCCATGCCGCGCGAAAACTGCATGCGGCGGGCCTGTTCGTTTCCTCCCATTTGCTCGGCGACTTCCTTCCAGGCCAGGCCCTGGCTTCGCAGGTCGGCGATTTTTCGCTCTTCTTCCGTCAACGAGGCCCGCACGCGTTCCAGCAGCTCCCGCCGCGAGAGCACGTCGCTGGGTGATGGTTGCGGATCCCGCAATTCGTCCAGGTCGGCCGGATCGGTCGTGGCCAGGCGGCGATTGTCGCGCCGCAGGCGGTGCTCCTGCCGCGCCTTGGAGGCCAGCTTGTTGCGGGCCATGGTCACCAGCAGGCCCACGAGCTGCTCCGGCCGCTCCAGGTCGTAATCGCCCGACGCCGCCCGCACGAAAAAACTGGCCAGCACCGACTGGCAGACATCCACGGAATCGAACGCCCGGTTCAAACGGTCGTCCTCGATCCGCACCCGCACCTCCCGCCGAATCACCGGCTCAAACAGCCGCACGAGCTCTTCGGCCGCGGCGTCATCCCCGGCGCGGATGCGGCGAATGAAATCGGCAAAAACGGCATCGGCCATCGGTGGCATTGGGGAGTTTCTCGCCAGGCGGCAGGCCGCTGCGGAATTGATGGCCCGTGACTGTGCGTTTTCGCAAGGAGCCGGCGATGAGGGAGTTAGCGGGCCGGCCCACCGCCCATTTTACCCTCGACCACGGGCATTTTCAGCGGGCCGCTCGCGACCAAACAGCCCGCTTTCTCGCACGCGAGGCCCGCACTATGCCACGCTCACCTTTCCGTGACCTCCCAGCCCGCCGCGCCGCCAGGCGGATCAGGCGCTTGCGGCTGGAAATGCTGGAAGACCGCCGCCTGCTGGCGGCGCTGCCGCAGGGTGGTGAGTTTCGGGTGAATCAGGTGACCAGCGGCGTGCAGTATTTGGGAGCAGGAACGGATAGCGTCGGGGTGGATGCAGCGGGCGGGATGGTGGCGGTTTATTCCGGCGTGGGTTCGCATGGGTCGGCGGAGATTTTTGGGCAGCGGTTCTCGGCCAGCGGTGGGCCGGTGGGTGGGCAGTTTGGCATTAACCAATTCACTGGTGGTAACCAGGATTCGGCTTCGATCGCCGTGCGAGGGGATGGATCGTTTGTGGTGGTTTGGGCGGGGAAGGGGGTGGGCGATTCGAGCGGCGTGTTTCTTCGGCGGTTTGGGGCGGATGGCGTTCCGCTGGCCAGCGATCAGCGGGCGAATGTCACGACGAGCGATGGGCAGTCGCAGCCGTCGGTGGCGGCGGCTGCGGATGGGCGGTTTGTGATTGCCTGGTCGGGCAAGGGCGTGGGCGATACGCGGGGCGTTTTTCTGCGGTGGTTCGGGGCAGACGGTGTGCCGCTCACCGGCGAGGTACGCATCAACAAGTCAACGAGCGGAACGCAACAGCAGCCGGATGTTTCGGTGGCGGCCGATGGCAGCTACGCGGTGGCTTGGAGCGGCAATGGCAGCGGCGATTCGGCGGGCGTGTTTGTGCAGCGGTTTGCCGCGGACGGGACGCGGATCGGCAATGAGACGCGGATCAACCAGACGACCAAGAACTCGCAGCAGCGGCCGGATGTGCTGGCTGAAGCGGGCGGGGGTGTGGTGATGGTGTGGAGCGGCGCAGGAACCGACGACGGCGACGGCGTTTTCTTCCGGCGGATGGACTCCAGCGGCGTGCTGGCCGCAGAGACGCGGATCAACGCGGCCACAACCGGCGTGCAGCAGTCGCCGGCGATTGCGGAGGTCGGCGACGGCAGCTACTTCGTGGTCTGGTTCGGCCAGCATTTGGAGAAGAAAAAGGCCAAGGGCTGGGACATTCTCAGTCAGCAGCTCGACGTGTCCGGTCAGCGGCTACTCACCGAGCAAGTCGTCAACGTCACCACGCAGGGCCTGCAGTATTCGCCCAGCGTCGCCAGCAACGGCCGGGGGCAACTCGTCGCGGCCTGGAGCGGCAAGGGGCCGGGCGACAGCGCGGGCGTCTTTGGACGGCGGTTCACGGCGAATCTCGACACGCAGCCCCCCGTACTCACGGCCGGACTGGCCAACGACACGGGCGAGAACAGCACCGACGGCGTGACGAGCGATCCGACGATTGCCGGTCGTGCCGTCGATGCCAGCCGCGTGACGAAGCTCGAGGCGACGCTGGATGCGAGCACGGGGCCGCTGACCGATGTGAGCGATCTCTTGCTGGCCGACGGGCAGTTTACGTTTTCTGCGGCGCGGCTGGATGCGCTGGCCGGCGGCACGCTGGCGAACGGTCCGCATTCGTTGCGCCTGCGGACTTCCGACGAACATGGGAATGCGGCGGAAACGACCATCGCGTTCACGCTGCAGCCGGCGGGGCTGTTCATCGCCGGCGTGAGTCTGTCGGCGGCTTCGGATTCGGGCGTGGCAGGCGACGGCAAGACGAATGACGGCCGCGTGGTGCTGGTGGGTCAGACGCAGCCGCTGGCGACGCTGAAGCTGTTGGAAACAGGTACGGAGGCGCTGGCCAACAGCGACGGACTGTTTCAGTTTCCGGGCGTCGATCTGGCGATTGGGCTGAACACGTTCACGATTGAGGCGACGAACGCCGCGGGCCAGACGGCGCAGCGATCGGTCACGATCGAGCGGCTGGCTGAGGCGGCGGCGTTCGATCCAGTGCTGCGGTGGAATCAGGCGGCCCTGGAGGCCGCGCGGCAGGATGCGGCGACGCCGCCCTATGCCTCACGGGCCTACGCGATGCTGCACGCGGCGATCTACGACGCGGTCGCGGCCATCGACCATTCACCGAGCTACCTCGTGGCGCTCTCTGCGCCGGCCGGCGCGTCGGTCGAAGCCGCGGTGAACGCCGCGGGCGAGCGGATCCTGAGCTACCTCTGGCCGGCGCAGCAGGCGGCGTTCGGCATGGTGCTGACGGCGGGGCTGGTGCTGGTGCCCGACGGCGCAGCCGAAGACGGCGGCGTGGCGCTGGGCCGCGCGGTCGCCGACGCGGTGATCGCGATCCGCGCGGGCGACGGCTGGAACGATTTCGTGCAGGCTCCTTCGGGCGACGAGCCGGGCGAGTGGCAGTTCACGCCGCCGATGTACGATCCAGGATTGGTTCCACAGTGGGCGACGCTCGATCCGTTTGCGATGACCGCGCCCGATCAGTTTCGCCCGGCTGGTCCGCCGGCGCTGACGAGCCAGGAGTGGGCAGGCGCCTACGAAGAAGTCCGCACCCTGGGCGCTTATAACAGCACGACTCGCACGGCCGAGCAGACGCAGATCGCCCGCTTCTGGGCCGACGGGCCAGGCACCTTCACGCCGCCGGGTCACTGGAACCAGATCGCCCGGCAGTTCGCCCAGATGGCTGGCAACAGCGTCGCCGAAAACGCCCGCCTGTTTGCGATGCTCAATATCGCTCAGGCCGACGCCGCAATTGCCTCGTGGGACGCCAAGTATGCCATCGACTTCTGGCGGCCGGTGACGGCGATTCGGGCCGGCGATACCGACGGCAACGATCTCACGCCGGCCGACGCCGATTGGCAGCCGCTCTTGATCACACCGCCATTTCCCGAATACACGTCGGGCCACAGCACGTTCAGCGGCGCGGGGGCGGCGATCCTGACGGCCGTGTTTGGCGACAATCAGCAGTTCAGCACGACTTCGCAGAGCCTGCCCAACGTGACCCGCACGTTTGGCAGCTTCCACCAAGCGGCGCTCGAAGCCAGCAAGAGCCGCATTTACGGCGGGATCCACTATGCGTTCTCGGGCGCCGACGGGCTGGAGGCCGGCGAGGAGGTCGCGGCGCAGGTGCTGGCGCGGTTTAGCGCGTCCAGCGACGAGATTCCGCCGCAAGTCGTGATTGCCCAGCCGGCGAACGGCCTGGTGACGGCGACCAACTTCACGCTCGCCGGACGCGTGCTCGACAACCTCTCGGGCGTGGCGACGCTGGAGGCGCAGCTCGACGGCGGCGCGTTCGCGCCGGTGACCTTCGACAGCACCGGCCAGTTCAGCATTCCGACGCAACTCTCATTGAGTGGCCTGGCCAACGGCGAGCACGCGTTGAAGCTCCGCGCGACCGACGCAGCGGGCAACATCGCGCCCGACGTGGACTTCGGCTTCACGCTCGATACGCGCCTGCCGCTGATCGCCGTCGATTCGCCGACGTCCGGCGAAGTCGTCGAAGCCGGCGCGCTGCTCGCGGGCACGGCCAGCGGCACCGGCTCGCCGCTGGTGCAACTCCAGTACTCGCTCGACGGCGGCACACCGATCCCAATTCCGTTCGCCGGCAGCGGCACGTTCGCCACGCCGCTGAATCTCTCTCTGCTAGCCGCCGGTCAGCACACGCTCGTTGTCTCGGCTCGCGACGCCGCTGGGCTGACCGCCACGCACAGCCGCACGTTTCAGCTCGCGGCCGCCATCCCGCTGACGCTGCTGGAGCACACGCCGCTGGAAGGTGCGGTGGAAGTCGGCACGACGTACAAGCCCAAGCTGGTCTTCTCGCGGCCCGTCGATCCGGCGACGCTCACGGCGGCTAACTTTTTCGCCACCACGCCGGCCGGCGACAAAGTGCCGGCCAAGATCGTGCCCGCCACAGACGGCACGTTTGCCTGGCTGTTCTTTAACGATCCGCTGCTGGGTGGCGCGCAGGTCACGGTCCACATCGATGGCTCCACGATCCTGCCGGCTGGCGGCGGCGGGGCGCTCGATGCCGACGGCGACGGTGCGGCAGGAGGCACGCTCGAATTCAAGTTCATCACGGTCAGCCTGACGCCGTTGGTGGGCACGACGCTGACCGGCCGCGTGTTCGATCCGGGGCCCGACCTCAAGCCGATGACGTTCGACGACTTTCGCGCCGGCCCCGACGGGGCGCTGTTCACCGCGGACGACGTGTTTCTGCTGCCGATCGCCCACGCCAAGGTCTTCATCGTCGGCCTGGAGGATCAATTCGTCTTCACAGACGCCCAAGGCAACTTCCGCTTCGACGCAGCGCCGGCCGGCAACGTCAAACTGGCCATTGACGGCCGCACGGCGACGAACACTCCGGCCGGCGTGTTCTTTCCCGAAATGGTGATGGACCAATACTTGGAAGCGGGCCGCGCCAACACGGTCATGGGCACGATGGGCTCGCCCGAAGACCGCGAAGCCTTTCGCGAGCGGAAGGAAGTTTATCTACCCAGGATCGAATCTTCGATCCTGCACACGATCACCGGCACTCAGCCGATGACCATCGGCGTCGATGCCGAGTCCGCCCCCAACCTCTCTCCCGAACAGCGCGCCCAGCTCAGCATCCAAGTCCAACCGGGAACGCTCCTCGACCAAAACGGCAACCCGCTCGCCAGCGGCCAAATCGGCCTCAGCACCGTCCCGCCCGAGCTTGTCCGCGAAATGCTCCCGCCCGGCATCCTTCAGCACACCTTCGACATCACCGTCCAAGCCCCCGGCATCACCAACTTCGCGACGCCGGCCCCAATCACCTTCCCCAACACATTCAACGCCCCGCCCGGCACGCAGCTCAACCTGCTCAGCTTCGATCACACGACTGGCCGCCTCGAAATCGAAGGCACGATGACCGTCTCCGCCGACGGCCTGTCCGTTTCCACGGACCCCGGCACCGGCATCACCCACCCCGGCTGGCACGGCGCGACGCCGCCCGGCGGGCCGGTGGGCCCCGACAACGATGAAGACGGCGACACATGTTTTGTAGGGGCGCTGAGCAGCCTCAGCGGCGGAGAGGGAGAGTCCACGTTCAAATACGAGTTCAATCGGTTTCGTTACGGCCACGGAGTTGAGCCGGGCGTGCCAGCGAACGATCTGCTATTCACCGCAAACGACGACAGTGGGTCGCTCGTCTTCACCGGCAAGCCGGGTTGCGGACGGCTGAGTTTTGAAGTCACGTTCGCCGATCCTGGCACCACCAAGGAGTTTCTCGTCGCTCAGAAAACGACGGTCACCCTCGGTGCGGGCCAGACCCAACGGATTGACTTATTTCCCAAGCGATTCGAGTTCAAAGGCCCCAATAAACTCATTCACAAGCCCGACCCTTACAACTTGCTCAACGTGCCGAACGATCGCCTGTACGGCGTCAAAGTGACGGTGAAGGTCAGCGAGGAGCAGAGAATCGCAGGGAAGCCGAAGGCGACGAGGCGATTCGTGCCGTTGGCGGAGCAGCCCGCACCGTTCTACGTCTATCGCTTTGTGGACGCGGGGGACAACAACAGCGACGACGGGGAACTCGGATTTGCACCGGTCGTGGCCGATGGCAGAAATGGTGCGACCAGTCGGCGCGTGATCGAACTTCATGGGGATGCCGAAATCAAACAGACCAGTTTCACCTTCGGCGGCGGTCAGACGACGCATTTTCATGGTAAACCCGAGTCGGAAACCTTGCGTATCGCCCTCTTCGATCCGACGGCCGTCGGAGCCAATTTAGAAACCTCCTTGTCCGTCGAAACGCCGGGCCCGAATTCACGAGAGGCAGGCGTTTTGACTCTGTTTGGCGAAGGACGTGGCAAGTATGGAGTCTTCATCGACCGGGCCGGGCTCGATGAGTTGCTCGCCGAGTTGGCGGCCCAATCCACACCTCAAGACTTCGTGCTGGAGATAAACCCGCCGGCCGGCGCGCCGGGGACTTTTCGATTCAAGATCGGCAGTAACCCACCCACACGCGACTTCAACCTGGACGCTGCGGCACTCAACGCGGCCACGTTGCAGTCGGCGCTCGAAAACTTGCCGGGGATCGGGCCCGGTAATGTCCGCGTCGAGCTGGCGACGAATGTGACCACGGTTCCCCACCGCGTCCAGATCACGATTCATTTTCAAGGCACGCTGGCCGCGGGACCGCAGCCTCTGATCCAAGTCGAAGCCGCTGGAGCGAATCTGGTGTCGGCTTTCGGCAGACCGCGGGCGCGGTTCGGCCGCATCACGCCCAACGAGCTCAAACTGATTTCCGATCCGCAAGAGCGCGCGGCATTGATCGACGCCGTGGAAGGCGGCATTCGCTCGATGTTCGGATTTCACGGCGGCGGCATCGAATTCACGACCGCCGCCAACGCCCAACTCAAGATTGGCTGGGAGACGAATGCCGGCCCCTTCAAGCTGGGCGAAATCCGCAGTGCAGCCGTCAGGGAGCAAGCCGTCGATCTGTTGAAACTGGCCGCTGAGAGCGGTCGCTACAACCGGCGGGCGCTGGCGTATGGATTGACGCGCATTCTCGCCGGACCGAAGACCGCCGCAGCGATCGTCTTTGTGGACGACATTCTGGAGGCCGGCAACGCACCGTACGATTTGAACCGCGATCAATTCGTTAATTCTCTCGTGGGAGTTGCGGTCCACGAAGCCGGGCACTTTTTTGGCCTACAGCACACGTCGCGAATTTTCCCAACCTCGGTGGACGACGAGATTCAGCGGATTGAAGTCGTATCGCCAGGCGCCCCGGGAGACTACTTCACGCTCAACTTCGCAGGTGAGAAGGGAACCCGCCGGCTCACGGCCAGTGCCACGAAGGAACAAGTGCTCGAGGCGCTCCTTGATCTCAACACAATGCGTGCCCCGATCAACGAGGTCAGCGTGGAGGGACCCGCCGGCGGACCGTTCATCGTCCAATTCGTCCGACCGGATAGCAATCGGCAGGGCAAGACGCGCTTTGACGGAACCGATGTTCCGCAAATCGAAGCCGTCATTTCAGGAGGCAACATCTTCGTTGCGACCAGCACGGTACGGCAGGGTCGGGCCGAATATCCCGTGGACCCATCCTCAACACGCCGCGTGCTGGACGGCGTGGACGGCAGCGACGACGTGATGGTTGGTGGGTCGTGGCTCAACTTGCAGGGCGACAAGTCCTTTCGGCCGCGATTTTCCGATCAGGCCCTCCTGCTGGGGACATTCGACTATCGAACGCTCGATGAGACCAACGTCCGCGATTACGTGGACCTGCTCAATTTCTCCAACATCATCCCGGCGGGCCAGCTTGATTTGGGACTCGATCCCGAATCGGACGTGTTGTCCGAGGATGATCTGAATCTGGACCTTGGCCCGCGCCTGAGCGTGCTCGAAGGGGCATCGAGCGTGGGTTCGGCGCCGCTCGACTTCGGCACGGTGGCGGTGGACGGCTCGGGGCAGGGACAGGCCACGCGGCGGCTGACGCTGTTCAATTTCGGTACGGCGGACGTGCTGCTGCGGGGCATTCGCATTACGCAAGGGTTCGATCGGTTTTCGGTGCCGGCTATTCCAGCGACGACGCTGCGGCCGGGCGAGTCGCTCGATGTGGATGTGACTTTCCTGGCCCAAATCGGTGTGCCCTCGACGGGCTTTTTGGCGATCGATTCCGACGCGCTCGCGTTTGCCGGCGGCGTTGATTTGACGGGCGCCGGCCAGCGGGCCGATGAGCCGGAAATCCGCGTCACTGGGGGGCTGAATAACCTATGGGGCGTGGAGGTGGGCCAGGCGTTTTCGCTGGCAGGGCTCAACTTCTTGCGCTTCGGCTTCGGCGGCGGTTTGCCCACGATCTTCAACGACGGTACGCAGAGCTTACATATTTCGGAAATTCGCGTCGCCCCTGGGCCAGGCCAGGGAGAATATTCTCTGGCGTCGCAGCCGTTCCCGGCTGTCATTCCGCCCGGCCAGTCGCTTTCCTTCGATTTCAACGTGCGGTATAGCGCCCCCGGTCTGCGACCGGGCGCTTTCGAGATTGATTCCGACGACCCGCAGACGCCGATTGTGCGACTGCAGTATGTCGGCACCGGCGTCGTGCTAGACGACGACCTGGCGTTCACCAACCTGGACGTCGGCAACGATTTTGTTGCCGTGCAGCAAACCGCACTAGAGACCGGCCCGAAACCCGTGCTGCGGACGCGGAGCGACGACGGCGGCAATTGGGAGTTCTTCCTGCCGCCCCAAGAGAACGTGCAAGTCGTCACGTTCGATCCTGTCAGCGGCCTGGTGGCCCACGGCTATGCCCGCACGAATCCCTCTGGTCGGCGGACCGAGCTCCAGATCGGCGAGTTTTTGCCCAGCGAGTATCAGGACACCGACGGCGACGGCCTGCCCGACGACATCGAGTTCGCGATCGGCACGTCGCAAGAGCTGATCGACACCAACGGCAAGGTCGATACCGACGGCGACGGCGTGAGCGACTTCGTCGAGATTCAAAACGGCACCAACCCGCTGGACGACCGACCGACGGTGACCGGAGTTCTTTCCGGCGTGCAGTTGGATGGAATCGTCATGGACGCGGAGTTGGCCCCTCACCCTGCCGACCCGGCTCGACAGTTGGCCTATCTGGCGGCGGGGGCGGCCGGCATAGCGGTCATTGACGTCACCGACTACTCTCGGCCGGTTCTGCTCGGTCAACTCGATTTGCAGGGATTTCCCGATGCTATCGACCTGGACCCAGAGCGACAGCTGGCGGCCATCACCGTCGCGAACGAGGGCATTCACCTGATCGACGTTTCCAACCCGGCTCGGCCGCAATTGGCACGAACCATTCCCATCTCCAGCGTGCCGGGGATAGGCGTGCGGGGTGTGGTCTTCTTCGATGGCCTGGTGTATGTGGGAGTGGAGGGCGAAATCCGTTCGTTCGATGCGGTCAGCGGGGAGTTCGTGGAATCGGTTTCTCTCGGCGGTCCGATCATGGGACTGTCGCGGAACGAGTCCCGACTGTATGTGACGCTCGTCCCGAGTGAGCCCCCGAGCCGACACCTGCGAGTGATTGACCTGGCCGACGGGGGCATGGTGGTTCGCGGTTTGGCCCAGTTGGCCACAAATCCCGCGAAGCCCTTTGTGGCCGACGGCGTGGCTTGGATTCCCGGCGGGGACCGAATCATGACGGTCGATGTCTCCAATCCCGATGCCCCGCGCGCCCTGGAGGTGACCATT
>Ga0184625_10000527_pt1 | contig 14620 bp, 9 predicted proteins | sample PLM3_30_b1_FD_133151 | JGI IMG/M metagenome (GOLD analysis project Ga0184625, IMG submission 133151) | Groundwater sediment microbial communities from an aquifer in East River, Colorado, USA - PLM3_30_b1 | ecosystem: Environmental > Terrestrial > Soil > Riparian zone | place: USA: East River... | reverse complement strand
TTTAACATTCGTGTGCGCCGATTCGATTCAAATATAGGAATTCGAATTTCTTGTTGTCATCGAGGTATCAATTCGAATGACTCTTTCAAGCTTGGATAGAAATGAACCGCTGGGTCAGAGGCGGGAACGTTAATGAATCGTATTTTTCTTCAACTGTTATTTGTCTTGCTATGGGCCTCTACCGCCGATGCGGTGAGCTCGTTGACTGTTACATGGCACGACAACTCAACGAATGAAGCCGGCTTCAACGTCGAGCGAGCAACTTCCGCCGCGGGCCCGTTTAACCAAATCGCCGCGGTTGGGGAGAATGTGACGAGCTACGTAGACTCAAATTTACCGGAGGCGACAAACTTTTGCTACCGTGTGAACGCGTTCAGCTCCGCCGGAGCTTCACCCTATACGAGCGTAACCTGTGGTTTCACGAAAGCGACACTTAGTTTGGTCAAAGCAGGCGCAGGCGCCGGCCAGATAACAAGTTCTCCCACGGGAATTAACTGTACCGTGAATTGTAACGTTCAGCTCGCCGGCAACTCCAATGTCACGTTAACGGCGACGGCTGCCGCCGGTTCCGTCTTTGCGGGTTGGTCCGGCGCGTGTTCCGGGACAGGTTCATGCACTTTGACGATGAATTCGCAGAAGAGTGTCACCGCAAACTTCACATTAAGTGCGGCCACAACAAATAGTTTTTTTGTTCGTCAGCAGTATGTGGATTTTCTGGATCGGGAACCCGGGTCTGTAGAAACCTCAGCCTGGGTCAATGCGCTGAACAACGGGCTTCCGAGCTCGAGCTTGATTGAGGCGTTTATGGATTCCGAGGAATTCTATTTTGGAGGGAAATTCATTGCTCGAACCTATTTGGGGATTCTAACTCGCGATGCTGACTATGCCGGCTTTCGGGCTTGGTTGGAGGTATTGCTGGACGGAATGTCGCGAGAACAGATCGTGCAGTTTTTTTTAGAATCAGGTGAATTTCAGGCGAAGTTCGGTAGTAATTTAACGAACTCGCAGTTTATCGACAGGATGTACGCGAACGTATTGCTGCGTTCGGCGGACACGGGGGGACTCAACGCTTGGGTGGGAATTTTGAATAGCGGGCAGATGACGCGCGCGCAGGTGGCTTTGAGTTTTCTGGACTCGGTGGAGTTTCAAAGCCTAAGTGTGAGCCAGAACCGATTGGATGTGTCCCTATTGTACTTCCATCTGCTGCAACGCGACCCCGACCCTGGCGGGTTTTCCGCTTGGGTCGAAGCTCTCAACTCAGGCCTGCCATTCACAATGGCAATTGATGCTTTTCTGATGTCCGGCGAATATCGAGCCAAACGGTAATAGGCGGTTGCCGCCTGTGGAGCATCTGGCTGCCACGGCGCCGGCATGACGTGAGTTTTCTAAATTAAAGCCGTGAACGGATAAATTCAGCGATCTAGTATTAGTCAACCAACTCACGGAGCAACGACATCGCGCAAATTTTTTACGATTTCCTCCTGCCGTTTCCTCACCAAGTCCGATCCACAACAGCAAACGAATCAAGCGATTCGATCGTCAGATGTCTTCCGGAATGACTTGATTCGTGCGAATGTGACGTTCTATAAGTTGGGTGTGCTTGATGTGCCACGGAAAAATTGATCGTGGAATCATAAATTTCCGCATTGGAGCCTCGATGCGACAAACATCAATCCAAATTGGATTTGTATTGGTGCTATTTGCACCTTTTCTAAGTGGTTGTATTGGTTGGATTGGAAGACCGGTTGATGCCGAGTCACAGACAAGGAATTTGAGGATTGAAACTATCCAAGCAACTGAACCGTCAGCAGACGGAGCCACGATCGTGCATATCGATCCTCAGACTGGTCAAATTACGGTTCCTCCCATGGCTGCGCCAACTGGTCAAACCCAACAACCGCAGATCAACACTCTGGCGATGCCGCCCTTACGAGAAACAGTAAGTCCGGTTCCCGGCGGCGGAGTTATGATCCATCTCGACGAGCGCTTTCTTACTCCATTGATGGCCACCATCGATGCAGACGGTAAAGTGCGGATTGGACACGACCTTCCGACAGCAGATTCGAGCGGCAAAAAGTAGCTCAAATAATGCGGCAGGTTCTCGTATGCTTGCTCATAAGCTCTAGTTTTTACGTCCAAGATTTGCTAACGGCGGAAACTGCGCATTCAGCGGTTATCACGGTCGTCAACGTTGATGGGCCGAACGAAGGTTTCAACGACCCAAATCCGCCAAATGCAGCTTCCACTTCCGGCGGTAATAGCGGAGCCACACTAGGCGCTCAACGGCTCATTGCATTTCAATATGCAGCTAATATTTGGGCAAGTCTTTTGTCGAGTCCTATTGAAATTAAAATCGACGCGAATCTCGATCCGTTAACGTGTTCAGCGACATCTGCAACTCTTGGTGCGGCGGGCACTAGGACGGTTCACAGGGATTTTACCGGTGCACCGTTGCCAAACACATGGTACCCGCAGGCGCTAGCGAATAGTCTGACCGGCATAGACAGCGATCCCGCGACTAGCGATATTCGGGCAACTTTCAACAGCGCAATAGGCACCACCTGTTCGTTCCCGTTAGTTTGGTATTACGGACTCGACGGCGCTCCGCCTGCGGGAAGCTTGGACTTCGTGAGCGTCGTTTTACACGAACTTGGGCACGGACTCGGTTTCCAATCTTTTGTCGATCTTGCATCTGGGACAAAACTGGCAGGTTTGAATGATGTTTTTTCGCTCCATTTGGAAAACCATAGTACCGGTAAACTGTATCCTCAGATGACCGACGCGGAAAGGGTCAGTGCGAGCCGAAATAGCGGAAATCTCCACTGGGTCGGCTCGAATGTACTGGCGGCAAGCGGTCACTTGACAGCTGGAGTTGATGCAAGCGGCCACGTGCAAATGTATGCGCCGAGTCCTCAGCAACCGGGCTCTTCTGTTTCACATTTTGATACGGCCGTTGCACCAAATGAGCTCATGGAGCCATTTTACACAGGTGCAACCCAGGACGTAGGGTTGGCGTTAGAGGTGTTCGCGGATTTGGGGTGGCAGAACTTACCACTCTCTAATAACAGTCTTTTTGTTCGTCAGCAGTATTTAGGTTTTCTCGATCGGGAGCCCGATTCGGCAGAAACCTCGGCCTGGGTCAATGCGCTTAACAACGGGCTTCCGAGGTCGAGCCTGGTTGAGGCGTTTATGGATTCCGGGGAATTCTACTTTAAAGGCAAATTCATTGCTCGAACCTATCTGGGGATTCTAACTCGCGATGCTGAGTATGCCGGCTTTCGGGCTTGGTTGGAGGTATTGCTGGACGGGATGTCGCGGGAACAGATCGTGCAGTTTTTTTTAGACTCGGGTGAATTTCAGTCGAACTTCGGCAGCAATTTGACGAACTCGCAGTTTGTCGACAGGATGTACGCGAACGTATTGCTGCGTTCGGCGGATGTGGGGGGATTCAACGCTTGGGTGGGGGGATTGAATAGCGGGCAGATAACGCGCGCGCAGGTGGCTTTAAGCTTTCTGGACTCGGTGGAGTTTCAGAGCCTCAGTGTGAGCCAGAACCGACTGGATGTGTCCCTGTTGTACTTCGACCTGCTGCGTCGCGACCCCGACCCTGGCGGGTTTTCTGCGTGGGTTGGAGCGCTCAACTCCGGAGTGCCGCTCGCATCGGTGATTGATGGGTTTCTAATGTCCAGTGAATATCAAGGTCAATTCTAAGCGATTTCTTTAGTCCCGCTCGAATAAAGCTCACTCTTCACGGACAACGCTATGGCCGCCGACCCTTCATAGCAAGACATCCGATCTGAAACCAGATGAGCGGGACGAAATAAGAGAAAAAATTCCGGCGATGCGGATTGTAGCCGCCGAAACGCACAGGAAACCGCCCGGTTTCTGCACTTGTCACGCTACCGTCGCCAAGGACCTTGATTCTTAAGAATGTGACGTTCTATAAGTGGTTATCTCATGGCACATCGGTCGTTTCACTCAAGAGGGCGTGCTGAGCTCAGATTAAGCATGCTCGCAATTCTTTGGGTCTTTAGTTTTCTTCTTATATCTGTCTCCAATGCACAAACGCTAACGGATCCATCGCTTCGGGTAAACGAGGTTCTGGGTGGATTGAGTCAGCCTACAGCCATGGTGTTTATCGGACCGGGCGATCTTCTTATTCTGCAAAAGGGAGATGGGCGGGTTAGACGCGTTATCAACGGCGTATTGCAAGCCGGGGAAGTACTGGATGTTGCTGTAGACACCGCTTCAGAACGTGGGCTGCTGGGCGTCGCACTTCACCCCAACTTTGCTTCAAACTTTTTTGTCTACCTTTATTACACGCAAAGCAGCAGTGCCAGTGATAACGGTTCACCGTTAGACAACCGTGTGGTTCGTTACACCTGGAACGGCAGCAATTTAATCAACCCAACGCTGATTATCAGTTTGCCGGTTACACCGGGACCGAATCACAATGGCGGCGCGATGACTTTCGGCCCCGACGGCAAGCTCTATATTGTCATCGGCGATCTCAACCGCGACGGCCAGCTACAAAACTTTCCCGCCGGCGCCGGTCCGGACGACACCGGGGTAATTTTCCGCATCAACGACGATGGTAGTATTCCGATGGATAATCCGTTCTTTTCTCTGGGAGGCCAGTTGGCAAGGTACTATGCGTACGGAGTCCGCAATAGCTTTGGCCTGGCTTTCGATCCGCTCACGGCAGAACTTTGGGATACCGAAAACGGTCCGGATAGGTACGATGAGATCAATCTAGTCCTGCCCGGATTCAATAGCGGCTGGGAGCGGATTATGGGCCCTGTTAGCCGTGACGCGGAAGGAACCGGCGATCTGGTTCAATTTCCGGGCTCGCACTATGCCGACCCCAAATTTTCATGGTTCAATCCGGTAGGGTTGACGGCGATCGTCTTCATGAGATCGCCACTTTTGGGCGCCGGTTACCAGAACGACGTCTTAGTCGGAGACATCAATAACGGCAACCTCTATCATTTCAAAGTCAATTCGACGCGTGATGGACTTGACTTTACGACTATGGGGCTCGCGGATCGGGTGGCCGACAGCAGCGCAGAGCTTCAAGAAATTATTTTAGGGATTGGCTTTGGCGGCATCACGGATCTCAAAGTTGGACCCGACGGCTTGTTGTACATCTTGTCTTTCGGATTGGGCAAGGTATTCGTTTTGTCCAGTGACTCCGCGACCGAGAACGCGATCTTCGTTCGTCAGCAGTATTTGGATTTTCTGGATCGAGAGCCTGCGTCTGTAGAAACCTCGGCCTGGGTCAATGCGCTGAACAACGGGCTTCCGAGCTCGAGCCTGATTGAGGGGTTTATGGGTTCCGAGGAATTCTATTTTAGAGGGAAATTCATTGCGCGAACCTATCTGGGGATTCTAACTCGGGATCCCGACCATGCCGGCTTTCGGGCTTGGTTGGAGGTGTTATTGGACGGGATGTCGCGGGAACAGATCGTGCAGTTTTTTTTAGACTCGGGTGAATTTAAGGCGAAGTTCGGCAGCAATCTGACCGACGCGGAGTTTGTCGATAAGATGTACGCGAACGTATTGCTGCGCTCGGCGGACACGGGGGGACTCAACGCTTGGGTGGGCGCGTTGAATAGCGGACAGATGACGCGTGCGCAGGTGGCTTTAAGCTTTGTGGACTCGGCGGAGTTTCAGAGCCTAAGTGTGAGTCAGAACCGACTGGATGTGTCCCTGTTGTACTTCGACCTGCTGCGTCGCGACCCCGACCCTGGCGGGTTTTCTGCGTGGGTTGGAGCGCTCAACTCCGGTGTGCCGCGTACATCAGTGATTGAGGGATTTCTGAACTCTTTTGAATATGAAGCCCGGGTCTAACGTGCCGATTGGCGTAAAGGAGTCACCGAAGCTGCAGGACAGGTTGCCAAGCATACTGAAAAAAGATAATCATCTGGCTAGTGGCTAGTCTGCGACTGCGCTGGTATTTTCTCTCCCTTCAGACAGTCCAACTGTTGAGTGATCATAAAAGCGATTAAATCTTACATCTACAGTTTATTGCTGGGCGGAAGCCCCATTTTCGTTACTGTTGTGACTTTTATAAAAGTCTCTGGTAAACATTTCCTCTATGCGTACTCTCCTTGCATATCGAGAACTGATCAGAAATCTTGTTGTAAAGGACTTAAAGCTTAAATACCGAGACTCTGTACTGGGGTTTCTGTGGTCTCTCGCGAATCCCTTGCTGCTTATTCTGGTCTATAGCTTTGTTTTTAGCCATATTCTCAAGACGACGATAGTAAATTTTTCTTATTTTTTGCTGATCGGTATTTTGCCTTGGAATTTTTTTGCCCAGTCGATGATGATGTCCACAGGATCGATCCTCGAAAATGGCGGCCTGATTAGAAAGGTCGCCGTACCTATGGAGGTTTTTCCAGTTGCGACGGTCCTTTTTAACCTGGCCCAGTTCGGTTTTGCATTAATCGTATTCGTGCCGATGACTGTACTCTTTTTCCAGGTGCCAATGTCTTTGGTAACTCTGTGGTTTTTTCCACTGCTTATTTTGCACATGCTCTTTACACTTGGTTTGAGCTTTGTGATTTCGACGGCAACCGTCTTTTATCGGGACGTGCGTCATTTTATTGAGATCGCGCTGTTGTTGCTCTTTTGGCTTACACCGATCATCTACGATGTTAAAAACATTCCGGAGTCATTACAATCGGCTATTTACCTGAACCCTCAGTCTTTTTTTATTCTCAGTTACCAAGATATTCTTTATCGTCAAGCTGTACCTGACTTTTCTCGATTCACGATCCTGGTGTTGCTCACTGCATTCTCGTTGCTGATCGGTTACAAAGTGCACCGCTCCTATAAGGCTAGATTTGCCGAGGAGGTCTAGGCGAATGTCGGACAGCATCGATATCGTCAATCTGTCCAAGGCGTTCACCATTCGCCATAACCGATCCAATTCATTGAAGTCGAAATTCATCGGATTGTTTCACAAACGCTACCGGGAGGACGTCGAAACATTCTGGGCGTTGCGGGACATTACGTTAGCTATTCAGGCCGGCGAGTCGTTTGGCGTCATCGGCAGGAATGGTTCCGGCAAGAGTACCCTGCTAAGAATAATCGCGGGGATTTATCCGCCCTCGTCGGGCGAAGTCCGCATGCCGAAAAATAGTCGCGTTGGCGCCATGATCGAGCTTGGAGTGGGCTTTCATCCAGAGCTAACAGGAAGAGAAAACATCTTTTTAGGCGCTTCGATCCATGGTCTTTGCCGTAAGGAAATCGAGGCCCTGTATCCTGCCATCGTCGAGTTTTCGGAATTAGATGATTTCATGGATACCACCATGAAGAATTACTCCTCCGGTATGCATGCTCGTCTGGGCTTTGCACTCGCCATTAACCTGAATCCTAGTATCCTCATCGTCGACGAAGTATTAGCGGTTGGAGACGAAGAATTCCAGAGAAAATGCCAGGACACAATGAACCGCTTCAAGGCACAAGGTAAAACGATCGTCTTTGTATCCCATGATGCAGGCCAAGTCGCTAAGTTATGTGACCGCGTCTGCGTTCTCGATCATGGCAAGCAGAAGTTTGTCGGCAAACCCGGCGTCGCTCTCGACGAGTACCACAAACTCCTTCACTAATAGACGCAGGCGTTGTGGTCCTGTGAAGGCTTTTCTTAAATTTTTTAAATCTATGCGGGCCAGGGAGAAAGTCAAGCGACGGAAAATCTTTTCTCTTTCGAAAATTGGGAAAACATGGCGTCAGAAGGCATATCACTCAATTCCTCTCAGTGGTTTAAGTGCGGTCTCTCAGACGCAGCTTGGCACTGAGCAAAAAAACTGGTGGATATCCGAGGTAGCAGTCCGGGGCAGGGCCAGAGACGTTCTCTGCATGAGCCAGCCTTCTTCAGCCGCATATCGTCTCTATATCCCGGCCAGGGCAAAGTTTATCAGCTACATCGCGCTCATGCCTAATGCGCGACGAAAATACGATCAACGTATTGCATTCCAAGTTGAGGTGATTGAGGACGGAGATGGTATCAAGATCACGCGCCAAAAGTTTATCAGTCCGAGTCGCTTCAATCGCGATCCAAAGTGGATCAAATTCCGTCTAGGACTAGGTCGCCTCGCGAACCGACAGGCGAACATTATTCTCTCTACGTATGTTCCGGACGGAACAGCTCTTGAACACGCTGCGGCAATCTGGGGAGATCCGACCGTTTCGTTTCGTATCTCCCTTGCCAATCTTATTACTGTCGGGAAGAAAGCCCTTAGGGCCCATGGAGTCCTAGCGCTTGTGAAGAAGATTGCTTCCAGGACATCCCCGATAATTCGTCACCAAGCGACAACGAAGAAACTTTCTGCCTCAACCCGACAGTTTCAATCCGAGTCGTTGTCTCCAGATTCGAGTGTCACGACAACAGTTGTCGATCAGTATCTTACAGAAGTCTTTGCGCGATCTGCGGGCCCAAGCCCCGAGTACGTCTCCATCTGCAAAGAAGGCTGTGAAATTGACGAATCGGACATTAAGTTAATTGCATTTTATTTACCCCAATTTCATCCCATTCCCGAGAACGACGAGTGGTGGGGACAGGGTTTCACCGAATGGACGCATGTCTCTAGGGCTACTCCCCAGTTCGTCGGACATTATCAACCTCGTTTGCCGGGCGAGCTTGGCTTCTATGACCTCCGTATTCCCGAGATTCAAGAGCGCCAGATAAGACTTGCCCGGAAATACGGCCTTTTTGGATTTTGCTTCCATTATTACTGGTTCGGTGGCAAGCGCCTGCTTGATCTGCCTTTAAAGCAGTTCCTCAACAATCCTCAATTGGATTTTCGGTTTTGTCTCTGCTGGGCCAACGAGCACTGGACAAGGCGCTGGGATGGTTTGGACCACGAAGTGTTGATCGCTCAAGCCCACTCGCCCGAAGACGATCTCGCGTTCATTCAGAGTCTTGAACCAGCGTTTCGTGATAGACGATATATTAGAGTCAACGGCCGACCATTGCTCGTCATATACAAGCCGTCTTTGCTTCCTGACCCAGAGGCGAGCGCCCAAAGGTGGCGCGACTACTGTGCAAGAAACAGTTTGGGGGGTTTATATCTGGTTGCCGTCCAAGCCTCCGAAACCGAAGACCCAAGACCGCTGGGATTCGATGCCACTGTCGAATTTCCTCCGCATGAGCTAGCAGTGGGCGCGCCTGTGTTGAATGGTCAGATGAAGATCGTCAACCCTAATTATCAAGGGGTGATTTGTGACTACTCCTATTTGATTGAGTCCGCGAAGAAGATCTCGCGCGCGGACTTTACTTTGTTCAGAGGCGTTTGCCCTTCGTGGGATAACGAGGCCAGGAAGCCCGGAAAGGGTATGACCTACCAGAATTCAACCCCTACACTGTATCAGGAATGGCTAGCTCAAGCTTGCAGGTTTGCCGCTAAGGAATCCGATCCGGATAAGCGGTTGGTGTTTATTAATGCTTGGAATGAATGGAGTGAAGGCGCTTACTTGGAGCCCGACAGAAGATACGGATATGCGTACCTTCAAGCAACGTCAAATGCTTTAAAGGAATTCACAAAGTCCGACAACCCAGGGCTGGAAATCGTTTTTGTGTCTCATGATGCGGCCAACGCAGGAGCCCAGCGGCTCTTGATTACTCTGATTGAATGGCTTCGTGACAAAAAGGGGATTCGCCCCAAGATCATCTTAAGGCACGGTGGACCCCTGGTGCCGAATTTTTATCAACTCGGTCCCGTCTTGGAGTTAGATTCGTTGTTTTCGTTCAACGGAGAACGAATCAGGGAAAAGCTGCTTCGCTTCTGCGGTAGCTCAAACTCTCTTGTCTACATCAATACGCTTGTGTCCGGTGATATCGCCACGCACCTTTCCAAGTTGCAAATCCCGGTTATCACCCACGTGCATGAATTAGAAAATGCAATAAAACGGTGGTGCGTGAAAGAGGAGCTTGAGCAATTGATTAGGCTAACCGATCATTTTATTGCAGCTTCCCCGCCGGTGGCGAGAAATCTAGAAGGCGCTCATCAGGTGCCTCCCGAAAAAATAACAACGGTGTATGCATTTATAAAGTGCCAAAAAGAAAATGGTAATTCTCTCGATCGAATCGCCATCAGAAGACAGCAACAATTGCCCGAAAAGGGATTCATCATCTTTGGGTGCGGCACCACCGATTGGCGAAAGGGACCTGATCTCTTTATTGGCGTGGCAGATCAGGCAAACAGATTAGGTCTGAAAGACGCTTATTTCTTTTGGATCGGAAGCGACACCGGGGAACTTGAAGAGCTCCAAGCGAAAGTTCGAAACCTTGGCCTTGAAGATCGTGTGTTTTTTCTTGGAGAGGCTCAAGATGCTCGGAGCTGTTTTGCGGCCGGTGACGTATTTCTCTTGACCTCACGGGAGGATCCATTTCCTCTGGTTTGCTTGGAAGCGGCTGATTGTGGGTTGCCCATTGTCTGTTTTGACAAGGTTGGAGGGATGCCGGACTTTGTTCAAGACGATGCGGGCTACGTTGTTCCTTTCGAGGACGTTAAGGGGATGGCGGAAAAAATTGTTTTCCTGTGCGCCCATGAAGAAGAACGAGTGCAACGAGGGGCGATAGCTCGGCAGAGGGTCCGAACTCATCATGACGTGGGAATCGCCGGAGAGGAGATCTTTCGTGTCATTGACCAGTTTGCGCGGAAACAAAGCGAGCCAATGTCCGGCCTGGGATACACTATTTCACATTCAGGGCTCAACGGGCCGTCGGTGCCTAAGGTCTCAGTTATCGTTCCCAACTATAATCATGCGTTGTATCTTCGGCAGAGAATGGATTCCATAGTAAACCAGACCTTTCAGGATTTTGAGGTGATCGTTTTGGATGATGCGTCAACGGACAACAGTCGAGAAATCATCCAAACGTATGCTCACCACCCTGCGGTTCGGCTTTCTTTTAACGAAACCCGCAACGGATCTGCCTTCAAGCAATGGCAGATAGGCTTAGAAAGCGCTCGGGGAGAATATATATGGTTTGCCGAATCAGATGATTGCACTTCTCCCCATTTCTTGAGCAAGTTGTTGCCGATTCTTGAAAACGATAAGTCTCTGGGACTTGTCTATTGTCAATCTTATCTGATTGATCCGAGCAGCAGAGTCGTTGGAGACGCCGTTCAGTGGACGGACGATTTAGATCCTTGGCGTTGGAAAAGGAACTTTATCAATAATGGGAAGGCGGAGATCAAAGATTACTTATCTAAAAAGAACACCATTCCAAATGCTAGTGCGGTTCTCCTTCGAGCAAGCGTCCTAAGATCAATCGATGGACTAGACGCCGGTTACAAACTATGCGGTGACTGGCTCCTCTGGATCAAGATACTTCTTCAATCAAATGTAGGCTATGTGGCAGAAAAGCTGAATTACTGGAGGCAGCGCTCATCGAATGCGCGCACTCATCTTCCCGGCGTTCTGGAATTGGATGAGGGCAGCCAAATCATAAACTACTTGGCCAAAGAGCTTGGGCTGCCGGCGTCGGAACGAGATAAGCTGTTAGCGGATTTTGTTATGCGCTGTGCTGAATGGATGAAGGACGGTGTTGATGCTCAGAGGAGCGTGGGCAAATAAATTCCCTCCGCAGGTCAGTTCGAGCTGTCTAGATAAGATAGTGTTTTCGGTTCAAAATATGCCTACGGTCGAACAAAATCTACAACTGTGGAACACAAGCTACGGATGGACGCAGCAGGGGGAAGAGTGGTCCTCAACCTGGGGCGGTTCAGAAGCACAGTGGCACGGGGCGATCTTACCGCGTATTCGTGCTTTTATCCCGACTGATACTATTCTCGAAATTGCACCCGGGTTCGGGCGTTGGACGAACTTTCTGAAGCACTGGTGTTCACATTTAACGATAATTGATTTGGCCGAAAACTGCATCAAAGTATGTCAGCAAAGGTTTGCTACAGACTCGCATATTACCTACTGCGTTAACGATGGGAAATCGCTAGCCATGATCCCAGATAGCTCCATAGATTTTGTCTTCAGCTTTGACTCCTTGGTACATGCAGAAGCGGACGTGATTGAAGGTTACTTAAACCAGCTAGCACGGAAATTGAAGCCAGATGGTGTCGGGTTCATTCATCATTCCAACATCGGCGAATTTGGCATGAGTTCTCATTGGATCGAGAAGATGCCTGGAAAATTGAGGAGATCGCTCACCGAGAAAGGGTGGTTGGATCGCGATCATGGGCGGGCTCACAGTATGACCGCAGAGATCTTCGAGGAATATTGCGACCGAGTCGGCTTACAGTGTATAGGCCAAGAGTTAGTTAACTGGGGCACGAAGAAGCTCATCGATTGTTTTTCAGTCTTTACATTGAGGAGTTCTCGTCGGGCGCGGCCGAATAAAATCATAAGAAATTGCGATTTTATGCGAGAGGCTGCGATGATTAGACGGTTGTCAGAGTTGTATAACTTTACATGAGTCACGTTGTGCCTCTAGAGTAAAATCAGTTGCCTACTCCGTAATTTGCACCTCGGGAGCCTGAGCAGTTTTCAAGAAGCCAAACCCTTCAAGATACGGAATACTCTGGACAGTTTCGATTTGGACCCGGGCGAGATTCCGCACCCCGAAATAAGCATCTCGAGTTTAAACTCGGAGGCGGCTGGCAATAAGGCTTCACCCCGTTCGATTACAGCAAACCTTTGAAAACACTGATTCGAGATCATCGGTTTCAATGATTGCTGTCTTGCAACTGCCGATGGCTGCGACAATTTCGAAGATCAGTTTTGTCAAAGGGACTTCGTAAGACCACGGGTGGTCTGATGCCTGAAACGCCTGCCAATGCCCCCACGCCCAATCTTCGATAATGTATAGACCTCCAGGTCGAAGCAACGGAAAAAGGGTCTCGAAGCTCTTCTTGGTCAATGCGTACATGTGAGAGGCATCGTCAATGACCAAGTCGAGAGACTCTTGGAACTCTGTGTGAACTATCTCACGGAGTCGAGTTGAGTTGCCTTGGTTTGTTCCCCAGTACGTTTTAATATTGTGTTCTGCGCTTCGAACCGATTTTGTAGCGTATAAATCTGTCTTTCTTCCTTTTTTAAATCGACATTAACAAGTCGTTCGGTCTAAGCTATTCGAAACAGAAAGCTATGCCGTCTTCATATCACACTGCTATTGGAATCGGCCTGGGGGTTGGTTTTTCTTTGGTTTCCATAGCCGCTGCACAGACAGTCACGATCCTCGACTCAGAGTAAGCGAAGTCGTGAGCGGGTTGAGCCAACCAACAGCGATGGCATTCATCGGACCTGGCGACATATTAGTTTTACAAAAAGGCGATGGGCGAGTTAGACGAGTTATCAATGGGGTGCTTCAGCCCGAGCAAGTACTTGACGTTGCAGTTGACAATTCTTCGGTCGCTGCAGTCGTCGACCACGATGAGTTCTAGTCAAGAGATGAGTTCGCTCTTCAGCGTGAGCACGCGCACTAGGCTCGCCAGGACCAGGTGGCGCTCGTTGAAGACGGGTGTCAGAACGCTCAGGCTGACCTGGCGCTGTGCCTGGGCATAAGGCAAAGTCAGGCCGCCGGGCAACGTGGGAGCCTCTCGCAGAACGTCGGTGGGTGACGGTGGTGCAGCGATACTCATCGTTCGAGATGTCCCTCCTGGTGATTCTTTGTCAGAGCACACGTGGTAAATGTATCGAGCCGTGACCGGAACCGTTCGCATTCACTCCCTGGGGTGAGGGCTAGACCGAAGCGCGCCAATCTTGCGCGGTTTTCTTCATCGAGTTCCACGACAGCGAGGCTTCGAATGGTCCCTGTGTGTGCGCGTATCATCGACAGAGCTTTGCGTCCGAGCGGCATGTTAGGGTCGAGAGGCATATTACCGGTGAGGCGTATGAATTGGGATGTGTCTGGCATAAAAGGAATCACGTAAGCGAACGGCTCATCATGGCCCATCATCACGTATAGCGTTTGGGGTTCCTGGTCTCGTGGTATCTCGATGCCGAACCAGTCGTTGCCGTACGGGATTCGCCCCCAGTTGGCGGGCCGAGTCCAGATCACGATAAACACGGCGAGCACGCTGAACACGCAGGTGACCTCCTTCCGATTTCGAAGCAGCCGATCCAGACTCAGCAACAACATCAGACCGGTCAATAATTCAAGCGGAAGAGCGTATCGCTGGTATCCAAACTGTTTCAGCCAGATTGCGTATGACGCTATGAAGAACAGGCCGTGGAGCCAGAACTGTCGTAATTCAACAATGCTACCGGTCTTTGCCGCGCCCGACGGACCACGACCGGGTCGTAGCACACTGACGACCAAAGCCACTGGTAGGAATACGGCCACCAGGGCGAACCTGGCGTCACGAAACGGTACTTCACTGGTGGGATGCATGCCGAGAAGCCACGCGAACGGATATGTAATTAACCCAGTAAGGAACGATTCCGGGACGAATCTTGTATCGGCGAAGTTGGTGCGCTCGAACATGGGAGACGCGAAAACATCGTTAAAGTACGGAGCCATAGGATTGCCAAAGGCCAGCCAAAGATGCACGGCCCAATACCCGCCTGTTACGAGAAAGCCGCAGACCGCTCCTATCGTATACGACAAGAACATACGGCCGCGCAGCAGGAGCACCGGCCATAGTGCAAGTAAAGA
>Ga0184625_10000526_pt1 | contig 14625 bp, 9 predicted proteins | sample PLM3_30_b1_FD_133151 | JGI IMG/M metagenome (GOLD analysis project Ga0184625, IMG submission 133151) | Groundwater sediment microbial communities from an aquifer in East River, Colorado, USA - PLM3_30_b1 | ecosystem: Environmental > Terrestrial > Soil > Riparian zone | place: USA: East River... | reverse complement strand
GTGGTCGGAGTCGTAGCCGATCTGAGTCGGCAGGTCGAACGCCACACTCAGCCCGGTCACACCCTGTTCGAGCAGGTGCCGATATCGTCGATTCGACTCGGCTGCGGTCCCGAAGCCCGCGTACTGCCGCATCGTCCACAGCCGCCCGCGGTACATCGTCGGCTGGATGCCCCGGGTGAAGGGGAACTGGCCCGGCTCGCCCAGTTCGCGCGAGGGATCCCAGGTCTTCGGATCGGGCGGAACGCGAGAAGAATCAACCATATAAGGCGGTATTCCGATTCTAAGCGTTCTTGACAGCACCTAAACGCGGCCCTACAATGAAACTCGACCTACATTCGTAGTTTCCCGAGTCCGATATTCTAAAAAATGACGAGTCCGGTGGACAGATTTCTGTCGCGAAGCTGGTGTAGGCAGGAATTCAATTGCGATAGGTCCGCCCAGGCACACTAGGTATAGGGGGCCTCAGGCCCGGTTCAGGAGGATCAAACAATGGATGACATCGTCAACCGGCTGGCTCGCGAGCTTGCCGATGCCATTGCTGCTTCGGTCGCAGATGATCCTCAGGTCGAGGCCTGTCGCGAGAAAGCGCGCGCGGCGGGTTTCGAAATGAAAGTAACGCTCGAGGCCGTTGTCGGTTTCGTCAATCGAACCACACCGACGGAAAAAGGCAGCGCGATGGTCAAGGTGCCGACGCCGGCGAAAGTGGTCGCATCGAAGAAGGCACCCGACATGACCGCCAACGACCGCCGATTCCTGCGCTCGCTGCGGATTGCTTCGGACGAGCAGCCTAAGAAAGAAGAAGTCGAGTAAGCAGTAAACGGGATAGCGAAGAACGAAAACCGAAGACCGAATAGACCGCTGTGCGAACAGCGGTTTATTCGTTTTACGGTTTTCTTTTTTCGTTACACCACGCGCAAGTCCTGCCCTGTCATTTCATTCGGCGCGGGCACTTCCAGTATTCCCAACATCGTCGGCGCGATATCCCGCAGGGAGCCGCCGTCCCGCAATCGCATCCCCTTCACATCCTGAACGACGATCACCGGCACCGGATTGCTCGTATGCGCCGTGTGCGGCTCGTTCAACTGCGTGTTCCACATTTCCTCCGCGTTGCCGTGGTCTGACGTGACGATCAGGATGCCGTCGGCGTCGCGCACCGCCCTGACGATGCGGCCCAGGCAGGCGTCGATGGTTTCAACCGCCTTCACCGCGGCGTCGAGGTTTCCCGTGTGCCCGACCATGTCCGCATTCGCGAAGTTGCAGATGATGACGTCGTGTTTCCGGCCCTCGACGTCGTTCACGAGGTTGTCGGTGATCCCCTTTGCGCTCATTTCCGGCTGGAGATCGTAGGTCGGGACCTTTGGTGATGGGACGAGGATGCGATCCTCTCCTGGATACGGTTTCTCGATACCGCAGTTGAAGAAGTAGCTCACGTGAGGGTACTTCTCGGTTTCTGCCACGCGAAGGTTCGTCATGTGCTGCGCGGCAATCACTTCGGCGAACGATTCGGTCAACGACTGCGGCGGAAACACGACCGGGAAGGTGAACGTCCGGTCGTACTGCGTCATCGTGGTCATGTGGATGTTCGGACGAGGATTGCGCTCGAAGCCGTCGAACTCGTCGAGCGTCAGCGCGCGCGTCAGTTGGCGCGCGCGGTCAGATCTGAAATTGAAGAAGATGACGCTGTCCCCATCGCGGATGGGTCCGATCGGATGGTCGCTGGCATCGACGATCGTGCCTGGTTCGATGAATTCGTCGGTAACGCCGGACTCATAGGACTTCCGTATGTACTCCACCGCCGACCGGCCGCGCGGTCCTTGCCCGCTCACCATCGATTCGTACGCCTTCTTCGTGCGCTCCCACCGGTTGTCGCGATCCATCCCGTAGTAGCGGCCTCCGACAGAGGCGACTCGCCCGGTCCCAGTCTTGCTCATGACCTGCTCGAGCTCGCCGAAAAAGCCGGCCCCGCCATTTGGCGACGTGTCTCGCCCGTCGGAAAACCCTTGCACGAAGACGCGCGTCAGCTTGTGGCGTGCCGCCATTTCGATGAGCGCATACAGGTGGCGCGTGTGACTGTGAATGCCGTTCGGTGACACGAGGCCGACGAGATGCAGCGCATGCTTGTCGCCCTGGCAACGCGTCATCGCGTCGACGAGGGCGGGCTTCTCGAAGAAGTCGCCGTCCTTGATGCTCTTATCGATGCGCGTCAGGTCCTGATAGACGACGCGGCCAGCGCCCATCGTGATGTGCCCGACCTCCGAGTTGCCCATCTGCCCTTGCGGGAGGCCCACGTACTCTCCCGAGGCCTGGAGCGACGAATGCGGGAAGCGGTCGAGCAGCTCGAGGTAGCTCGGGGTGCGCGCCAGCTTGATGGCGTTGCCGGCGCGCTCTTCACGCAGGCCCCAGCCATCGAGGACGACGAGGACAAGCGGGCCCCGACGGTTCATGAACGCGCCGCGAGCTGACGGATGGCTCCGCGCCCGGCGTAGCGGCCGTTCTTGCCCAGCGCTTCTTCGATGCGCAGCAGTTGGTTGTATTTGGCGACGCGATCGGTCCGGCTCGCCGATCCTGTTTTGATCTGTCCCGCGTTGGTCGCGACGGCAAGGTCCGCGATGGTGACGTCTTCGCTCTCACCGGACCGATGGGAAACGATGCGGGCGTAATTGGCTTCGCGGGCCATCCGCATCGCCTCGAGTGTTTCGGTCATCGTGCCGATTTGATTCACTTTGACGAGCAGCGCATTGCCCACGCCTTCGGCGATGCCGCGCTTGAGGATCTCGGGATTGGTGACGAACACATCGTCGCCCACGAGCTGGACGTTGGCGCCAAGCTCCTTCGTCAGCAACTTCCAGCCGGTCCAGTCGCTTTCGGCCACGCCGTCTTCTATCGAGATGATCGGATACTGCCGGGCCCAGTCGGCGAGCATGGCCACCATCTCTTCGATGCTGCGCGGCGGCTCACCGGACTTCTTGAAGACGTAGCGGCCGTTGTCCCACATCTCACTCGACGCGACGTCGAGCGCGAGGAACACGTCCTGGCCCGCCTTGTAGCCGGCGTTCGCAACCGCTTCGAGCACCAGATCGAGGGCCTCGCGGTTCGACTTCAGGCTCGGCGCAAAGCCCCCTTCGTCGCCCACGCCGGTGGCGAGCCCGCGCTTTTTCAGCGAGGCGCGCAGCGAGTGGAAAATCTCCGCGCCCGTGCGCAGCGCTTCGGCGAAGCTCGTCGCACCGACCGGCATCACCATGAATTCCTGCACGTCGACGTTCGAGTCGGCGTGCGCGCCTCCGTTGAGGATGTTCATCATCGGCACGGGGAGCAGGCGCTCGCCGCTGCCTTCGGAAAGGTGCGCGTACAGCGGCTTCTTCGCCTCGGCTGCCGCTGCGTGGGCGGCCGCCATGGACACGCCGAGGATGGCGTTGGCGCCCAGCCTGCTTTTGGTCGGCGTGCCGTCGAGATCGATCATCGCTTTGTCGAGGGTGCCTTGATCGAACTCGCCGCCGACAACGGCTTTGGCGAGCTCGCCGTTCACGTTCGCGACGGCTTTGAGCACGCCCTTGCCGAGGTAGCGCTTCTTGTCTCCGTCGCGCAGTTCGAGCGCCTCGCGCTCGCCGGTCGACGCGCCCGACGGCACGGCGGCGCGGCCAAAGGCGCCGCTCGCAAGCGTGACATCGACTTCAACAGTGGGATTTCCACGAGAATCCAGAATTTCTCTTCCACGCACGCTCGCGATTTTCAAGATTTATCTCCCGTCGTCTTCGGCTTCGATGCGGAGTGCTTCTTCGCTGATGGGCTCAACAAGCGGATCGTCGTCTTCGGTGACGACGACAACTCCAAGGTCCGTTACAGTATGGCGCTTCCGGTCTTCTTCGGGATTGAAACCGATGACCGCGCCACGTGGAATGAGCACGTCACGGTCGATGATGGCCCGGCGAATCCGCGCGTGTCGGCCGACGCGCACCCCCGGCATCAACATGCTCTGTTCGATTAAGCCGTAGCTGTGGACGCGTACGTTCGGGCAGAGCACGCTGCCTTCGACGCGGCTTCCCGAGATGATGCAGCCTGGCGAGATGATGGAATCCAGCGCCTCGCCGCGGCGGCTCTTTTCCGCGAACACGAATTTCGCCGGCGGCGCCTGCGGCTGATACGTGCGCATCGGCCATTCGGGGTCGTACAGGTTGAACTCCGGATCGACCCCGCAGAGATCCATGTTGGCGTCGAAGAACGCGTCGAGCGTGCCGATGTCGCGCCAGTATTTCGACGCCTTCTTGTTCTCGTCGTAAAAGCGATATGCGTAGGTCGGCAGCTCGGTGATGAGCGCGGGGATGATGTCCTTGCCGAAGTCGTGGCTGGACGGCGTGACCGCGTCGGCTTCGAGCGCCTTCAGCAGGACATCGGTGTCGAAGATATAGATGCCCATCGATCCCAGCGCCAGGTCGGGCGAGCCCGGAATCGTCGGCGCGTTTTTCGACTTCTCGATAAAGCCGGTCACCCTGTCCTGCTCATCGACCGACAACACGCCGAACCGGTATGCCTCCTGGATCGGAATCTCGATCGCGGCAAGCGTCACGCCCGCGCCACGCTCCTTGTGAAAGCGCAGCATCTTCGCGTAGTCCATCTTGTAGACGTGATCGCCGGACAACACGATCACGTGATGGGCGTTTTCCTGCACAATCGAATACAGATTCTGGTAGACGGCGTCGGCCGTTCCCTGGTACCAGTGCTCGCTGACGCGCTTCTGCGGCGGCAGAATCTCGACGAACTCGCCCAATTCTTCCGAGACGATGTTCCAGCCCATGCGGATGTGGCGATTCAGCGAGAGGGACTTGTACTGCGTGGCGATGAAGATGCGGCGCAGGCCGGAGTTGATGCAGTTGCTCAGAGTGAAGTCGATGATGCGGTAGGGTCCGCCGAAAAACACGGCGGGTTTGGCACGGTCTCGCGTGAGCGGGTAGAGACGTTCTCCTGCCCCGCCCGCAAGCAGAATCACCAGCGCGTCGTCGACCACGCCTAAGACCCTTGATCAGAACGGGTTCCGTACGCAACCGGTTTGACTTGATTCGCAGCCGCGTCCTATCATCGCTAATTCCATGTTTCCTTGGTTTTCTCGGAATTAAGAGGAGTTTTCGAGATGAGTTTCCGTCGCGTTTTTGCCGCCGCCAGCGCACTGGCCCTTGCCGCCTCCGTTTCGGGTCCTGCCATTGCGCAAGACAAGCCACCGGCTCCAGAACAGCAGCAGAGAAAACTCAGTAATGATGAGCGAAAAGAGTACATCGCGCTCAACGAGCTCGTCGATGCCGTGATGGCAGGCAAGCAGCCCGCTCCTGCCGACGTCAAGCTCAAGTTCCAGAACCATTTCCTCAGGTCGGCCAAGAACGTCTATGTTCCGTACATTCTCGAAGTGAGCGGCGGGACGTTCAGCTCCTACCCGGTGACGATGTACGTGCGTGCGGCCCGCAAGGGGGACGCCGCCGCGGCGCCCGCGGCCGCGGGCAAGGGCGCAGAGGCCAAAGGCGGAGACAGCAAGGGCGTCGAGGTCAACTGGCCATTCGCCGATGTCTACTTCCTGACGGAGAAAAATCTGACCACCACGGGAGATGTCTCGGAGCTGGGCCGCGCGCTGGAGTTGCCGCCAGGCGAGTACACGCTCTACATCGCGATGCGCGAACGGCAGCCCAAGGACCGCAAGCAGCAGCCCAAGTCCGTGGTGCTGGCGCAGCCTCTCACCGTGCCCGAGATGAACGCGGGGCTGACGACGAGCAGCGTAATCCTGGCAAAAGCGCTGGATCCGGCCCCGGAACAGCTCACAGGCCAGCAGCAGCTCGAGCAGCCATTCACGATTTCCGGCTATCGGGTGGTGCCGTCGTTTGGCGCGCCGATTCCGATGTCGGGCGAGCTGATGTTCGTCTTTTTCATTTACAATGAAGGCGTCGCAGCAAGCGGAAAGCCCGACCTGGATGTGGAATACTTCTTCCATCGCGGAACCGAGGAGAAGCCGTTTACGAAGCTGGCAACGCAGTCCTTCAATGCGACCACGCTTCCCGGGCAGTTCGATCTCAACCAGGGGCACCAGGTGTTTGTCGGTCAGGGCATTCCCGTGAAGGACGCGTTCAAGCCCGGCGACTATCGCCTCGAGATCAAGGTTACCGATAAGACGAACAGTCAGACCATCACGAGAAGCGTGCCGTTTACTGTGTCGTAGTGAGAAGGGTACCGGCCTTCGGGCCGGGGTGGAGCGGGGGATTATGATCCGATGGATCCCTGCGGCGGCAATGTTGGCGATCGTGCTAAGCGCGCCAGCTGCGTACGCCCAGGCTCCCACGAAGGACACCCGGTCCGGACGCTCCTCGTTCCCGGCAGGCAGCATCGAAGGCCGGGTGCTCGACAACAGCAATCGTCCTGTCGTGGGCGCGATGGTCTCGGTCGTTGGCAGAACGACAGCCGCGGCCGCAACCGATCGCGACGGTCGATACTCGCTGCGCGAGCTTCCGTATGGTCCGTATATTCTCAGCGTGCACTCGCGCGGCTTCTTCAAGTCGCGCGGGCGCACGGTTCAGCTGACGACCTCAACGGTTTCCATCCCCGAGATTCAGCTTCAGGCTGCGCGTCCCGAGAAAGCGCCTGCCGCTGCGACCGAACCCGTCGCCGACACGTCGGCTGTTCAGGTGACGCAGTTGGCCGGGTTCGGGCTCGCCGCATCTCAACTCGAGCCCGCGAACGTCACGGGTACGCCGGTGCAGTCGCCGTCACCACAGAACACTGACGAGGAAACGAGCGAAGAGGGGGAGACCGCGTGGCGTCTCCGTCACTTGCCGCGCAGTATCCTCAAAGATGCTTCAACGGAGGCGGTGTGGGCCGCGAACCGCGAGGATGAGCGATGGATCAGCCGTCCGTCAAGCGCCGCGCTCATGCCGATTGCGTTCTTCAGCGAGCTTCCGCTGTCGGGACAGTTGAACCTGATGACGACCGAGTCGTTCGATCGACCGGCGGACATTTTCAGCGACCACGGTCCTCGCAGCGTGGCGTATGTCTCGGTCAATACCCAGGCGGCCGGTGGCGCGTGGGCGATGCAAGGGGCGATGACGCAAGGCGAACTGTCATCGTGGATCGTCGCCGGTTCGTACAAGTCAATCGATTCGGCGAACCACGCCTACGATCTGGGAATGTCCTACAGCACCCAGCGGTACGACGGGGGCAATGCCGAGGCGTTGGTTGCGATACGAGACAGCGCCAGGAATGTGGGCAGCGTCTACGGGTACGACGAGTGGACGATCTCGCCGCGCCTCATTCTCGGCTACGGGACCGGCTACGCACGCTACGACTACCTTGGCGGCCCCGGCGTCTGGAGCCCGCGTCTGAGCATTACCCTGCCGGTGCCTGGTTTCCGCGTCAAGGCGCTCGCGTCGCGCAAAGCGCTCGTGCCTGGGGCTGAAGAATTCGCACCGTCGGTGACTGGCATATGGCTGCCGCCGGAACGCACTTTCTCGTCGCTGGCTTATGATGGGCGCTTCACCCCCGAGCAGGTCAGCCACTATCAGATATCGCTCGAGCGCGATCTGGCATCCGGCGTTAGTGTGTCGGTACGCGGCTTCGAGCAGCGCATCGACAATCAGCTCATCGAGATCTTCGACACGCTGCCCGGGCGCGCGGAAGCCGCCCTCGGTCACTACTACGTGGCCACGGCCGGCGACATCGACACGCGGGGCTGGGGCGCGGCGATGACGCACGAAGTGCCCGGTTACGTGCGTGGCAGGCTCGAGTACACGGTGACAGAGGCGGTCTGGGATACCTCGTCTGACATGTCCATGGCGCGGGCCGTCCGTTCCATCCCCGTGGCCGCGAGCGAGCGGATCCACGACCTGCAGACCACAATCGAGGCGACCATCCCGCAAACGGCAACGCGCGTCTATGCGAAATACCGTGTAAACACGGGCTTCTGGAGCGGCGAACCGGACGTCTTGATGCGATCGAGCTCGAACGCGCGGTTCAACATCCGGGTCAATCAATCGCTTCCGTTCCTGCGCTTCTCGAACGCGGATTGGGAAGCTCTGGTCGATCTCCGCAACATGTTCCGAGAGGGCGAAGCCGATTCGTCTGTCTACGACGAAGTCTTCGCGATCCGCGCGCCCAAGCGCATCGTCGGCGGGCTGCAGGTTAGGTTCTAGGCTCCCTCCCAACTTACAATATATTCAAGTATTTGGATTTTTCCGTCCATTGGGATGGATTTATTCTCTTCTTATGCCGATAAGATGCTGTAAATCAATGAATTGTGGGCATTTCTTCGTCAACTGATAGGGGTATAGCGTTTGCACTCTCGAAGTCGCTCCCAATGCGGTAACCCTGTGAAAGATCAGTCCCATCGAACGCAACAGCGTCCGCTGGCTGGCTGGGGCCTCTTCGCCCTGGTAGGTGTGCTGCTGTGTTTTGGCGCGCTGAATATCGCCGTGCGCGCCACGTCGCACAAACTCGAGGACGGCGTGCTGTGGGAGGCACGCCCGGAAGGTGTCACCGCTACCGACGTTGCGGCGCGGGGTGGCGCCATGGCGGCGGGTATCCAGCCCGGCGATGTGATCATCGCCATCGACGGCGCCTCCGTCGAGACGGTTGATGACATCCAGGTCGCGCTCGCCCGCGCGACTCGGGACGACGCGTTGTCCTATACCGTGCTTCGTCTTGGCGAGCAGCAGATGCTGAACGTCGAGGTGGCACCGGTGCCCACCGGCAATCCAACGCTCTACATCATCGGCGCGGCGATCGGCATCTTCACGCTGCTGGTCGGTGCCTCTGTTCGGCTGCGGCGCCCCAACGACCCCGCGACGCTGCATTTCTTCTGGCTCTGCCTGGCGTTTTTCGGCACCCTGACGTTCTCGTTCAGCCGGCTCGATCGGCTCGATTGGTATTTCTACTGGGCCGATGTCGTCGCCACCCTGCTGCTGGCGCCGCTCTTTCTGCACTTCACTCTGGCATTTCCGGATCGTCCCGGCGCGTGGCTGCGCGGACCGGGGCAGCGGCTCCTCGCGCTGTTGTATGCACCGGCCGGGGTGCTGTTCGCCGTGAACGTCGTGGCCGTCGGCCGCCTGCCGCACAACACGCAGCTCTACTCGCGCATCCTGACGGTGCTCGATCAAGTAGAGCCCCTCTACCTGTCGCTGTTCATGATTTCCGGACTGGTGGTGTTGACGCGTGCGATGGATGACGTCCGATCGGCGACCGCGCGGCGGCAGCTTCGCTGGATTATCTGGGGCACCGCGTTCGGCGCCGGCCCGTTTGCCATCGGCTACGCGCTTCCCTACGCGCTCGGTCTCCGGGTGTCGCTGCCGATGGAGCTCTCTGTCATTCCGTTGAGCCTCGTGCCGCTGGCGTTCGCCTCGGCGCTCATCCGCTACCGGTTGATGGACGTCGAGGTCATCGTCAAGCGCAGCCTCGTGTACACGGCGGTGATCCTCGCCATTTTCACGATCTACGCGACCCTGCTGCGGCTGGCGGGCATCGTGTTTCTCGATGCCGCGCTGCGCCACAACATGATCATCGCGATGCTCGCGACGATCGTGGTTGTGCTTCTGTTCAGCCCGGTGAAGAGCGCTATCCAGAATGCGCTCGACCGCGCTTTTTATCGCGACAAGTACGACTACCGCCGCGCGCTCGTCGGCTTCGCGCGCGATTTGAACAGCGACCTCGATCTCGATCGTCTCAGCGAGCGGCTCGTGGCGCGCATTCGCGAGACGTTCGTCATCGACCGCATGGCGCTGCTGCTCGTCAACGAAGGGTCGGGCGACTACGAGGTGATTCGGGTCGAGGGCTTCGGCGACCTCACGGTGTCCGGCCTCGGCCGCCATTCGCAGCTCGCCGCGAGCCTGGCTGGCGGCATCGCGCTGTCACTCGACGACCCGCGGCTCCATGGCGCGTTTCCGGTCGAGGAGCTCGCGTTCTGGCGCGTTCGGGGCGTTCACTATTTCGTCCCCTGCGTATCGAAGGGCGGGACCATCGCCGTGCTTGCGCTCGGCCAGCGCGGCCAGGGAGAGCCGTTGAGCAGCGAGGACATGGGTCTGCTGGCGGCGGTCGGCAGCCACGTCGCGACGGCGCTCGAGAACGGCCGGCTCTACCGCCAGCTTCAAGTGAAAGCCGGCGAGCTGCAGCGCCTGCAGGAATTCAACGAGAACATCGTCGAATCGCTCGACAACGGCCTGGTCGTCGAAGACCTGAACGGCCGAATCGTCCGATGGAATAGGGCGCTTGCCGACCTCTACGGGGTGTCGGCTGTCGACGCGAGAGGGCACACGCTCGACGAAGTGTTCGACGGTCCCTTCGTCGAGGCCCTGCGCGCGGCGCAGCGCGACTCACCCAACGGCGCGTCGCTGTACCGCGTGCCGCTCGCCGGCCGGACGGCCAAGGCGGGAGAACGCATTCGCGTCAACATCGCGACCGTGCCGCTGCGGGCGCCGAGCGGACAAGCCAACATGTCGACGGTCGGCAACATCATCATCATCGAGGACGTCACCGAGCGGGTGCACCTCGAAGAGCAGCTGCAGATTTCCGACAGGATGGCCTCGGTCGGTCTGCTCGCCGCCGGCGTCGCCCACGAGGTCAACACGCCGTTGACCGGCATCTCGAGCTTCACGCAGATGCTCTTGAGTAACGCCGATCCAGACGACCCGAAGACGCGGATGCTCGAGAAAATCGAGCAGCAGACGTTTCGCGCAGCAAAGATCGTCAACGGCTTGTTGAACCTCTCGCGCTCCGGCGGCTCGAGCGCCGACGAGATTGCGCTCGTCGATCTCAACGCCGTCATCAGCGACGTGTTGTCGCTGCTCGAGCCGCAGCTCGTGGCCGGCAAAGTGAAAGTTCGCCGCGAGTTGTGTCCGTCGCCAGCGCTGGTTTCCGGCATCGAGCACAAACTGCAGCAGGTGTTCCTCAACTTGTTCCTCAACGCGCGTGACGCGATGCCGAAAGGCGGCTGGCTGTCAGTGGAGACCCGGGTCGAGCACGGCCAGGTCCTGGCGGAGGTCGGCGACACCGGGCTGGGCATTCCGAGCGAGCACCTGTCTCGTATCTACGACCCGTTCTTCACCACCAAGATGATTGGCAAGGGGACCGGCCTTGGCCTGTCCATCACATACAGCATCGTCCGCGAGCACGAGGGCACGCTGACATGCCAGAGCGCAGTTGGGCAGGGCACGCGGTTCGCAGTGTCTTTGCCGGCGGCGGTCGCCGCCGCGCGTCCCGGTATCCAAGGAACCAGGTGAGATTATGCAAAAGAATGGCTCGATTCTCGTAGTCGACGACGAAGAAATCATGCGCGAAATCCTCGAGACCCTGCTCAAGGGCGAGGGCTACGCCGTACGCCTCGCCGCCAGCGGCGAGGAAGGCATCGAGCTCGCGCGCAACATTCCGTTCGATGCGGCCATCGTCGACGTGATGATGCCGGGTATCAACGGGATGACGACGCTCGAATCGCTGAAGAAGCTGGACGACGAGCTCGCCGTCATCATGGTGACCGCGTTCGCTTCGGTTGAGAACGCGATTACCGCGATGAAGCGCGGCGCATTCGACTACATCACGAAACCGTTCAAGAACGACGAAGTGATGGTCGTGATCAAGAACGCGCTCGAGCGCCGGCGTCTGGTGAACGAAAACCGGACCTTGCGCCAGAACATCCAGGAGCAGTACAGCCACTTCGACAACATCGTCGGGCGGAGCCCGTCGATGCGCCGGGTGTTCGACTTAATCATTCAGGCTGCCCCCAGCCGATCCACCATCCTGATTCAGGGCGAAAGCGGCACCGGCAAAGAGCTGGTGGCGCGCGCCGTTCACATGCACTCGCAGCGCAAGGATCGCGCGTTCGTCACGGTGAACTCGGGCAACCTGCCGCCCGACCTGCTTGAATCGACGCTCTTCGGCCACGTCAAAGGCGCCTTCACCGGAGCCGTGTATCCGAAGAAGGGCCTGTTCGATCTTGCCGACAAGGGGAGTATTTTCCTCGACGAGATCGGCAACATCCCGCTCGAGACGCAGGCGAAGCTGCTGCGAGTGATGCAGGAGCGCGAGTTCATGCGCCTCGGCGGCATGGAAGTCATCAAAGTGGACGTCCGCATCATCGCCGCCACGAACGTCGATTTGAAGAAGACGATGGAGGAGGGGCGCTTCCGAGAGGATCTGTTCTACCGGCTGAACGTCGTCAACGTCGTCCTCCCGCCACTGCGGGATCGCAAGGACGACATCCCTCTGCTGATGCAGCACTTCCTCGAGAAGTACGGCGAGGAAAACCGCAAGCCGGATCTCGAGCTCGTGCCGGATGCGCTGGATATCCTGATGTCGTACGACTGGCCGGGCAACGTCCGCGAGCTCGAGAACGTGATCGAGCGCGCGGTCGTCCTGTCAACCGGGCGCCGAATCGGCCCGGATCTGCTGCCCGATCACATTGGCCGTCCGACGATTTTCCAGATGCCGCGTTTCGTGGTCCCGCCGGAGGGAATCTCGTTCAAGGATGTGATCACCGACTTTGAAAAGCGGCTGATCGAGTCGACGCTCGAAGCCGCCGGCGGCGTGCAGAAGCGCGCGGCGGAGCTGCTTCACATCAAGCCGACGACGCTCAACGAGATGATCAAGCGCTACGACATTCGCCCACGGCGAAAGCGCTCGGAGTCGTCACGAATGGAGCATGAGAGTGGCGAGCGTATGAGCGAGGCGGTGACAGTACCTGAGTGAGGTGTCGGCGTGAGGTGTAGCGAAAAAGGCAAAACGAAAAGCGAATAGAAATTGGTTCGAAACGATCTCTATTCGTTCTTCGCTCGTCGTTTTTCGTTGCTTCTATCCCTGTCCTTGTCCTTATCAAGCTTCGCCATCATCCGATCGAGTTTTCCCGTTACCACATCCCACCGGTAGTTCCGCCGGACGTACTCGCGGCCCGATCTCCCCATCGCCGCACGGAGCCGCTCGTCGGATACGAGCGTCTTCAGGCATTCGACGAACTCGTCGCGATCGCGATAGAACAAGCCTCCGTTGCTGCGGAGACAGTGATCGACCAGAACTTCGCTGCGCGCGTTGCACAGGATCGGAGTGCCGACGGCGAGCGCCTCGAGCGCCATCAGCGAGAGGCTCTCATAGGGCGACGGGCAGACCACGACCGTCGACGCTTCCAGCGCCTGCAGCCGTTCCTGTTCGGAGAGCATCCCGGCGAAATTGATGAACGGCTCCTCCGGAAGCGGCATGAGCTTCAACCCCATCAGGACCAGCGCCGTATCGCCGCCGGCCGCGACGTAGGTGCTGAAATACTCGATGAGCTCCTCGCAGCCTTTGCCCGGATCGATGCGTCCGCCGTAGAGCGCGAACGGTCCGTGAATGCGGTGCCGGCGTTTGAAGCTCGCTCCCCGGGACGTGACGTGGGACGGAAAGCGGCCGCTTTCGCCGCCGGTTTCGTCATTCTCCGCCGCCGGCGTGTCCGCGCCTCCCCCCGGCTCGCCTGATTCGGTCGGTCCGGCCGCTCTGGGGTAGGCGTGATGTGGCGGCAGATCGACGCCGCAGCCCATCGTTTCCTCGATGGCTGCGGTGCGTTCGAAGCGCTGCGCGACGAACAGGCGCTCCGGGTCGCTCAGATAGCCGATCGCCTTTGGGAGACGGAACACGTCCCGGTAAATGTCCAGATGAATCGCCGGCTCATCGTGAGCGGCGGGGACAAGGATGCTGCGGCCGGGATCGACCTGCAGTCCCAGTACCGTCGGCGCGTAGAGATAGTTATAGAAGATGAGCGCCTCGTAATGTTTATGGTGCCGCTTGAGGTAGTCGATCAGCCCGGGCGACCACGGGCCCTGCCGCTTCAGCCACTCCATTTCGTCGGCGGTGCTGTGCGGGTTCGCAAAAATCCAGTCGGAATAACGGCTGAAGTCGGCGATGTCGCGCGTCTGCGAGTTCGCAAATCGGCGAACGGTGACGCCGCGAACGCGATCCGCGCCTTCGGCGTATTCGTTTTGCCAGCTGACATTGTCCTGCGCGCATGTCGTCAGCACATCGACTGCGTGGCGCTCAGCGAGGCGTTCCGCCGTCAGGCGGCACGCGTATTCAGGTCCGCCGAGAATCTCTGTCCCGTATCGTTGAACGATGAAAGCGATCCGCACGTTGTAATCATGTGTATGCTAGCATTTGCCGTTTGCGTCTCGCACTTTCCCGTCACCTGAGGAAATGGACCTACGCCCTGGTCGGGCGCGAAATCTCCCGGATCACTCGCTACGCCGATCGCGTCGTCCACGTCGACCCGCTGCCGAGCGACACAGGAGTGCTGCTCGACGCCATCGACGCGCCGCGCAAAGAGACCGCTGAATCCGGGAGCCTCGCGCCAATCGCCGCCGATGCCGATGCGGTTGATGTGATCCTCTTCAACGGAAATTTCAACCATTCCACCGACATCCAGGGTCTGCTCGAAATCGTTCGGCCTCATCTGGGGCGGCGGGGCCGCGTCGTCGTCGCGCTCTACAACTGGTATTTCGCGTGGCTGTTCCGGCTCGCCGATCGGCTTGGCCTGCGGCAGGGGTCGCCCCTCGTCACGTTCATCACACAGGCCGATCTCGAGCAGCTTGCGCGGCTCGCCGGATTCGAGCTGGTCCGTCTGCGGCCGGTCGTCTATGTGCCGTCGCACTT
>Ga0184625_10000525_pt1 | contig 14669 bp, 12 predicted proteins | sample PLM3_30_b1_FD_133151 | JGI IMG/M metagenome (GOLD analysis project Ga0184625, IMG submission 133151) | Groundwater sediment microbial communities from an aquifer in East River, Colorado, USA - PLM3_30_b1 | ecosystem: Environmental > Terrestrial > Soil > Riparian zone | place: USA: East River... | reverse complement strand
TCGAGGATCGGCTGCGGCATCAACCAGGGCTGGAACACGATCATCGTCGCCACGGCCAGAAACGAAAGCTGCGGCCCCGCCTGGAACAGACTGGCCGGGTTCAGCATCAGCACTACGATGCCGGCTGCCGCGAGCGTGTTGAAGCCCAGTGCCGCGCGGCCGTTCCACAGGGCCAGGCAGGCGATGATGACGATGATCGCGGCCCGCACGACGGGCGGCTGCAAATCGGTCAGACACGCATAGGCAATCGTCAGCAGGATCGTGGCGGCGAGCGTGATCCGCCGCGGCAACAGGCCCGTGCGAAACAGCGCGAAGAAGCCGGCGGCCAGAATGCCGACGTGCAAGCCCGAAACCGAGAGGACGAAGCGTACAACTTCTGAGGATTGATTTCGTGGCCCGAGTCGCCGGCTAACCCGATGCATACTATTGACGGGCAACAGCACACCAGATTTGAATGACGTGCTCGCTAAAGTGCCGCTCGACTGCGACTTGGTCCTGCCCAGCGAGGCCGCGGACGGCATCGCCATGAGGGTTGACGATACCGACATGTCGCCTGATGAACCGGTCATACGGCAACCAATTGTAACTGGTCTGTAGGGCAATTCGGTGCTCGCGCTCCTTGCGTCAAAACACACCCGGTTCGACGTAAACCAATCGCCGTCGTAGCGATGTCGTGTTGATGGTAGCACGAGCAAAAGCTCGTCTAAGCCCAAGAAGCGAGGAATTGAAGTGTTCGACGGATTTGACTTCAACATTCTGAGCGACCCAAATTTCAAGGAGGACAGTGTCCGCGAGGAGCTTGTAGTTCCGATTCTGAAGCGACTCGGTTACACCGCAACAGGTGAGAACAGAATCATTCGCACGGAACCGCTCGTTCATCCATTCGTTTACATCGGGACCAAAGCGCACAAGGTCAACATCTTCCCGGACTACCAGCTGACGACAGCTGGCAAGAAGAGCTGGGTGCTCGATGCCAAGGCACCAGGCGAGGACATCCGCAGTGGACCAAACGTCGAACAGGCCTACAGTTACGCGATCCACAAAGACGTTCGAGTTCCGGTCTATGCACTGTGCAACGGCCACGAATTGGTCGTCTTCCACGTCAGCCATTTGGAACCGCGACTGGCGATCTGGCTTCAGGAGATCACGTCACGCTGGAAGGAGGTGAATGATCTTCTCTGTCCGCTTGCGTTCACTGATCCAATGGCGCTGAGTTATCTTCCGGATTGGGGACTAACGCTTTTCAAAACCGGTGTGACAAACGACACCCAGTCGCATGTCTTCCTTTTGCAAGGTATTCAGTATGTGTCGAAGGCTGCGGACGATCTGTACTCGCTGGTCAGCAATTTCGAGTTGGGGCAACCGTATTGCGCGGCATTCGACCTTGCTCCGGCACTGTTCCCAAGGTTTCTTGAGGTTATCGAGCCTCGGTTCAGGCGGCAGATTGAAGTAGCTATGACGCGACAACCATATAGCATCCACTTCGAGGGCCCTGAGGTTCCCACGGCAACCATCGAAGCCAAGATGGGGAGCTACGCGGTTCGGTTGGAACGGGAAACCTATATTCCGATGCGAATTGTCCGCTTCCGTGACAGGCCACGACTGACTGCCGAAGTGGCTTCGGCACCGCCCCCAACCTGAAACCCACCGCGACAACGCTTGACGTTTGTTCGTGTCGCGACGACGTTGCGCCTCGACACAGGCTCGCATTGCCCGATCCGCCAATAACCCGGGCGGGGGTCCCCATGTCCGGCGAGATCCGCGCGAAACCCCGCCTGGCTTTCTGGGTGAGCAGTTGAGATGCCTGACGAATGTTAAGCGGCATTTGACGACTCCCAGGTCGCGGCAGTAATCTACCCAGACTCGGGACGGTCGCCTCGCCGGCCAGCGAGCGACCAAGCGGCTCGGGCGGCGGCAGCGGTTACCTACCTTTCCCGCGGCCCCGCCCGCGCCGACCCGACGAAAGGTGGGATTCTGTGGCGGCGAGGTACGTCGCTCGTGAGCGCATTTTCACGGGCCTCAGTCCGAATCTGGTGCAGTCGACGGCGGTATTCTCTGCCGACGACTTAACGCTGGACGAGTGCCAGACGCTGGCGCTTTCGGTCCAGAAGTGCTTTGACGACCTGCACGATCAACAAGGCGCCGAGTCGTGGTTCTTCGAGCTCGGTCCCTCAGTTGAGGATGACGCTGCAGCTTTCATCAATCTGAAGAACCAATGGGACGGTACAAAAGGAGAGATCGAGGGATACCGCGGATCGTCGATGAACTCCTGGCAATCCGATGTGTTCATGTTCCACAGCGTGGCATGCGAGCACGCCGAGATCATTCGCGGAATGCGAGGGACCGAGACGCCGACCGTGTACCTGCAGTGCGACGGTGGAGGTGGTTTTGAGACATTCGACTGCGTCGACAGTCTGACCTGGGACGAGCTGGAGACGCTCGAGTCTGTCCTGGGCGCCGAGCTGTACGACTTAGGACTCGATTTGAGAGTCGTTTCAGACGTTCATGCCGAACGCGACCCCGCAGTGTATGTACAAGCGAAGCTAGGCTGGAACCGTTTTGCGTTTGCCGTTTCGAGCGGCGACGCCGACGAAACGCGACTTGCTGCCGCTAAGGCGAGCAACGAGTGCATCGAAGAGATCAAGAGCCTGAGGCGGAAGCCCGTGGTATTCGGGCGCGTCGCCGGTGATGATGCGGATCGAGTGAGTGATGCGTCGGCTGCCGCCAAAGATGCGTCCCCATCAACCGACGGGCCGCTTCAGGCCGACGACAGCCTTCGGGCTGGCTACCGCGATCCTGACAATTACTGGCGCAACGTGTGGCTGTACGAGCAGCGCAAGGCCGGAAAAACCAATACGGTGATCTTGGCTGATTTGCGGGCGCGTGCGAGGGAGTTCGAGCAGATCGATTCTGAGAATGCGCTTCGGACTGCCATCGACGCGATTGCCATATTCCATCGATGGCCGGCCCTGAAAGGGAAGGCTGGGCGGCCCAAAGCCATCGGCTCGCAACATTCAGCCTAGACGTTCAACATCACCAAGGTTCGGATAGCCGTTCCACTACGTCTCGTCGCGACAGCACTCGAGAACACAGTTCCCAGCGGTTGATATCCGGATCGATGGTTTCCTGGTAGCGCATCTCGAAGACATCGCGTGCTTTCTCGCGGAGGTGAATGTACTCGTCCATCATCTCCTCCATTTTTTCCTCGGTCTCGATCCAGTCGTCCTCGATGGTGTCGGGGAGGCCGCCGAAGATGTCGTAGCGGTCTTTCATTCGGCGCGATAGAACATCGTAGACCTTCTCATCCTGGGTCTCGTGGTACACGAGATTCAGCATGTCGACCGTGCGCCGGACTTGGCCGAAGCGTTTGATGCGGCCAAGACGTTGTTCCAAGCGCGACGGGTTCCAAGGTAGATCCACATTAATGAGCGTGCCGAGGGTTTGCAGATTCAACCCTTCGCACGCCGCGTCGGTGGCGACGACCAGGCGAATCTCACGCTTCTTAACGGCGCCCTTGATGTCTTCACGTTCGACGGCAGCGAAGTCTTCGCCACGGAACATGCCGCTCTTGCCGGCACCGGCGTAGACTCCGATCGGCTCGTCCGACAGCGATTTCGCCAGCTCCGCCGCGAACCAATAGGCCGTGTCGTAGTATTGGCTAAAGATGATACAGCCGTGTTCTAGCCAGGTCTTGCCTTCGGTGCGGTGTTGGGTGAGGAAATAGCGGACGGCCGCGAGCTTGGGGTCGTGTGCTTCGGGACGCGACAGTTCTGCGACGATGGTCCGCAGGTGAGTCGACTCATCGGGAGTGAGGCCGCTCAAGAGGGCGTTCAATTGTTGAAGTTGTTCCTCGTCATCGGGAGTTTCGCGGCGCAGCATTTTTTGTGCGGTTGATCGACCCGATGCAAAGCTAGAACAAATGCGTTGCAGCAAGAGCGTCTTCATGAATCCGGCTGCTTTGGTCCGCTTTTGAAGCTCAGTCGTGAAGTCTTCGGCAGCGTGGTAAGCCAAGTCGAATGGATGATTCGTCATTAGGCCGAGTCCGCTGAACCCAACACCCAAATAGGTATCGCTCGGCGAATCGGGATCCGGATGAATTTCGACGCCGACTTTCTCCAATAGGCCAGCCTCCTCCAGCGTTTTCCGCCGGCGCAAGACAGTGTGGCGGATGACAGGATTGTGCTCGCTTAGGAAGCCCGGTGACAGCGCCTGGCTGATCGCCTGTTGCTCCAAAAAACCGAGCGAACCAAAGCCCCGGTCGGTGAAAAAGGTCTGGTCGGGGAGCCCTAGTTGCAGGCGCAACGTGGCAAACAGGACATCTTCGATTGCGGGGGGCAGAGGGTTTCGCAGCCACTCCCAGGCGTCATTTTCATCGGTCGGAACCTCGTCGCCTTTGACGACCGGTAGCGCTTTGTCGCAGTCGGCCCATCGGCCAAACCATTCGCGGCCGAGTACATGGTCCGCACCGGCGTTGAGGATGCGCAGCAAGTCCCAGAGTTCATAGACCTCAGTTTGAATTGGCGTCGCCGTGCCAAGCAATAGGTTGCGTGTTCGATGACCGATCGTCTGCATAAAGCTAAGGAGATTATTCGGCTCGTTCTTTTCCTGCCCAAATCCACCACGGCGGCGAGCCTTGTGGGCTTCGTCGAGAATCACAGTCCCGTACTTGCGCTCCAACAAGTGCTGGCGTTCGTCGGAGTCGTGGAAAATAAGGCCGGTGGAGACGATGGCGATGCGGAATGGGCAGCGAGAGATGTCTTCCGGGCCGCGAGTCTTGATGACGTGCCCTTTTGGATCGATCCAGACTTTCTTGGTCGAGGACCACACCGCGCTGGGGATGCCAAGTTTGTCCGACAGCTCAACCTGCCATTGCAGCGTGAGCGTTGACGGGCAGAGGATCAGTGCCGGGCCGTCTTCGAGCAGCGCCGAGATCATCGCACTGGCGGCGAGCGATAGCGTCTTGCCGATGCCGACTTCATCCGCGAGCAGCAACCGAGCCTTGCCGTAGGTTTCCCGGTGTTGAAGGAACATGGTCACGAACGAGCGTTGCCACGGTTGTAGTTGTTCTCCGCCGCGATAGATTGGGCTCTCCGCCAGCGCAGCTGCCGGGAGTTCCGCAGGTTTGGTCTCCTCGAAGCGAATCTCCACGCGATCCGCAACCCGCTGAATTTCCTCGATGATCGCGTCCGGCAGTGGAAAGGCGTCCTTCCAGAGCGCCTCGAATTCTTCTTCGACCCAGGTGACTCCTTCCGGCGAAGAGTCCTCCCACAGAATCTCGTAGTTGTGTGCGAAGGCCGCCTTGGTTTCGTTGATGGAGCCGAGGAAGCAGGTCTTCAATCCGTCCGCCGATTCGATGACACCCGCCTTGCCGTGGATGAAGACGCGATCTTTGGGGACGACGCGAATCTCAACTCGACCGCTGGTCAGCAAGTCGTGCAGTCGGCGATAGCGGTCACGATGCAGCAGCGCTTCGACCGCGGACGGGGCTTCATTCCATCGTTCCTTGAGGGCGGTTTCGCGAGCGTGTTTGGAGACGACGACATCGGCCGCGTCCAACTCGCTATTGCAGACGATTTGGACTTTGGGAATGGCAGCGATCTCTTCGCCGACCAGCTCGAAGATCGAACTGCGGAAGTAGCCGGCGATGCGTTTGTATGACCGCGCATCCTTCAACCGCGCGCTAAGAAAGGCGTGATCAAGCCGCTGGAGGCGGGAGGAGAAGCGGTTGATGTTGGTCATCGTCGGCTCCTTCTCATCCCAATCGTTGGTTCTTGACCAGTTCGCGCAGGACGCGGGCGGCCGTGGCTTCTTCGGAGTGTAGCTGTTCCAGCCGTTTGGCGAGGTAGTCGGCCAATTCCACGGCCAGTTCGCGTTGGGTGACGTTGCCGTAGTAGTCGGGAATGTTAAGCACCAGATGGGCGAGCACTTCAGCGCTGTCGATATTCTTCACCAACTCCATGACCGCATAAAGCACGGCACGCAGTACTGAATCGTGCAGTTCCGAGCCATCGCTCATTTCAGTGCGGCCGAACTCAACCGCGTTTTTGAGGCGGGCCTCGTTGGCTTTCTTGCTGGCCATGAGTGCTTGAAAGTCGCGGACTTTGAACGCCTTGGCGAAGTTCTGGTAGTTGTCCAGCGTCTTCGCCCCGCGAGCCTCCATATCAAGCAGCTTGAGATAGAAGCGTTCCGCGCCTTTAAGTTTGTCCCAATGACCTTTGGGGATTCCCTGCGGCACTAGGCACCGGTTGGCCGTGTCCACGGCGAATGCGATGAGGCTATCGACGAAAGTGGTCTCTCCCTTAACACGCGGGCGAATCGCCTCGGCAGTCATGTCGCGGCTATCGATCACGGCGTAACGGGTGAGCACTCGCAGCGCGGCCGCATAGCCGGCCATTTGAATGTCGGCGTCCTCAAAGACGTTTTCGTCGCGGTACAGTCCTTTGGCCTCCTGATTGAGACCTGTCAGAGCGCGGACTTGTGATTCCACCTCGTCCTGAATTTCCCACGCAAGGTCGTCACGCGTGGTCTTGAGCGCCCCCTGGCGTTTGCGGAGTACGAGCAACACGGTGCCCTTTACGTTGCTTCCCGTGCGCAATGCACTGTCTGTCTCGGTGACGACGTACCAAGCGGCGGTGACATGGAGACCTGATGCCCAGACGATGTTCGCCATGTCCGCCCAAATACTGCCGGACTGATGCGTGAACATTATGAGCTGGACGCCGTTATCCACCATGCATTCGGTCATTCGCCGATAGGCAGCCACCATGTTGCGGCGGAAGTCTTCATCCTCGCCTTTGATGGCCAAGGCTCGACGACTATCCCAAATCCAATCAGCAAACTCCGATGGCGGGTTTTTCCGGAGCCATGCAATGAAGAAGTCGAGGATTTCTTCATACTTCACCGCGTCACCGTAAGGTGGGTCGGTGACGAAGATATCCGTCTCTCGGTCAAAGCGTTCCGCAATCTCACAACGGACATCCGCCTTCACGCTCCTTTCGAATGGAAAGCTCTTCCAGTTTGTCTTCAGGAACGAGTAACTGTTCTCCAATGCTCTATGAGCGTAGGCGAACTGGGTATTCAACGCTTGGTTGTCGAATGTGTTAGAGGTGTTGCCCCCCGCACCTTTACTGGCGCTCCCGTTCCATCGTGATAGCCGACTACATTGATCCGCGACAGCAACGGTAAGGAACTTGCTTAGGACACTCTTGTCTTGATTCACCAGTCCAGCGATAAGTAACTGCCGCGGGCAAAAGGCATGGTGCCAGAGAGTCCAACCGCGGGCTCGAATCAAGTCCTGACCCTGGTATCGCGGTGGCCCACCAACCTCAATTCGCATGTCTGGCACCCAGCCTTTACACTGCCACTCGGCAAGGTGTTCAGCGATGTACTTCTCGACTACGTTTTCGCGTTCCAAGTCCGCCGGGGTGACGGTGCGGAATTCGTAGTCGTAGTCTCTTCTCGTCTTCTTGAGGCGCATCCACTGCACGCAGTAGAGTCGCTCCTGAAGCAGATCATCGGGTCGAGGCTTGAAATCGGCTTTCTCCCACATTCGCAGACGGTTACCAATTGTTCCGTCTGGCTTCTGATAATCCCCGCGTAGCGTCGAAATCTTCGTTTTGCAGTCCAGTCCGTCTACTTGGTGAATTAGGTATGCCTCGCCGTACTTTCCCTCGCGACCAATCGTACCTACCTCAGCGGCTTTCAGCGACGCTTCGCTAACGCCGCTTCGAATCTGGATGGTGTATTTGCGGTTTATTGGGTCAGGGATCAGTTCGGCTATGACGCGGTAGCCCTTGCTCACAATTCGAGTTGGCAGCATTGGAACTATCCAACCCGATTGCGGACAACGGGCCTCCAAGCAATAGAGGAACACTTTTGCCCGCCAGCCTTGGCCATCGGACTCAACACCTAACCGGTTAATTTCCGCCTCCACCCGGTGCACCAACTCCCGCTGATCGCGGGCAAGCGTCTCGCGACTGTCCGGTGACCCGCCAACCACATTGAACGCACCCCACGTTAGCATGCATGCCACTGGATTAAGGTCCGACGCATAGACGTCGCAGCCGAGCCGGGCGGCCTCGAATGGGATTTGTCCCGAACCGCAGAACGTGTCGGCGACGCGCGGGCGGTGGCCGAAACGCATGATGCCAAGTTGCTCGATCAAATCTGGAAACGATTGGGCACTCGTCCCCAAGTGGGTGTTGACCGCATCCCAGATGTGTGCGTGAACGGTCTCCATGACTTCTTCAGGTCGCTGAGCCTCGTTCACCCGCTCGCGGTAGGAAGTCTTGGGGAGCATCTGCACCTCCAACCGACGGCGCTCCAAATCGGAAATGTCATCACGCCACCGGACCTTCACATCGGCATAGTCGGCGTTTGTCCAATCGATCGGCGAGGACACCGGTAATACGTCGGGAGGTTCAACGGTGAAGTATTCGTCGATCGAGCGGATAGACAGTGCGGCCAAGAGTTCTTTGGGCTTCGGGCGGCGACCCCGGCGAATGACGAACGACTCGTCATCCATACCCATCAGTTTCTCAAAGATTTCGAGGTCGCGCGCCGGCACGGCTGTGGCTGGAAGAAGGCAGCCGAGGATACACGCCTTATTGAGAATGAGAGGCTTGCGGCCTTTCCAATAACTACCCAGCGCCGTCAGCGTTTTTCCGCTCCCCGCCATCTGTTCCTTAAATGCTTCGGCGGAAAGTTTCTGCACGGGCAGCAACCGCTCGATCAGCGCCGGGGCATCCTTGAGTGAAAACGGGGTGACGGCGGCACTCATTCGGCATCCTTGAACATCGGCAGGGAAAACAGATCTCGTTCCGCCGGGCGACGGCGCTTGCGGCGGGGTGCCGACTTCTCGCCATCGGACATCGCGTGAAACAACGCACGCCGCCAGCCACGCTGAGTGTCCTCCGGCAAACCAGACTCTGCGACGGTCATGGCGAACAGCCACCAGCGCTCCTCGGGACGCAGCGCCGCCCACTTGCTGCAAATCACGGGGAGTTGTTCGGCGTTAGCGGTTTCCGCCGCCCAGGCCAACACACACAACTCTTTGCCGAGCAGTCGATCCACCAGATTGGTGCCAGTGTGCCAACGCCCGGTAAGCACCTTGGCGGATTTGAGCCGGTCGTTGAACTCGCGGCGAGCAATGTCGGCGATGTCCGACCATATTGGACGCTTGAGGACGACCCGCTCTTCGTCACGCGGGATGCCCCCCTCCTGACCGCGATAGCCGTAGTCTTCGACGATCACGACCGACTGGTCCCGCGAGGCCGGAATCTCCACGCGGAAAAGGTGTGCGCCGAAATCTGTCGGCGCTCCGAAGTCGACTGTCTTGGACTTGTCGCTCACTGCTCGACATCCCCCTGCTGCAACTCGATGCCCAGCTTACTGGCAAAGTCCTTGAGATCGTGCCCTGAGGCGAAGTGGCATTTGCGAAATGACATCGTGATCGGCGTATCCGGCTCGAACTTCTCCAGCACCTTGGTGAGCAAGGCTTGGATGAAGGCGGCATCGACCGGAATCTCACCCACGTTGATCGCGATCACTCGGTTGCCCTGACCGACGTTGAGGGCAATCCCTTCAAACGTGACCGATTTCTCGGCGGCTTGCTTCAGCCCCTCAAACGTCTTGGTCCGCGAGTCGAGCTTGCGGCCCGTGCGCGACACGAGCTTGCCCGGCTTTGTCTCGTCGATCTGCACGCCCTTCTTGCCCTTCGCGGGATATCGGATAGGGGTCTTGGCCTCCAGCCCGTCGGCTTCCGCAAACGTGCTCAACAACACTTCGCCGTCACCAATGGAAATCGGACCTTCGTAGGCCGTACCGTCGCGTGGCTCGCTGCCGTCCAGCGTATAACGAATGTTGCCCCTCGGTGCGACGAACAGCTCGACGCTGCGTTTGCCGCCATTCTCCGACAGCTTGTTACGCAGCACGAGCTTGTTCGACCACGTCACTGGGTCGCCGGCTTCGTATTGTCCCGAAGGATCAACCACCAACAGGTTGAGCCGCAGCGCCGATGTGGTGAGCGCTTGATCCTTGAGCTGCGGACTGGTGTCCGAAACGGGACCGTCCTCCGCGTAATGAATTCGAGGAGCCGGGCCAGCGTTTTGCGCATTGATCCGCAGCCGCACGCTGCCAGATCATCCGGCTCAGACTCGGTGATGACCTGCGCCGAAGTCCGCTTCTTCTTGGGCTTCTTCGTGACATACCCGTTGCCCATGTCCTCCCACAACCCGCGATTGCAGGCGATGGACTTGAGCGTGTCGATCCCCTTGGGTGGCAGCCAGTACATGCCGGCTTGCTCGGCATACCGGTCGGACACGTCGGACCAACGGGCTTCGTCCTGATTCTCCGGCCAGAGCAAGTCTTGAGCTTTGTCACGAATGGCGTCGAACTCCTTCTCAGCATCCAGGTACAGCTTCAGCGGATTCGAGGTCAGTGTCTTCTCGATCTGCTCCTCGCCATTGAACGGCTTCGTGCCGTCGCGGGTCATGTCCAGCGCTTTTGCAGCAAGCTGCGGCGACTTGCCGGCACGTTGAATCGGGAACAACACCTTGTCGAACAGATTGAGAATGGTCGAGTTGAAGTCCTGTTCGTAAGTCTGCTGCTTACGCTCCAGGTCGTCACGTTGGGGATGCCCCTTAGCGATGCGTCCGTCCGCCTTCTGCGCCGCGAAGTGCTGCCGGGCCGCTTTCTCGACGCTGCCCATCGCGGTCTTGTCACCCGTGAGGACACACAGATTGTTCTTTTGGCTCAGACCGTCGAAGAACTTCTGAACCTCTTCGGGAGGAATCTTCGAGTCCGGGCTGACGATCAGTAACACTCGCCCCTTGCGAACCCGATCAGCGACATCCTCCAACGTGGGCAACGGAAGAACGTCCTCGTAGCACGTCTTGCGCGAAGCCTTGAACATATCCCGCAGCCTGTGCCGAACGAGGTCATCTACCTGATTCTGCGGCGCGTCGTGAGCTAGGCTCTGTAGCAACTTGGTGAGGTTCTCTTGGCGATCGAAGTAGTATCGGCCTTCGTTATGGTGCAGATACCAAGCGACCTTCTCCAACTCCTCAAACGCTGCTAGAAACTCGGACGGCTCTCGCAGCGGGGTGGTGAGGCACTCAACCATTTCCTCGGCCGTGAGACCCTTCACCGCGTTGACCGCTGTGGACAGGCTGGCCGTCAATAGCAACGAACCCAAATGCGTGGCCGCTTCCTTGCCCGTCTGTAAGTCAATTACCTGAGCGTGAGCAGATTGCTGCGCGTCCCACAAATCCTTGGCGATCACGTCACGCATGCCCGAAATCTCAGTGAGCTTGTCGCGCACTTCCGCGATGGACAAATCAAAGTGCTGCGGCCCGATCAGGAAGACGTCGTTGGCCGACCGATCCCAGACCGACTTGAGCAACCGTGAAACCAGCTCGATGAGCCCGCGAGTTTGTTTGAACTGCTCGTTCTCCTTGAAGAGCGCGATGACATTTTTGAGACGTGGGTGAAATGGATAGGTCGCGGCAATCTCGTCCGCGATGGCTTCCGCTCCGCGATTGGCCGTTTTTGACTTGGCCGCCTCTTCCAACTTGCGACCGAACGCCTCGGCGATGTCGCCAATCTCGGCCTTGTCCGGCAGCGACTTGAACAACCGCTTTCGCAGGATGTCGTAGATTTCATTGGCGGCGAGATCGACGGGCGTGATGTTCCGCTCCTGGCGCCCCAATTCCGAACGTGCATCTTCCAACGCACGGTTGATGAGCTTCGCTCCGGAGTCGTAAGCCGCCGCCAAATCGGATACGACGACGCAAACATTTTTCTTCTTGCCCGCCGCCGTGAGCAGATTCGCAAACGCCCGTGTGGCAATGTCCGCAACCGTGCCGTTGCCAAGCTTCTGGGTATCGAGGTAGTGGAAATACGGAGGCATCTCATCCAGCAGAATGAGAACGGGCTGGTCTCCGTCAAATAGCTTGAGCCAGTCCTTCTCGTCGGGAGCCTTGGGACCGCTTGTCCAAAACGCTTTGAAGTGATCACCCTTATCGAGCTGGCCCGCGATCTCACCCCAGAAAAAGTTGTCTGGATTGTTTCGGCCATTGAACGCTGCGATCTTTGCGCTCTTGAAGGCCGATGTATTCGGCATCCCTCCGCAATACGACTTGCGCAAATCTGAATGCTTTGCAAGCAAGCCAAACCCGACGAGCAGGTGCGTCTTGCCGCCGCCCATTGCCTGGCGGCAGGGGCCACGGTGTTTCAATCGCTGGACCCGGCCACAGCCGATGGCGCCAGCATCACCGTTCACGACGATCAGAGTCGCTGGACCGACGCGATCAGCGGTTGCAAGGGGCTGGCGTAGCTGACGGTGATCGGGTTGCCCGTGAAGACGTTGCTGGCCCCGCCGTCGATGTCGTAGACCAGAGGAACGTTGGCGGTCAGGTCGATTTCCTCGATGGTCGCTGCGCCGCCGTCCCGCATGTCGATGTGCCCCAGGCTGGTGGCGGCAGCGTCGGCATACTCCAGGGAGAGTCCGAGAATCTCCAGCGCGTCACCGTCGATGGCGGTGTTGATCTGCACCTGCTTGCAGACGACGACGGTCGTGCCACTCGCCGGGAAGTTGTCGCCAGCCCCGCCGTCCAGCGCCAGAGCGTTCGTTGTAATGACGCCCGGCACGCCGTAGCGCACGCCGCCGGACCAGTACACGTCGAAGTTGCCGTTGCTGTAGCCGTGACCGGCTGGCAGGTTGCAAGCGGCCGTGTCGTTGTCGGTCTTGACGAAGGACGTGCAGGCCTTCGCGGCCGGCAAGGTGACCTCGAACGTGTTGACGTGATCGCCGGTCCGGACGGCGCTCTTTTGAATCGACACGCCGCCGCCGGCGAGCGTGATTCCGTATTGTGCGGTGGGCATGAGGGCCTCTGGGGCTACGACCAGGAGACGGACCGGGTGTCGTTGCAGGGCGACGCCACAACCTTGATTCGCTGGGCGTCCTTCAAGGGCTGCGATTCGTCCAGGGCGATGTTGAAGTCGCCGTCGCAACCCCAGCCGCTGGTCTTGTCGCGGGTGCGGAAAGCCATCGTCGCTCCCGTGGCGGCGCAGACGCGAACCGCGGCGACAAAGGCGTTGCTATCGTTGTTGTTGACCTCGAATTCCAGGCCGAATTTGACCTTGCCCACGCGCTCGTATTCGATGATCGATTCCCGGTCGCTTACGTCGCAGAGCTGGGGGTCGAACTTGTACGACACGTCGCGGGCAATCGTCAGCTCGGTCGATGCCGTGCTACCGGTCGCGCCCCAGTACAACTTGCCTTCAAATCCCACTCTTCGCATGGCTCAGTCTCCGATGCTGCCCCGCCAATCGCCGGCGAAGCGGTCCAGGTTCTTTTCCAGGGCCGGCGCAGCGAACGACCGCTCGGGATAGTCCATGCCGCGGAACTCGCCGCCAAATTCGTGGGCAGCGCCCGCTTCGCCGACGACCGACGCTTGGGGCCCGACCACCGCCCGCCCGGCGGCCTTGTCCACCGCGTAAGCGAACGAGCGCTGGAGGACGCCCCGGCGCTTCTTGCCTGTCTTGCTCACGCCGGCAGTGTGGGTGTGCGGGGGCGTGCCTGGTTGCGACGGGCCGGGGGCGCTCTGGATCGACTCGATCTCCGTTTTGCGGATCGAGGCGGCCGCGTGGCCCAGGTTGCGAAACTCGGCCGCCTGAGCGGCGTCGGTTACGCGCCGGGTGTGGTCTTCGGTTTTGACTGCGAGGCCGATCATAGTGGCTTGGGCACCTCGTAAGTCGTCTTGATGATGCCGGTGAACTGCGACCACTCGCGGAGGTGCTTGTGGACCACGGCCGCCTCGATGTTGGTCGAATTCCAGACGGCTTCCGGCTGATTCGTCAGGCGCTCCTGGGCCGTGAGCCATTCGTTCGCTTCTTCCACTAGGCCAACGAGTGGATCGACCGCGCTGGCCTTCACGCGGGTCTGCTCACCTGTGCCCACCTGCTCGATGTCGCCACCGGCAAACTTCCTGCGGAATACGACGAAGGCCGAAGCCAGGTAACGGACGGTGCCCCGGTCATCGAGCTCTGTCTTGAGCTCGCTGGCCGGGACCACGTCGCATTGCAGCGTGCCCGCCGCCGCGTCGAGCTGGTACTCGGCGTCGGCATAGGTCCGCGCTGCCGAAAACGGGACGCTGAAACTGTGCGTAGTCAGGTCCGCGGCCAAGGCGTCGGCGACAGCGAGCAGGATGGAACTCATGCGACTACCTTCTTGGTGTGGACGAGTAACAGGACGCCTGAGCTGTCAGCCCGCTCGAAGCAGGGCCGCTTGCCGATGGGCAGGACCTCGTAGATTTCCTCGGTGCCTTCGATGGTCGGCTTCCAGCGATCCCCTTTGCGCGGCATGACCAGCTCATCCGCGATCAACAGCTCCGATGCAATGAACGTCCAGTCGTAGGAAATGACCTTCGTCGGCAGGCCCGTCTCGTCGTCGATGACCTCGTACTCGTGCTGCACGGGCACCCCGACGATGGGTTCGCTCTCGTCATCGCCACGCGCATAGACGCCTTGGGCACCAGCCAGTCGCTGGAGCGAATGGGCCATTCCGGTCGCGGCTCTGGCGATCGCCGTGCTCAAAGCAGTCCCTCCAGGGTGGCCGACACGCTGGAGGCATCTGCGGTCGAAGCGCCCGAGACGATGCGCACGCCGAC
>Ga0184625_10000524_pt1 | contig 14674 bp, 10 predicted proteins | sample PLM3_30_b1_FD_133151 | JGI IMG/M metagenome (GOLD analysis project Ga0184625, IMG submission 133151) | Groundwater sediment microbial communities from an aquifer in East River, Colorado, USA - PLM3_30_b1 | ecosystem: Environmental > Terrestrial > Soil > Riparian zone | place: USA: East River... | reverse complement strand
GTCATAGTGACCGCCCTCGCCAAGCCGCCCGCGCCCCATCGCGGCAGCCACTTCATTCTATCTGTTGACAGCCCACCACAAGCGAGTGGCGGCCGCGGATTTGGCGTGGAGATTGGGGAACCCGTTGCCTCCGGCTGTGCCGGGATTATCTGCGCGTCACGTAGGCAAAATAGGCTCCGCACAGCTCCTTGCCGCCGGCGTCGAGGCAATACGACTGCATGGCGAGCTTGGTGCCGGCCTTCAGCGCGACGTTGAACTTGATCTCCCTGGCATCCGCGGGCACGGGCTTGGTCTCGTCCAGCACGCTGCCGACCTTCAGCCGGATCGACGCGATCGGCAGGGCGACGCCGGCGGGCAGCTCGCCATCGACGGCCTTGAACGCCGGCACCGCGCCGAAGATCGGTGCATCGGCTTCCTTCGGCCAGCGACGGAGGGCGATCTCGTATTGGCCGTCCTTCGCGACTTGGAGGTTCCATTGCGAGTTCTCCGGCTTGCCGCGGCGCAGGTCGGGCATGTTGTCGCAGTAGACGTTCCACCAGTCGGCGGCGGAGAGCGTCACCGGGTTTTCCTCGTCCGCGCCAATTACGATCGGCACTGGCTCCGCCAAGAGCGGTTCCACGCCGGCCCACCACTTTTCGTAGTACCCCCGCATCCGCCCCAGCACCTCGCTATTTTTCGCCCCGACGTCCTGCTGCTGGCCCGGATCGCTTTTCAAATCATACAGCTCGGTTCCATGCACTAGCCGCCACTTTTGCCACATCACGGCGCTGTCGAATTTGGCTGGCTTTTGGCCGTATTGCACCACCAGTGTGCGCTCGGCAAACGTCGGTGAGGGCTTCTGCCCGCGAAGCAGCGTTGCCAGGCTCGTGCCGTCGAACTTTGCGGCTGCTGGTTTCTCGATTCCGCACAGGTCGATTAGCGTCGGCAACAGATCCTGCACTTGCGTCAGTTCGCCGATGTCTTGCGGTGGGGCCAGCTTGCCGCCCGGCCAGCGGATAAAGCAGGCCGCCCTGTGCCCGCCTTCGTAGTATGTCGTCTTGCGGCCCCGCATGCCGGCGTTGAACGTGTTCACGCCCGCCGTGCCGCCGTTGTCGTGAAAGAAGACCAGGATCGTGTTCTCGGCCAGGCCCGTGTCGTCGAGCGTCTTCACCAGCCGGCCGATGTTCTCGTCGAGGTTGGCGATCATCCCAAAGAACGCGGCTGCCGCGCCCGCCTTCGCATATTGCTCCTTGTATTTGCCCGGCACCCAATGCGGCCCGTGCGGGGCGTTCGTAGGCAGGTACAAAAAGAACGGCTCGTCTTTCGATTTGCGGGCGGCAATGTAGTCGAGGGCCAGGTTGAACCACACGTCCGTGCAATAGCCCGGATAAGACTGCAGCTTGCCGTTGTGGCGGAAGCGACCGTCGAAATAGTCGTTCTGCCACAAGTCGGCCATCGAGGTGATGCCCCAGCCGAGGTGATAGACACTCTCCTGGAAGCCGCGGTGCTGCGGCAGGTTGGGATAACTGTCGCCCAGGTGCCACTTGCCGAACAGCGCCGTCTGATAGCCGGCAGCCGCGAAAATCTCTGGCATCAGCGGAATGCCCGGCCGCACGAACGACCGCCCGGCACAGACGCTCGTTGCCCCGTTGCGGCAAGCATCGACGCCCGTCAGCAATTGCCCGCGCGTCGGCGTACACATCGGACAGACGTGAAAGTCCGCCAGCCGCAGGCTCTGCCTGGCGAGCGCATCCAGATTCGGCGTCTTCAGCACGGGGTTGCCGTGTGCCGAGAAGTCGCCGTAGCCCTGATCGTCGCTGAGCACGACGATCACATTCGGCCGGCCGTCCGCGGCGGCGGCGTGCAGGCCAACCAACTGGCAACTCGCCAGAAACAGCACCGCTAGACTAGAGCGCCAGAAGAACGATGGCATGGAGGCAACCTGATACAGAGACATGGGCGCAACACTTGAATTGTAGCCGCACTCGCCAGAGTGCGGACTGCGCGCAGAGAATCCGGATTCTGGCGAATTCGGCTACGCGGAACGGGCTTTCCGGACCAGCCGATAGCCCAGCTCGCGAAAGATGACGAGCAAGCCGGCCAGCAGCGTCCCGGCCAGGAACATCCAGCCGAGCCACCAGTAGCCCGTCGTGTACCAATGGAAGAGCCGGCTGTTGTAGAGGACCAGCGGCCGGGCACGGCCGGCGGCGAGCTCGTGGACGCAATACGCGGCAATCGGCGCGCCCAGCGCCAAAGCCGCCAACACGAGCACCAGAAATCGCGTCGTCGCCCGGCCTTGCCCCAGCGCCGCCCACAGGGCGACCAGCAACGTGGCAGCGGTGCAAATGGCTGCTAAAAAAACGAACAGGAATCCCGCGCTATAGGTGCTTTGCAGGAACCGCCACGTGAGCAGGTCGCCGGCCTTGGCGACGCCCAGCAGAATTGCCAGGCCCGTGGTGCCGACCAGCACGTCGCGGATGCCGAATTGTACGCGGCGGGCGTCCGCGGGCGCCAGCGCCGAGCTTGCCGCGCTGGTCTTGGCCAGCGCGAAGCCGCTCAGACGCATCACACCGCACAGCGCGGATAAGATCGTCGCTTGTACCCAAAGAAGATCGTTCCAGCCCAATTGATAGAACGGCCCGCCCGTGGAAACTCGGGTGAGCACTGCGAAGCAGTTCGAGGCGACCAGCAGCAGCATGAGTAGCGATGGGACACGCCACAACAGCGGCCCGGTTCCCAAGATTCCCCACACGAGCAGCGCACCGCACTGCGCTGCTAACACTCCCGTGGCCAGACAGTGAACGGCTGGCGTCGATTGCGGTTCGTTGAACATCACCGCCAGTTGCAAATCGACCAGGGCCATCGTCCAGACCCAGAGAAACCATCGCAGGGGCCAGGGCTCGATGAACCGGGCCACGACCCAACTGACCAGCGCTAGCTGCCCCGCATAGACGCCAAACGCCAGCACCGCTTCATACGCGGGAGAGCGCGACTGGCTCAAGCGTTCCAGCAGCAGCCGATCCACCAGCGCCAAGAGACCCGGCAATCCGACGCCCACCAGCAGCAGGCTGACGTACTTGCCGCCGCGCGATACTGCACTGGTTGCCTGCATTGCGGCAAGATCATCGGCCATAAATCGCCCCAACCGGCCAGCACATCGGCGGCTCTTCGACCCGTATTCGTCGCCGCTGCTCCGGGGTTGGTTTGCCGGATCGAGAATTGCGCGCTTTTTGAGGGGGGACCAGATGCGCGTTCGGCCAGGTGCCCGCCCGACGGCTTACTTCTTCTCGGCAGCCTTCTTCTCCGCGGCTTTCTTGGCCTGCCGTTTGGCGCGGCGTTCGGCCTTGGTTTTTTCGTCGGTCACGACCGCGGTCTTGCCGCCAGCAGGGTTCAGATCGGCCAGGACGGCGGTGAGCTGCGATTTGGCGGCCTTGGCTTTGGCGTCGGCGCTGTCCGCGGGGACGAGGGCCTCGACGAACGGGGCGTCTTTCATGTCGAACAGCTCGCCCTTCTCGTTCAGCTTCCAGCCGTCATTGCGGGCATACCAGCCGGCGCCGAGTTGGACGAAGATCCAGTCCCGCGGGTTGCCTGGCTCGTTCTTGAGCTGCGGGGCGAAACTGCGGCCGTCGAACTTCACGCCCTCGGGCAGTTTCGCGCCCGCCAGTCCGGCAAAGGTCGGCAACAGATCGCTGAAGTCGATCAGGTCGCTGCGTACGCCGCCGCCGGGCAGCGTGCCCTTCCAATTGGCGATCAGCGGCACACGCGAGCCGCCCTCCAGCAGCGTCCCCTTGCGGCCGTTCATTGCCCGGCCGCCAATCTTGCCGGTCATCAACTTCGGGTCGTGCTGCTCCTGATAGCCGGCCGGAGCGGTGCCGTTGTCGGTCGAAAACAGGATCAGCGTTTTTTCGCGGAGCCCCAACTGGTCGAGCGCCGCCACCATCTTGGCGACCGTCTTGTCGAGATACCGCACGTTGTCGTCGTAAAGCAGTGCCGGGTCGGCGCCCTCCTTCGTGTCGGGCGTCCGCAGGATGGGACCGTGGATCAAGTGCTCCGACAGATAGAAATAGAACGGCTGCTCGCGATGCCGCTTGAAGAAATCGACCGCGAAATCGGAGCCGGCGTCGGGATAGTAGATTTCCTTCTCGGAGGTGACTTCCTGGCCGTTCTTGGTGTAGCTCGTCTTCCAGTACCAGCCCGAGGCGGTCGGGTCGGTGATGTATTCGTCAAACCCCCAATCGCCCGGCGAGTCCGACATCTGCCGCCATTTGCCGGCCATGCCGGTGGAATAGCCGGCCGACTTGAGGATTTTGGCTAGGGCCGGCTCGCTCTTGAACGACGCGTTGCCCGAAGTCTGGTTGGTCAGGCCGCCCGTGCGGAATGCGTAGCGGCCGGTGTTGATCACGCACCGCGAAGGACCGCAAAGCGGCGCGGCATAGCACCGCTCGAACCGCGTCCCCGCCTTGGCCAGCGCGTCGATATTCGGCGTCAGACTCTTCGCCCGATCGGAGCCGTAGCAGCCGAAGCAATCGATGCCAGCATCGTCGCCGAAAATGAAGACAATATTGGGCTTTTCGGGCGCTGCCAGGGCCGGCAGGCAATCGGCGCACACGATCAAGCCGAACAACAAACAGGCGGAAAGGCGGGTCATTCGCATCGAGAGACTCCACGAAGGGACGAGCGTCGCGCGGACATTCTAGCGCGCGACGGTCCTGAAAAGCGATTACCCGCAGCCGCGGGCTCTACTTAGCCCGCACGTCGTAGCAGGTCAGCGACTCCTGATCGCGGACGTACAGCCGGCCGCCGCAGACGACGGGGTGAGCCCAGGCGGGCTTGCCGTGGTCGGCCAGGCGAATGCGGCCGTGCTCGCGGTAGGCCTCGGGCGTCGCTTCGGCCAGGGTCAGCTCGTGGCCTTCGCCCAGCAGATAGAGCATGCCGTCGGCGGCAACGAGCGAGCCCTTGCCGGAGCCGCGGGCCTGCCAGGCGATTTTGCCGGTGGCAAATTCCATGCAGATCAGCGAGCCGGCGGCGTTGGAATAGAGATGGTCGCCGACTTTCACGATACCGCCGTGGTGGCAGGCCATCTTCTTCTCGAAATAGACTTCCTCGGCTTGCTGCGTGCTGCCGGCGGGGATGATCTTTACCAGCCCGCCGCCCGTGCCGTAGCCGCTGGCGGCGAAGACCAGGTTGCCATCGACAATCGGCGTGCAGCAATTGGCCGTGCCGTTGGCCGGGGCCGTGTAGCGCCACAGGAGCTTTCCCTCGTTCAGCGTGACGCCAAACACGCTCTCGCGGGCGAACTGCACGATCTGCTTCACGCCGTTGATTTCGGCTAGCACTGGGGACGAGTAGTGCGCTCCTTCGGTCGCGCCGGCGCTTTGCCAGACCTTCTCGCCGTCGAGCTTGTGCAGGGCCAAGAGCGTGCCTTGGCGGCCGCCGGGAGTGACGATGACGAAGTCGCCGGCAATGAGCGGCGATTCCGAATAGCCCCAGCCGGGCGTGCCGCCGCCGAAGCCGGTCTTCAGATTCACGTGCCAGATGGTCTTGCCGGTGGCCGCTTCGAGGCAGGTCACGTCGCCGTTGCCGCCCTCGGCATAGACCCGCTCGCCATCGACCGTGGGCGTGCCGCGGGGGCCGTCGCCCATGCCGTTGCGGTAGCCGCCGACCGTGCCGCTCAACTCGGCGGCCGTCAGCTCGCCGTCGCCGCGGACGTTGCTCTTGACGTAGAAGTCGAGCAGCTCCGCGGCGGTCAGCTCGCCGTCGCGACCCGCTTCGGACTTCTGCAGGCCCGTGGCGATTTCGGCCGACGTGAGGAAGTCGTCGCCCTTGTTGGCCCCTGACTCGCGGCTGTCGAAGTTCCCGAACCGGCGATCCAGGGCGGTGCCCTTGGCCTCCTGCTTGCTGATCCGCTCGTCGCCATCCTTGTCGAGCTGCTTCAAATACGCGGTCGTGCGATCCGTAGCCAGCTTGACGGGATCGGCCTCTTTGTCGGCCGCGTCGATCCGCTCGAACTGGTCGCGGAACACATTGCCCGCTTCGGCGAATTCGAGTCGGCTGCTCTTGTCCTTGTCGAGCTGCTGAAAGACGTGCTCGGCCCGCTGGCGGGCGATCTGGGCGGTTTCGGCGCCGGTCGGCTGGTTGTATTGATTCCAGCTCCAGCCAAAGCGGGAGAGTGCCTCCAGCTCATCGACCTTGCCGTCGGAGTTTTTGTCGATCCGCTTATGCTCGGCCGCGACGTTCTCGGCCAGAAGCTGCGCGACGGGCGCGGGCTGCACGGCCCACAGCGTGTGGCCGTCCTTGGCGTCGAGGCAAATGATGTGCTCGATGCCGCCGAGATCGCCCTGCGTATAGATGCGGCCGTCCTTTACGGCGATCGACGAATAAGCCACGCCGACCGAATCAACCCGCCACACGACCGGCGGCCCGTCTTTGGGCCACTCCTTCAGCAACGCGGTGTCAAGGCTGATGCCGTCGCCTTTGGGGCCGCGCCACTGCGGCCAGTCGCCTGGGGCATAGGGAACCTGCCCGGAGGCAGAGAGCGAAAACACGAGCGGCGCAGCGGCGACCAGCAGGCAACGAAGCGAACGCATTGGACGAGCTCCAACGGTAAGGCGGGGCGGAAAGGTGGGCTGCAAACCAGGCGGGATCAAGCAAGGCGGCGGACGTGGCTTTGGTCTGCTTCAGCAAACCACGGCCGGGCGGGATCAAAGCGACGACGTAAACACTCCGCTCATCGCGGCGGTGAACACGGCCAGAACCAACCCGACGGAGATGATGAGCAGCAACACGCCGACGACCTGATTCCAGGCGACGGAATCCTCGTCCTTCAATTCCTTTTGCATCTCGGGAGTCATGTGCTCCCAGATGTCGTGCTCGCCATGCGATTCTGAATGCTCAGCGTCCGCCACGGTCAGCTCCTCGGCCAGTCTATTCAGGTCCAGTCCAGGCAGGGGTCCATCGGATACTCCATTGTTACCAAAACAGGCCGTTCTTGCCACACCTGTCGGCGACGAACTTTCGCTTGTGGCAATTGACCGGGGAATCAACTACGCTGGCGACGCACCGCCAGAGCCAAGCCATGAAGCCCCGCCCCGCCTTTACGCTCGTCGAATTGCTGGTCGTCATTGCCATCATCGGCGTGCTAGTGGCCTTACTGCTGCCCGCGGTGCAAGCGGCCCGCGAGGCCGCCCGCCGCACCTCGTGCCAGAATCACTTGCGGCAAATCGGCCTGGCCCTGCACAATTTTCACGATTTGCACGGCGTGTTTCCGGCTTCCGGCTGGACGCTAGCCGGGCCGGGAAACCCAGCGGGGAAGGCCGTGGGCTGGCGGGCCCTGACCCTGCCGCACCTGGAACAGACGGCGCTGAACAGCCTGTACGACTTCGACGTGAACTGGTGGGAGGGCCGCAACCTGGTCGCCGCTTCGACCGTGGTGAAAGTCTATCAGTGCCCGAGCGTGCCGCAGCGCCTGCCCGTGCTATCGGCGGTGGCCAAGTCGCCCCGTCCGGCGATGACGTTTCCCCGTCCGCTGGCCCCGACCGACTACGAGGCTCTGATGGGCGTGCAGGCGACGATTGATCAGGCGCTCTATGCCACGGCGATTTCCAATCGCTCCGTGATGTACCGCAACTCGACGACGCGGATGGCCGAGATCACCGACGGCACGTCGCAGACGATCGTGATCGTCGAGTGCGCGGGCCGGCCGCTGGTCTATCGCCTCCGCAAGCCGCGAATGGACTTGACGAACGACCAGGGGCAGGGCTGGATCGACAGCGAGGGCCCGTTCAGCCTCGACGGCGCGTCGGCCGACGGCGCGCTGACCGGGCAAGGACCGACCCTCACGCCGCGGTCCATGAACGCCACCAACGAGAATGAGCCGTTCAGCTTTCACCCGGGCGGCGCACATTTTCTGTTCGCCGACGGCCACGTGCAATTCCTGACCGAGAACATCCCGCTGCTGCCATTCGCGGCGCTATGTACGCGAACCGGCGGCGAGACCGTGGCCCTGCCATAATGTTTTTAGCCGGGACCAAACCTGGTCCCGGTGTACCTCAACCGCTGGCCCTTGCCGAACTCCTGCCATGAGACATGTCGCCCGGCTGGTTACGCTGCTCGCCCTCGCTTTCACTCCCGCGCTGGCCCGCGGCGCCGACCCCGTCCTCAAGGGGGGCGATCGTGTGGCCATCGTCGGCGACTCGATCACCGAGCAGAAGCTCTACAGCAAATACGTCGAGGCCTATCTGCTGGCCTGCTCCGGCGTGCCGGACCTGAAGGTCTTTCAGTACGGCTGGGGTGGCGAGCGGGCCGACGGCTTTGCCAATCGGCTGGAGAACGACCTGGCCAGCTTTCAGCCGACCGTCGTCACGCTTTGCTACGGCATGAACGACGGCAGCTATCAGCCGTTCAATGAACAGATCGGCCGTACCTACGAAGGCAACATGCGGCGGATTCTAGCGGGCCTGACGAAGGTCGGCGTGCGAACGACGGTGATCGGCTCGCCCGGCGCGGTCGATCAGTACTTCTTCCGCCCCGGCCAGCAAATGGGCGATCAGCCGGCCCACGTGGCCTACAACGACAACCTGGCCCACCTGCGGGACATCGACAAAATGCTGGCCGAGGAGACCAAGCAACCGTTCGCCAACGTTCACGACGCGATGTATCAGGCGATGCAGAAGGCCCAGGAGAAGCTGGGCAACAAGTACCACGTTTGCGGCAACGACGGCTTCCACCCGCGGCCCAACGGCCAGCTCATCATGGCCTATGCCTTTCTGAAAGGCCTGGGCCTCGATGGCAAGATCGGCGAAATCAAGGGCGATGCGCGCCAGACGAAGGTGACCGCGACCGAGGGGCACGAGGTCGTCGGTGGGAGTCACGTGGATCGGACGTACACGATCGAACTCGAAAGCAAGCGCTGGCCGTTTTGCTTCGAAGGCGACGGCAAATCGCCCGAAAGCACGCGGAGCATCGTGCCGTTTCTGCCCTTCAACGACGACCTCAACCGCCTGACGCTAGTCTTCACCAACCTCGACGCCGCCAAGGCGAAGGTGACTTGGGGCGACCAGGCCAAGGAGTTCACGAAAGAGCAGCTCGCGGCGGGGATCAACCTGGCCGCGGAGTTCGACAAAACGCCGTTCGACGCGGCCTTCGGCGAGCTGGTCGCCGCGATCGGCCAGAAGCAGAACTTTGAGACCTTCATGATCAAGACCGTCGTGACGCAGTTTCGCAGCTACCCCGCTGAGCTGAAGGCTGACGCCGAATTGCAAGCCGCCTTGAAAACCGTCTCGTCCAGGCTGCAGGTCCAGCAGCAAGCCCTCGACGCCGCCGCCCGCAAGCTGCTCGTGCCGGTGAAACACACGCTGAGCGTCACCCCGCTGTAATGTTCCTAGCCGGAACCAAACCTGGTTCCGGAGTGCTACGAGCGACTTCGCGCCGCAACGCAGCTCGAATGGATGCGTTTCAGCCGCTTCTCCGGGACCAGGTTTGATCCCGGCTATTGAGGCGTCCACGCAAACTTGTAGCGCTCCCCCAAGAGCAGCCGCGTGCGAAACACGATTTCCTGCGTGTGCCCGCGGAAGTGAGGGACGGCATCGAAGATGGCGGCCAGACCGCTGACGTCCCACTCCTGAATGTGGCGAACGCGCGTCAGCTCGGCAGCAGTCTGCCGCGCGAGCACCGTCTGCGCTTCGCTTACGGCTGCTTCTAACCGGGCGATCAGCTCCGCCTTCGGCAGCCGGCTGTCGTCAGCAAACTCCCGCGGCCGATCGCGCCGATCCTCGCCGCCTCCCAGTCCGACAATGATCCACTGCCGCAAGTTGCCCGCCAGATGGAACAACAAATTGGCGATGCTGTTTTGCGAGGTGCCCGGCCGCTGCCAAATCTGGTCGTCCGAGAGCTGATCGAGGCAGTGCTTGATCCGCGCCAGGGCGCTGTCGAGCTCGCGGCCGGCTGCCGCTGTGACCTCGCGGGCCAGTTCGTCGCTGGTCATGAATGGCCTGAGCTAGTCTGGATTTATGAACATGTCGATGATGACCGCGGCGACGATGAACGCAATGACGCCAAACCAGGCGATGAGCCGCCAACGAACCTGCTGCTTCGGTTGACCGTTCATTACATCCATCGTACCGAACCCACGCGACCGAGGCGCCGCGGCATGACAGTGCGATCAACCGGCGGCAGTTTGCCGCCGGCTGGGTTGACGGACAGGCCAGAGGCCCGCCCCACGATCTAGTTCGCCACGGCCATCTCCTTGGCCGCCGGGGCTGCTGGCGACGGCGGCATGTTGACCAGCGTCTCGCGCGTCAGGCGGCTGGTCAACTCTTTGAGCGCGGCGAGGTCCTGGTTTTCGCCGTTGGCGAAGCTGGTGCGCTCGGCAAGGAGCGTTTGCAGCAGCATACCGACAAGGCCGGTCGTGGCGATGGACGCCGCGGAGCCGCCGTTGGCGTGGCCGTTGGCGCCTTCATCGTGGCCGTTGCCCGACAGGAACACGCGCTCCGGCACCAGCGGCTGCGTGCTCTTGGAAAGAGCCGTGCCGACATGCGTCAAGGCAAACAGCCGCGGGTCGCCGTAGCTGCTGACCTTTTGCATGAGGACGGCCGCTTCGGACAGTCCGACCTGCATGATCCGCTGAGCTTCGCCGCGGCCGGCGAGGACCGCCTGCTGGCTGTCGGCTTCGGCCAGGACGAGCGTCTGCTCGGCCTGCCGCCGCGACTGGGCCAGGTTGGCCTCGGCCATGACGATCTGCTTGTCGGCCTGCTTTCTGGCCCGCGCCAGGTCCGCCTCGCCTTCGCTTTCGGCGATCTGGGCCTTCACGCGGGTGTTGGTCAGGCTCGTCTGCATGTCGGCCTGGGCCTGGGCCTCCGCCAGCTCGCGGCGCTTTTCGGACGCCTCGCGCTGCCGCTGGTAGGTCTCCATCTGTTCGATCGAGAGCTGCCGCGTGCGGAGCTGCTCGAGGAGCACCTCGATCTTGCCGCCCTGCTCCTCCGTGTCGGGCTTGCCGATCAGCACATCGACGCACTCGATGTCAAACTCGCGGAACTTCCGCAGCAGCTCCGCGCGGGCCTCGGCCTGAATCACGTCGCGCTCGTGCAGCAGCCCCAGCATCGTCTTTTTATGGGCGATGTCGCGGAAATACGCGGAGAGCATCGGGTCCAGCGTCTGCGTGATCAGCTTCTTCACGTCGCCGAAACGCTGGATCACGTTGGGGGCCCGCTGGTAGTCGATGTGTACGACCACCGACAGCGGCAGCCGCGGCTCGTACGCGTCGCGGGTCACCAGGTCGATCGACCGCAGCGACTCGTCGTAGCGATGGGCCTCGGACTTGCCGGTGACCCAGTGCAGCACGAAGTTCGTGGTGGGCACGAGGACGATGTTGCCGGCATAGGTGTTGAAGGCATATTTTCCCGGCCCGAACGGCCGCTCCCATACGCCGCGGCGGCCCTCGGCCACGCGCTCGCCGTGGCGAAACGCGATGCCCGACAGGTCGTCGCCGGCCTGGCCATAGTAGCTGACCACCACGCCGACGTACCCGATCGGCACGACCGTCTTGGGAATCAGCTCGACCGTGGCGAACCAGCGGTTGATGAAATAGGTGCCGTCGGTGATCGGCTGGTATTGCCGGCCGCGGCGGCCACCTCCGTCCAGGAACCGCTGCGGATCCTGGAAGTTGTTGTGATAGTTGGTTTCGCCGACGTCGGCGCCGACGGCCGGGGCAATGATCTCGCCCACCGCCAGCGACGGGCCGTCGTGGACAGTGACGATGCCGATGCTATCGACCGTCATCGGTTCTTCCGGGTGCAGCGGGTTGGCTGCCTTGACCGAATGGCCGATCACGACCGGCGCGAAGCCGTCGATCGCGGACAGCTCCTCCTGCCACGAGCGGACTGTCGCCAGCTCGTGCGGAGTGAGCAGGCTCCGCAGGGTGTAGGCGGCGTTGTCGGTGATAACGACGAACAGGGCCGGGTTGACCGCGTACACGCCCTCGCGAACGATCACGAGCTGGCGGCCGCGCTGACCCAGGCGATTCGTCTTTTCATCTCCCTTCAAGAACGCCCGCGCGTCCTGGAAGTTGTTGCACGGCACCGCGTGACCGAGCGTCTGGCTCGGCGCCAGCGGCTGGCCGTCGCGAGCAACGACGTAGCCGATCTTGCCCTGCGGGACCGTGACCAGCGGGCACAAATGCACGCGGTACTGCCACCGCCAGAGGCCGAAGTGGATGCCGCCGCGGAGCAAATCGGCCTGAAAGCCGGCCTCGCCGTTGAGGGCGAGGAGTTGGCCCTCAGGCACTGAGCCCTTGGCGGACCACAGCTTCTCAACAACGCCCACCGCGTGGTTCGGGATGAACCGAAACGTGAGCCACACCGCAAACAGCAGCACAAAGGCCCCGCCGATCAACACCACGCCGGTAATGCCGAGCGTGCTGATCACGTTGGTCAAGGTAGTCTGCGCAAGTGGAGCGCCGAACCCAAATAATAGAGACATAACCGCCTCCTGAAGGGCAGGACCTGTGCTGCCAAAACTGCGCAGCGCGTGGCAGGATACCCTACGTCGAAATTCGGGGCTTTTTTGTCCGAGCGCGGACCAGAAGCCCTTTCAACTCTGGACTGCGGCACACGCCGCAATCCGCCGACGAGGTTAGCTGTCGGGCTAGGGCTTGAAAGTGCCCCGGTCGGTTAGTAGCCATCTCGCTCCGCGAGATGAGCCCACTTTGCGGCTCGCTGGGCCGCGCCGACCTGCGCCCCGGAGTTGCTCACGCGGCAGACAAGAATGTCTGCCCCACAACCAACTCATTGGTTCCCCCGCTCCCGCACGCTCGTGCAGGATTAGGCTGCTATTCAGAGATTATATCGTCACTTCTAGCACTTCCTTGGGGTGCAAACGGGACGCCAAGGTGGCGTTTTCGCGCAACTGGCTGTCCGGATTGCGGTTCCGTCAGCCGCCATTGGTGGGGGCTGGCCCAGTGGAGGGGCTTCCTTATTTCGGCCTGTTCCGGCAAATTGCCGGCACAATCGTTATCTTCGCGGGTTACAACTTGTTTGGACAAATATCATCTGCCTTCTCTCGGAGGTTCCTCGTGAAGTCCTGTTTCTCGCTCGCTACGGCCGTAACGCTGCTCGCTGTCGTTCCATTGGCCACGGCTCAGTCGCCGGCTGCTCTTTCCAACTGGGGCCAGTGGCGCGGGCCGCTGGGAACTGGCGAAGCGCCGCAAGGCAACCCGCCGACGGAGTGGAGCGAGACAAAGAACGTGCAGTGGAAGGTCAAGATTCCGGGCGACGGCACTTCGACGCCGGTGATTTGGGGCGACAAGGTCTTCGTGCTGACGGCCGGACCGGCAATGGCGCTGGGCGTCACCGCCGTGCCCCGCGCGGCCCAGGGCGAAGTGCAATTCACGGCGTTCCAGCCGCCGCAGAAAAAGAAGGGCGGCGCACAAGGCGAGCCCGCGCCGACCGAGCCGTATCAGTTCGTGCTGCTGTGTCTCGACCGCAACACGGGCAAGACCCTGTGGCAAAAGGCCGTCAGCGAGCAGATTCCACACGAGGGCAAGCATCCGGCCGACGGCAGCTTCGCGGCGCACTCTGCCGTGACCGACGGCGAATGCGTGATCGCGTTCTTCGGCTCCCGCGGTCTGGCCTGTTACGACCTGAATGGCAATCAGAAGTGGAAGAAGGACCTCGGCAAGCAAAAAACCCGCAACGGCTTCGGCGAAGGCGCCACGCCGGCCCTGTATGGCAATTACGTCATCGTCCCGTGGGACCACGAAGATCCGGGTTTTATCGCCGCATTCGACAAGCGGACCGGCGATGAGATTTGGCGACAGAAGCGGGACGAACCCACCGGCTGGTCCACGCCGCTGGTCGCCCTGCACGATGGCAAAGGCCAGGTGATCCTCGGCGGAACCAATCGCACGCGGAGCTACGACCTGGCCAGCGGCAAACAAATCTGGGAATGCGAGGGGCTGACGGTGAACGTCATTCCGAGTGCGGTCACGAAAGACGGCGTCGTCTATATCACCAGCGGTTACTCCGGCAGCAAGCTGCTGGCGATCAAACTGGGCGGCGCGGGCGATCTGACCGGCACGCCAAACATTCTGTGGCGCGTCGATCGCAGCACGCCGTATGTCCCTTCGCCGCTGCTTTCCGGCAACCGGATCTATTTCTACGCCAGCAACATGGGCGTTCTCTCCTGTCACGACATCGTGACCGGTAAGGCCCACTACAGCGCTCAGCGCGTGGATGGCTTGGGCAACGTCTATCCATCGCCTGTCGCCGCCGCCGGCCGCGTCTATCTGACGGGCCGCGCCGGCAACTGCGTGGTGATCAAAGACGCCGACAAGCTGGAAGTTATCGCCACCAACAAGCTGGACGAACGCATCGACGCCTCGCCCGCCATCGTCGGCAAGCAGATGTTCCTCCGCAGCCATCAAAGCCTGTACTGCATCGCGGAGAAATAGTCCGTGGGGCGGGCCTCCGGCCGGCCCTGGAACTGAACTGGCTGTGTCACGGTTGCCCGTAGTAACACGGACGGCTGAGCCGGTTTCTCAGCGAGTGCAGGTGCCCTAGAATCTACGAACCGAGTGGCGCCACGGCTTTACGACCGCGGTGCCCGGGTCACGAAACCAGGGAGATCGCGATGAGTGCTGCAATCCGAGCCGTGGGAGCGGTAGTTGCCGCTTGGGGGCTGTCCTCGGCATTGGCTGATGAGC
>Ga0184625_10000523_pt1 | contig 14682 bp, 7 predicted proteins | sample PLM3_30_b1_FD_133151 | JGI IMG/M metagenome (GOLD analysis project Ga0184625, IMG submission 133151) | Groundwater sediment microbial communities from an aquifer in East River, Colorado, USA - PLM3_30_b1 | ecosystem: Environmental > Terrestrial > Soil > Riparian zone | place: USA: East River... | reverse complement strand
CGAGAGGACGAGCGGGTTCTCGGGCGGGCTCACCGCAGGCCGCCTCGCATTCGACGCGGAAGCAGGCACAGCGACGATGCCCCCCACGGCCCGGGTGCCGTCGAGCGGAGACGCGCACTCGTCGCCTAGGAAGAAGCCGTGCGTGGCGAGATGTAGGATGCGGCGGCCCGGTCCGAGCTGCTTGACGGCGCTTTCAGTAGCGGCGCCGCCGATGAGCGTGACCGCGGCCGCGTTCCCCACGGCCGATCCCAGCGTCTTCCACAGCGCGGCCACGTCCTCGGCCTCACGCGCGGCCGCGGGAAGCGCGGGGAATTGCATGTTCTGGAAGCTTGCACATAGCGAGGAGGCACCGCGAAAAGCGGAGACCGCTTGGTTGATGGTCTCGCCCGAAGAGTTGGGCTTGGCGGCGAGGACGCCGTCGGTATGGGCGGTCGTCCCGGAGCGGGATGTGGAGCCCAACGCCCCGAACGGAGTGCGAGCCGTAAACGACGGACCACCCACTACGAGCAGGCCGTCTGAGGCACCGCCATCGCGCTGGTCGGACGACAACGCGAGATCGCGTTCGGCCGACACGTAGTGAATGACCGGCCCATGCTCCAGCAAGTAGCCGCCGGTCGGGTATGGCAGTGCGGCCAATGGCACCAGGTTGACCGCAGAATCGGGCACCACGAACACGTATGTGACGCCGTTCAGATGTGTGGTCACCGGATCCCAGATGCGGCGTCGCAGACGACTACCTGGTTCGCGGAGCGAGCGCTCCGCCTGCACGAGTCCGGCGCGCTCTGCGGAGAGCCCCGCGACCAGGTCTCGCCGCCATGCCGAGATGGCGGCCTCGATCGACGTCGCGCTTCCGAGCCGGACGATGATTGGTTCAGGCTGGTCGCTGCGCAATACAAACGCCATGTACGAGGGCGATGTCGTCAGCGCGCGATTGGGTGACTGATCCGTTCGAGCGACGAGCGTGGAGTGGTTGTAGCGCACGAAAGAGACGAGGGCGGATCCTTCGGGAAGCGCGCGACGCACATCCTCGAGGCCCACCTCCACGTGCCGGGCGCTGGTTCTGAAGGTGACGCTCCGCTCCGCGAGGGCACGTTCGGTGGATTCCTTCTGGGCGCGCGCCTCTTCGACCAGCGCGGAGTACTGCTCCGGCGTGCCGTTGCTCGGGCCGCGGACCAGAAGGTTCGCGAGCCGCTGGCCCGAGACGCGCAGCCGCGCCCAGAGGACGCTCGCTTCACTACCCTGCGCCTCGGTGATCACGCGTCTACGGGCGCTGATCTCATCGAGGGCGAGCGAGCGTCCGCGAATGAGCTCGTCGAAGAGCGCGTGGCGATCCGGTTCGCTCTCGGCCAGCGAGAGAGCCACATCGAGACCGCTCTGACGCTTCGCGACGTAATCCAGTGCCTCACGTTCGGCCAGATAGCCCAGCGTCAGGCGCGAGTGCTCCCGTCCGATCCGTTCCCCGCGCAAGGCACGCTCGAAGGCCTCGACCGACTTGCCCATGCGCAGTTCGAGCGATGCCAGCGCCACTTCGGTCTCGCCGATGCGCGGGTGGGATGGACCGAACAGCGAGATCCTGATGTCGAGCGCTCGCCGATACGCGAGATCGGCGCCGGCATCGTCGCCTGTGCGCGACAGAATGTCGGCGTGCGTGACCAGCGCTTCGGATAGACCTTCTCGGGAGCCGCTCTGTTCCCAGATGCGCAGCGCCCGATTCGACAGCGCCAGCGCCTCACCTGTCTGCCGCAGTTGAGCCATGGTCCCGGCAAGGTTGGAGAGCGTGCGCGCGACGTACGGATGCTCGGCGCCAAGGGCGCGTTCGCGAATCGTCAGCGCACGCGTGTAGAAGGGGCGCGCGTCGGCATAGAGCTTCTGCTCGGCCAACAGATCCGCGACGGCGGAAAGCGCGCGCGCGACATTCGGATGCTGAGGGCCAAGGATGCGGGTCCAGGTCGCGATCACCCTGTCAAACGCACGCCGTGCATCGTCGTACGAGCCCATGCGTGCATGGAGTAGGCCGAGGTTGAATGTGGCGACCGTGGCAGCATTGCTGTCGATGCCGAGGCGTCGCTCGTAGATGGAGCGGGCGCGTTCGTAGAGCGTCCGAGCTTTGGAGAACTCACCCTGCAGGAAAAAGTTGATGGCGAGATCGTTCAGCTGAACCGCGAATCTGGGGTGATCGGCGCCCAGAGAGGCTTCGGTAATGGCCAACCCTCGCTCGCGGAGCGATTTCGCGGCGGAGAGATCGCCCAGCTCCTCGTCCACAACGGCAAAGCTGCGGAGACAGGTCGCGATCTCAGGATGACCCTTTCGCAGCGTGGCCTCCGCCATCGCGCAGGCGCGCTCGAGCGTAGCGCGGGCCCGTACCAGCGCGCCCTCGAACGCGAACTGTTCGCCGAGACCGGCAAGCGTCGCCGCCGTCTCAGGGTGGATCTCGTGCATTGCTTGCTGCAACGTCAAGGCTTCCTCGAGGTCGGCCCTGGCCCGAACGTAGTCGCCGCTACTCGGCCATAGCAGACCACGGATGCGGAGCGCTCGTGCGAGCGCCGCAGGTGTCCCGCTGGCCTGCCTGATAGCGAGGGCGCGATTGACGAGCCTGAGGGCTTCGTCCGCACCCGCGGCGTCGGCAACGAGAGCGTCAGTCAACGCCTGGGCAAGATGCTCGAGATTGGCGGCGAGCTCCGGTGACCTAGTGTCACCGGTCTTCTCTCGAACTGCGAGCGCTTCTCTGAATCTCGAGACGGCGAGGCGGTAGTCGCCGGCTTGGAACAGCACTTCGGCGAGCCCGTTCAGAGCGCTGGCCAGCAGCTGCGGTTGCGCAGGACTGGCTGTCGCGCGCGCGCGCACCACTGATTCTGCGAGCTCGCGTGTGTCCGGCTCAGCGCCGCGACCATTGCGCACGAGCGCCGCAACGAGCCTCTCGGCAGCAGGCAGCGACTCTGAGGTCGACCTCGCTTCGCGATAGAGACGTTCGGCCTGCTCCTCAGCGTCGGCATAGTGGCCAGCGTCGATCAGGGCCGCAACCGTCGCCGGATCTGAAGCCTTCACCGGCTGCGCACGGGCAACCGGTCCTCCCCCCATGCTGGCGAGCATCGCCAGCATGAACAGCGCGAGGGAAGTTGCCGACCGACACCGACACGGGGACATGCGATCAGCCACTCACAGCAGCCTCAACCGATGCTTGCTCAGTCCGCCTCTCCGTGCGAGCTCCTCACGGACGTCGAACGTCAGATCGCCCTCGGCGGGACCGAGACCGTAGACAGGGTGCGACAGCACGTTTCGCACGGTCCGCCTGACATGCTCCGACACCTCCTGAAAGAGCTCGAATGCGCGCCCGATCTCGAGTGTCTTTCCTTCCCACGTTTCGGGAGGCATCTCCTCGTCGGTAGGAATCAGCATCGCTCGCGTCACGTTCTCCACGTTGGTCAACGCGTCTTCAAGCTGCGCGAGGCTCTCGCCCACCTCGCCGAACAGATTCGCCACACGCGCCAGCCCGAGGTCGGTCCGTAGATCGCCGCCTGCGATGCCCGCGCCCGGGGCTCCGCCGCCCGGCTTCGGGGGTTCGCCGCCTCCTCCTGGCTTCGGAGGCTCGGCGCCCCCACCGGGCTTTGGAGGCTCGCCCCCGAGACCGATCTTTCCTGGATTCATCAGACCCAGTCCGAAGCGCGCGTGAGTGAAGCCTCTCTTCGCGGTTCGCTCCACCTCCGCGAGAGCGAGCTCCACTCGTTTGAGATTCTCGACCGACGCTTCGACGACGTCCGCATTGCCGATCACGGCAGATGCCCCTTTTGTTACGGTGCGAGGAAGCACGCCATTTTCCAACTTGACCCGCGGAGGGATCAACTTAAGCCAGGGCCGTCGGAACGAACGCGACGGATCACCGGTGTTTTCAGCAATACCCTCCACGTCCCCGGCTCCCGCGTACAGTGCTTTCGGTTTGCGTGAGTCCTTCAATATCGTGGCGATGCCTATTTTCGCGCTGTCCGAGACGCGAGCCAACTGGTTGAGCGAGCTCTCGATGCCCATGATGATCTGGGCGACGTCCGCCCGGTCGCCGCGTCGCATCTCCGCGACACCGTCGATTGCCGTCATCAGGTCGGCAGGGATAGTCCGGCGAAGCCTGTCGAACACCAGTTTCGGCCACGTCCCCGTATCCTTAAAGAGATCCAAGCGCTCGTAGGCCAGTCGTCCTTCGTTCTTTCGGCGGATCACAACCATCCTGTCCGCGTCGAGATCGTTCAGTTCGAGCCGCGCGGACACCTCGTCGTCGGTCACGAATGGCGCGAAGATACCGAGGCCATTGAGATCATCGAGCGTCGGGTGGCGGCTCTGGCACTCGATGAGCACTTCTCTTTGGTCAGACCGGGGCAGCAGGATCTTGCGGAATGTCTTCGCCGCTTGCTTGACGTTCTCCGAAGCCCATTCCCCATCTTCGCCGGCCAAGGCGTCGCACAGCCGCCTCGCGTCGATGAGCGGGCGCACGTCGCCGGCTGCGGCTCCCATGAAGACATCACGATAGAACGACATCTTGGCGCTATCGAAGGTGCTGATGTCGGTATCGATGGCCTTGGCGAGAGACTCGACTTGCTCTTTCAAGGACGCGGCTTTGCTCAGGTTGAACGCGGCCATTTCCAGTCTGTCGCAGCCCGGCAGGTCGTCGAACTGGTGGACGTAGGCGTCGATAATCAGCTGCGCGAGTTCCTGTGGCGACGTGGTGTGGTTGATCCTGCCGAGAATCGTGTCGTATGGCCACCCGACAAAAGGCACGGTAATCTGCGACGTCACCATGCACTGCGCGACGTCGCGCAGCTGATACACAGCTTCGATGTAGCTCATCGCGCACGCGTTGGCTCCCAGAATCTCAAGGGGCTCGTCCTTCCGTCCGGATTTCGCCCGTGCCGTCCGGAATGCCTTGAGTGCCTCCTGCAATTCCGTCAAGTGCACCGGATCGTTGTGGTCCCTTCCGAATCCCAGCCCGTAAGCGTGCCCCCAGAGCACGAGACAGAAGTGATCGGCGAAGAAAGACTCGTCAGCGGCAACCTTCGTGAGAAATTCCGCGAGCATCACCCCATCGCCCATGTTTGTCCGGCCTTCGAGCTGGACTAGCAGTTCGCTCCCGGCTTCCCCGCCTTTAATCCGGTAGCGCTGGACCGACGCTGGCCAGTGGCGGTTGATCTGGACGACGACATTCACGTCGTCGTTCCCGCGAATGCCTCGCTCCATCTCTTTGAGATCCCGCACGGCCACCGTGTCGAGCTCGTGGCTCTGTCCCGCGGCCATGTAGACCATCACGGTCCACTTCTTGGTATTGTTTGCTTCTGCCACTTTGCCCTCCTGTCGCGGTCTCGAACGACACGCAACCTCAAGCCAATGCCTCCGCCGTTCCGCCGTAGCCGCCGCCGGATCGCGTCGCGAGTGTTCGAGTTGCTTTTTGAGAGGAGGCCGCCAGCCTAGTTCAGATTCGTTTCCCCCGCAACACAACACCGAACACTACCCCGAGACGTATGTAATAACGCCGGCCGGCGCCGGTACGAACACCCAAGGCGGAATGTTCCTGAACACGGGACCGAGCGTTAGTAGGGTCAGTGCCATCCCTTCAACAAAGGTCGTCTCTGGCGGGTCGGACTTTCGCCGGCGCCGCGCCGGAATCAGGGCTTATAATCGGCCCGATTCTCCCCCTGCCGGTCACGGCACATATGAGTGACCCTCGAAAGGCGGCTCCCCCGCACCCTGGCGGCAACGCTTCAGCCAGCGGCTCCGCCGAAGCCTCGTTTGCGCTCCTGCTGCGTGCAAAGACGGGCGACGAACAGGCCCGTGAGGCGCTCTTCGCGCGCTATCTGCCCCGGGTCAGGCGCTGGGCGCACGGCCGTTTGCCGGCATATTCCCGGAGTCTATTGAACACCGACGATCTCGCTCAGGAGGTCCTGTGTCGCGCGATCGTGTCGCTCGAGACGTTCGAACCGCGGCATGAGGGTGCCTTTCAAGGCTTCCTCAGGCAAGTCATGATGAATCGCGTTCGTGACGAGGTGCGGAGTGCACACCGCAAGCCGGCGGGTGACCCGCTCGAGGACGAACATATTGCGGAAGACCCTTCGCCAATAGAGCTGGCAATAGGGCAAGAGGCGCTTGAACGATACGAGGCCGCATTGCAACGATTGAAGCCACAAGAACGCGAACTGATCGTGGCGCGCTGCGAGCTCGACTTCTCAAACGAGGAGATCGCGGCGCTCTTTGACAAGCCCACACCCTCCGCGGCGCGTGTCGCTGTCGGACGGGCCCTTGCAAGACTGGCAGAGGAGATGGCCCGTGGCTGATGATTTTTCTCTCGACGCTCTGGCTTCAGCCGTCGCTGAACGGGCACCGATCGACTGGGATCAGGCAGAACAGAGCGCTGCAGATGACTCTGAGCGCTCCGCCGTAAAAGCGTTGCGCGTTGTGGCGAAGATGACAGAGGTAGTCGCTGCGCCGCCTAGTGGAACTGATCTGCAGTTGAATGAAAAGTGGGGGCGCCTTCGCGTTTCTGAGGTGATAGGAGAAGGATCCTTCGGCCGTGTATATCGGGCATGGGATACGCAGCTGGAACGCGAGGTCGCGCTCAAGCTGGTCAAGGCCTCAGGGGTATCCCCGGCGTTCGACCTCGCGCGTGCGATCAAAGAGGCGAGACTGCTGGCGCGTGTGCGCCACCCCAATGTCGTGAGCGTCTTCGGTGCGGATTCTCACGCCGGCCGTTTTGGCTTATGGATGGAGCTGATTCCCGGCCGTACCTTGGGTCAGGTGCTCAAGATGCACGGGCCCATGAGCGTCAGCGAGGCGATTCCGGTCGGTATCGATTTGTGTCACGCACTGGCCGCCGTTCACGGAGCCGGCCTCCTTCATCGTGACATCAAAGCTCAGAACGTCCTGCGTGAAGAGGGCGGCAGGATTGTTCTGATGGACTTCGGCACCGGACATCCCATTGACGGTACGCGCGACGCGGCAGACAGCATGGCTGGCACGCCACTCTATCTGGCCCCTGAATTGTTTTCAGGCGAGAAGCCCTCCGTAAGATCTGACATTTACAGCCTTGGTGTACTGCTCTATCACTTGGTTACCGTGAGTTATCCGGTGAGTGGCCGCAGTCGCTCCGACGTGGAGTCCGCACATCTTGCGGCGCGGAGGCAACCCCTGAGAGATGCGCGCCCGGATCTTTCTCCTGCGTTCGTTGAGGTTGTCGAGCGGGCGCTTGCGCGTGCGCCGGAAGATCGCTACCGCTCAGCTGGAGAATTCGGAAACGCTCTTGCCTCCGTTGCCGGTGGATCCTACACACGCGACCTTGCCCCAAGCCATCGATGGCGCACGTCGCAACTCGCAGTAGCGGCAACCGCTATCGCAGGACTGCTCCTCGCTTTCAGCATGTTCGACCGGAGAGTGGCAGAAGCTCCCGGTGTCACGACGCCGACAACACAAGACGTCGACGCCAATGCAACACCCACAGTTGGCAACTCCTACGAGGTAACGGCCTCGTTCCACGCGTTGAGAGATGGACGTGATGTGCCACTGTCACAGGGCAGTCGGGTGAGGCCCGGCGACCAGCTCTTCGCTGTGATCGACGCCTCGGAGCCGGTGTTCGTGTACATCATCAATCGTGATGACGCCGGTCAGTCGTTCCTGTTATTTCCCCTCCCAGGCTTGAGCCCTTCCAACCCTGTGCGAACGGACCAGATGGTCCAGCTGCCAGGCACGAAGGATGGCCAGCCTATTTACTGGCAAGTGACCAGCGCCGGGGGCCAGGAACACTTCTTCTTGTACGTATCGCCGACCCGGCTCGTTGAATTTCAGCAGCTGTTAGCAGCTCTGCCACGCGCCGAACTGGGCCGCAGTGTTGATAGCTTGCCACTGTCGACTTCCGCGATCGGGTTACTCCGTGGAGTCGGGGGTCTCAGTGCTGCGCCTGGTTCTCAGACGTCATCCACGGGCAACGAGCTCATAGACCTCCAGCCGTTATCCGACCGAAATGAGTCGGCAGAGGGCGTGTGGGCGAGACGCGTGAGCTTCCAGAATCCGCCAGAATAGGCTGATCTGGTTCCCTCCTATTACAGCAGCTGTTTCATTCCTCCTGTAGTGGCGTTACTTACAACAGAGAGTTGATCCACGAAACGCTCAGCTCAGGAGGTAGTCAGATGACATTTCGAAATGCAGTTCGCGTCGTTGTCGCGGCGGGGTGTGTGCTGGCGGCAACGTTGACCGGTGGCGCGACCCCGTTCAACCGTATGACCTACTTCACGTTCAACGCACCAGTGCGACTGCACGGCGTGCTGTTGCCACCAGGCGTCTACGTGTTCGAGATCGCGAATCCGGACTCGGGTTCAAATGTAACCACGGTCATGGATCGAAAGCGATCGAAGGTGTATGCGAATGCGCTCTCGCGCGTCGTCACGCGGCCGCCGGACGGGCGACTTGATGCCGCCATCATCTTCGGCGAAACAGTGACGTCAGCTCCTCGCCCTGTCAACGGCTGGTATCCTGCCGGTGAGACGTCGGGACGCGAGTTTCTTCGCTGACACGCTGAGCGCGTCATGCCGGCATGAACTGACGTCGGCATGACGCGCTCTCTGTGCCACACGACGTAGCTCCGCAGTCGATCTGTCCGCGATCTCAACTGAAAGGGCGTTGTAAAGCTCTTAGAGCCTCAACGATCGCGGCAACCGTTCGATTTCGGCTCGACTCGCGGCGTCACGCGTGCTGGAGAAACGCGATATCGGAACCTATGGGCGGCTTCTGATATAACACCCGCGTGTCACAACGGCTCGCATCGGGAGCTGCCATCCTTACAGGGGTCGTCGTCTTCCTGGCCCTTTTCAGCGCCAATCTCCGATCGCCCTTCACAGTGCCGTTGAGACGCGATCAGAACATGCTGACTCAGGGCTTCTACCGGATGGAAAGGAATGCAAGCCACGTTTATACGTGGATCGCTCCACATGCCGAGTTCGCGATTCCCACGATCGATCGCGGCAGCGACTGGCGGGTGACGCTCGACACCAAAGTCTGGCGGCCATCAGGCGTGCCTCTCCCGCGGGTCCGGATTGACGTTGATGGCGTGACCGTCACGGACCAAGTCATCAGGAGAAACGTGAACCTTGGCGTAGTCGCTCCTCGACGTCCCGGCACGAACGGTCTTGTCGTCAGTATCGATACCACACCCCCGTTCCTGCCGGCGCGCGATCCGCGGAAGCTCGGTGTCGCGGTCGCGTCAATTACATTGGAACCCGTCGGCGGATGGCCGCGCGCTCCCTGGAGAGCTGCCGCGTGCGGGGCGGCCGCTCTCGCAATCCTTGCGACAGCCGTTGCACTTCTGGGCCTGCCTCCGCTATCGGTCGCCCTGTTCGCGATTCTCGTGGCCTGGGGTGAAGCGGTCCTGCTTGCGCGAGGCGTCGGCCCTTACCTCCAATATCCATGGCACGTGCTTGCCCTTGCTACCGGCCTCGGGCTTGGGTTGCTCGCCGCGGTATGGAGTGTTGAAAAATGGCGTCGGCAAGGGCTCAGCAGCTCCGCCCTCGGCGTGGTCGCCATCTCCGTCGCAGCGTGTTACCTGAAGTTGCTGCTGTTGCTGCATCCCAATATGCCGATCGGCGACGGTGTGTTCCATGCCCATCGCTTCGAATACGTTCTCGCGGGACGTTTCTATTTCACCTCTCTCACGCCTGACAACTACGCGTTCCCATACCCTATCTTTCTGTATGTCACGGCTGCGCCGTTCGCATGGCTTACGTCTGATGCCTTCGAACGTCTTGCGCTGCTTCGGATCGTCGTGACGCTCGCCGATACAGTCGCGGCGGCGTTGGTGTACTGGATGATCGTGCGGGCGACATCCGACAGGCTGGCAGGAATCGTGTCTGTGATCTGGTATCACGCGATGCCGATGACGGCCTGGATGATGACCGAGGGAGCTCTGACCAATGCCTTCGCGCAGACGCTGTTCGTCGCGAGCCTCGCGCTTGTGGTCGCACTGCCGGTCGAGCTCACGCGACGCAGTACAGTTGCCCTTCTGACGATCGTCGTGGCCGCTGCATTGCTGACCCATCCAAGCACCTGCGCCATTCTGGTTGGCGTGCTCGCCGCGACCGGCGCCCTTTACGCGTGGCACGGCGGCAAACTTCAGCCATCGGCGACTGGAGTTGTGGTGGCAGCGGTATCGGCCACCGCGATCGCCGTCGTCTTGTACTACGCATGGTTTCCGTCTGTATATCTCAGTGAGCTTGGCCGCGCGGCGTCTGTGAGCGTCTCTGGCGCGTCGGCCCCGGCCGCATCGAGCGGCGCCAGGCTGTCGAAAGCGTTCGTGGTCAGCGAACTGTACTTCGGGTGGCCTGCAATTGCGGCGGCAGCGATCGGCGCCTGGCGGCTCTCCCGAGACCGCGTATCGCCGCGGCTGAGCCTGCTTCTTGCCGGGTGGGCCGGCATCTGTCTCGTTTTTCTCGTCATCGGGATCGTGACCCCGATTCAGATGCGCTATCACTTCGCGGCATTTCCTGTGCTGGCGATTGCCGCCGGTTTCGCCAGTGCCTGGGCGTGGCGCAACTCTATAGCCTTTCGAGTCGCCATCGCGGTACTCCTCATCGCCGGGATTGGGAACGGAATCGCGCAGTGGTTGTGGGCGTTGTCCACGTACGCACGGCTGGTTGGGTGAGATTACAAAACGTGTCGATTCCGTCGAGTCTTGCAATCGCCGGCATCGCTCGGAGATTGCACCACTAGGAATCACCGGCGAATATCGCCAGGACCAAGGGCACGGGTCTTGAGTCGCCCCGGCCGTGACTCATTTTCTGTTACTCGTTTTCGTGCTCGCCGGCGTCGTCTTGTATTTCATGACGCCCGCCGAGCGGACCCGGTTTTTTCGAGTCATCTTGGCAGCGCTTTACAACGTGAGGGACACCGTAGCGCTGCAGGGACTGGAGGGCAACCCGTTCCTCGACGCCCTTCGTGCGCGACACGCGCGCGTGATCGCCATGCCGGCGCTGGTCGTGCTGAGCACGATCGTATTCGTCCGCTCGCCGGTCCTTGACCTCTTCGTCAGCGCCATGTGTCTGTGGCAAATCGGCTTGATTCTCGAGCGCCTCATTGGGCCTCTGGCGTTCACCACGGTCTACGTCGCATCTGGTGTCGCCGCCGCCGTCGTCAATCTCTCCGTATCACCAGGTGGCATGAGCGCCGGCCCGTCGGCGTCGGTTCTGGGCATGTATGGCCTGCTGCTTGTCACGTCGATCTGGAGCGTAATCCGCGGCTCGAGCCTGATCATCCCCCTGAGCGTGACGAAAAGGCTGGCTCCGGTTGCCGCCATCTTCATTCTGTATAAGGTCACGACGACTGGTCTTGGGAATGCCCCTGCGTTCGCCGCGCTCGTCTGCGGCCTCGTGGGCGGGATCGTCGCTGCGCGCGATCTCGATGAGCGGACACCGCATGCCCGCAGCCTCGCAACTGCTATGGCGACCGTGGTCACGGTCGTCACTCTCTACGCGCTCGTGGTGGTGCAGCGGCCGCCCAACGAGACTGTAGATATCCGGTTGGAAATCGACCGCGTCATTGCCGTTGAGACTCGTACGGCTGGTCTCTATGACAAAGAGGTCGAGCGTTTCCGAAGCAAACGCATCACTGGGGCGGCGCTCGCCGATGTGATTGAAAACACGATCGTGCCCGAACTGCACCTGGTGGCTGCGCGCCTGCGGGCGCTTCAGGACGTGCCTCCAGAGCAGAAGCCCCTTCTCGCGTCGGCCGAAGCGTTTCTGAAGTTGCGAGACGAAAGCTGGCGGCTGCGCGCCGGGGCATTGCACAAGTCCGACATGCTGGGGTTGCGCCAGGCCGACAGCAAAGAGCAGGCGTCGCGCGAGGCATTCCACCGCCTGAACGACATGGCGCATGTCCAGAATGACGCGGAAACGCTTGACCACCAGCCACCCGTTCTCTGAGAATCCTTGCCTCCATAGGAGGCCTTCCGATGAAACTCAGTCGATCGATCGCAACCGCCGTTGGCGCTTGCCTGGTACTGGCGACGCCGGTTTCCCGCGTCGGCGTACATGCGCAGGAGCAGCAGATCGAGGTCTGGACGCCGTTGCCAGTGAAACCCAATCCGTTCGTCCCACCGCACAAAGCGTGGACCAAGCTGTCCGATGTGCTGGCGAAGCACAAAGGTCAGCCGAACTGGTCTGAGCTCATCGTCGACGACAATCTCTTCCACGGCGAGTACATCTCGATGGCGCCAGGCGCGAAAACGCCGCGGCGATTCCACCAGGACAACCGCGCGTTCTGGTTCGTGCAGGATGGGCAGATCCGTTTCACGATCGAAGGACAGCAGCCGTTTGTCGCGACCAAGGGCTTTCTCGTCCAGGTGCCGAAACGGCTGGTCTACAGCATGGAGACGGTCGGCGACCGTCCCTCGCTGAGGTTCGAAGTTCTGATGGCGAATTCCCAGACGATGTATCCGGCCGATGAAACGCCTCCGCCCACTCCTGGCATCAGGTTCGAGAAGACACGCGTCGCGAACAGCAAGGGGGCCTACGACGAAGCCAACGTGCCTTATATCGACTACAACCTGACGATCGCCGGCAAGCAGACGCCGAAGAAAAACCCGACGCAGCTTGTCGGCGACGCGCACGACGGCGGATATGTGAACGTCGGCATCGTGAATATTCTTCGCGGCGATCCGAAGACTCAGAAGCCCGCAGTGCCCGGCGACAAGGGGCACCTGCACGTTACCGGCCCGGAGTTCTGGTTCGTCCTCGAAGGAAAAATGGAATTTGCGATTGGCTCCGTGCCGGCCTTCGTCGCCGATCAAGGAGACATCGCCTACGCGCCTGCCACTGTGTGGCACCAGGTGCGATTCGCGGGCACCGAGATGGCGACGAGACTTGCCGTCGTGGGTTATGCGTTCTCTCATGTGTTTCCAGGGGACGGAGGGGCCGACAGCGCGTTGCCAACAGCGAGGGTTCCCGCGAAGTGAAGGGGCACGATGCGGCCATACGATGGCACGAAGTCCGGAGATCCTCCGGAATAACGGAGGTTTCCACGGGGAGCATCAAAACCATGCAGGCGTAACGTATGCCTCGTCAACAACTTGTCGTACGCGCCTCACGCAGCGCGTGGCACCAGACGTGCTTCACGCATGTTCAATGACGGTTTTTCAATCAAGAAGCCACAACACGAGAAACCAAAAAATCTCTTTTTTACTAAGATGATATGCGCCTCCGCATTGGGTGAACGAACCCAGTGCCCGGCGGACACGGCAACGGCACGGACTCTGCTCATCCCCCGATCGGATGACCATCGAGCGCTTCAGCGCTCATCAAGGAGAAGCGTTTGACTATGTCGAACTGGAGATGCTTCCAGACTGTGAGTCTGTGCGTCCTATTGCTGACGGGAACGGCGCGCGCACAATCTTCGGACGCTGGCGACCCCGCGGCTCCACCCGCGGCTGATCAATCGTCTCCTTCTGCGCCCGCTCAGACTGCACCTGCGGCCGGTCAGTCGGCAAACCTCGTGACCTGCTCATCGCAACTCGGCCAGCGCATTCAGTGCGCGGTCGATACGTCGGCGGGCGTCGCGCTGGTTCGATCAAGGGGCGCCGCTCCGTGCCTCTACGGCGACAGCTGGGGCTTCGACGCTGCCGGTATCTGGGTCTCCGACGGCTGCACCGGCGTGTTTCTCGTCGGCGGGGTGGCGCAGGTGCAGGTGACTGAAGTCACGCAGACCGCACCTGCGTACGTGCCGAACGGGGGGTTTCTGCTGTTCAACGGTGAAAAGGGACAAATGTACCTCCGGCTGTTCACCTACGCGCGCTACCTGAATCAGCGGAACCTCGATGAGACGTACGAAGACGCCTTCGGCAACACGAAATCGGTGCAGCGTCGCCAGGACATGCAGCTGCAGAAGTTCTTTGCGCCGTTTGCGGGCTGGTTCCTCGATCCGCGCTTCCGTTACTACCTGTACGTCTGGTCCTCGAACCCGTCACAGGGCGATCCGGCGCAGGTGGTTGGCGCCGGCAACATCAGCTGGACCTGGAACCGCTTCGTCACGGCAGGCTTCGGCATCACATCGCTGCCGTCGACGCGGAGCACCGAGGGCCAGTTCCCGTACTGGCTCGGCGTGGATACCCGCCTGATCGCCGACGAGTTCTTCCGCGGTTCGTACACGACGGGCGCCTGGCTGAAGGGCGAGATCGAGTCCAACCTGAAGTACCACGTGATGCTCGCCAACAACCTGAGCACGCTGGGCGTCAGCGCGGCGCAACTCGACAACCAGTTCAACACCCAGTCCTACGCGCTCCAGTGGCTGCCGACGACGGGCGAGTTCGGGCTGTGGGGCACCTTCGGCGACTACGACGATCACCAGAAAGTCGCCACCAGGGTCGGCGTGCACTACACGCATAGCGTCGAGGAAAAGCAGAGTCAGCCTGGAACCGAGGGGATCGAGAACAGCCAGATCCGGCTCACCGACGGCAGCGTCATCTTCACTCCCAATCTGTTCGGCCCCGGCATCTCGGTGAATCAGGTGAACTATCGGATGATGAGTCTCGATGCGGGCGTCAAATACAAGGGCATGTCGGTCGAGGGCGAGTACTACCGCCGCTGGTTGAACGACTACGTCGGTGTGAACACCGGAGGCATCCCCAACATCAGCGACAACGGTTACCAGATGCAGACTTCGGTGATGGCGGTT
>Ga0184625_10000521_pt1 | contig 14691 bp, 12 predicted proteins | sample PLM3_30_b1_FD_133151 | JGI IMG/M metagenome (GOLD analysis project Ga0184625, IMG submission 133151) | Groundwater sediment microbial communities from an aquifer in East River, Colorado, USA - PLM3_30_b1 | ecosystem: Environmental > Terrestrial > Soil > Riparian zone | place: USA: East River... | reverse complement strand
TTTCAGAAAAAGATTACTGTTACCAAAATCGCTTAAGAATAAACTACGAAAACCGTTGCCAATGAAATTGCGGTCATAACCAAATGCTACATCAATATACTTGGTGACATTAAAAGTGAAATAACCTCTTGCATCAAAATAATCATAGCCCGTTCCTTTAAAGTTTTTATAATACCCGGCACCCGGCACCGATTGAAATTTATCTTCCCATCCTTGTACGTACAATGGATCTCTTTCCTGGTTATCCAAAATAGATGCAGCAAAACCAATTTTATTTGCAATACGACCACGAATGTCAACCCCTCTTGAATTCAGGAAAAGAGTTTCATCATTATCACTTTCCTTCATGTATTTAAATTGAATAATAGGATTAATGACCAGGTCAAAATCTTTTACATGAACCTCATATAAATTCGCTGGTGTTGTATAAAACGGGCCAATGTGTTTTTTGCTTTTTATAGCGATGCGCTGAGAATCGGGTAAGTATTCAATGTTATTTAAGTAAAGTCGCTGCAGGTTATATTCATCGGTTTTGGATAATGATACTCCCGGATGATTTTGCTTAAAACCCTTAACACCCCTCACTATTTGCAGGCGGTTAAATGGTTTTGTTTTGGAAAAATTAAGAATAGAATCTTTTTGACCTAAAATTTCCAATCGCTCCACTAAAACATTTTCTTTTGATCCCTGGGGTAAATAAGTGGATTGGGAAACTGCGAAGACCGGGCATAGAATAAAGAGAAGTCTTGCAAGGGTTTGTTTAAATTGCATGGGTATTGGTTTTTCAACGATAAATCGGCAACAAGATATGCAAAATTACCTGATTAAGAATGTACAGGTTGTAAATGAAGGAAGAATAATTACATCAGATGTATTAATTAAAAATGGCCGGATAGAAAAGATCGGGGAATTAATTACTCAGGCTGTTTCGAGTGTGAAAGAAATAAATGGCGAAGGAAAATATCTTTTACCCGGCGCTATTGATGACCAGGTTCATTTTCGTGAACCGGGATTAACACATAAAGCAACTATTTATACCGAAGCAAAAGCAGCAGTGGCTGGCGGCGTTACAAGTTTTATGGAAATGCCCAATACAATTCCCAATGCACTTACTCAAGAATTATTGGAAAATAAATATTCGATCGCTTCACAAACTTCATTGGCCAACTACTCTTTTTTTATGGGTACCAGCAATAACAATGCTGATGAAGTTTTAAGAACAAATGATAAACGAAAAGATGTTTGTGGAATAAAAATTTTCATGGGATCCTCTACCGGTAATATGCTGGTAGATAGTCCGAACACCTTGGATAAGATCTTCAGGGAAAGTGAAGTGTTGATCGCTACGCATTGCGAAGATGAACGTATCATAAAAGAGAATTTAGAAAAAATAAAAAAAGAGAACCGGGAACTTACCGCTGCCGATCATCCGATCATAAGGAATGAGGACGCCTGTTACGAGTCATCTTTGCTGGCAATACAGATCGCAAAAAAATATAACACACGGTTACACATCCTGCATATCTCTACTGAAAAAGAACTATTGCTTTTTACAAACATGTTTCCTTTAAAAGAAAAAAGAATCACGGCCGAAGTTTGTGTACATCATCTTCATTTTACAAGCGACGATTATACAAGACTTGGCAATAAGATAAAATGCAACCCGGCAATTAAAGCTCCGCATAATCGGGAAGGGCTTTGGGAAGCGTTGATGGATGATCGCCTGGATGTGATCGCTACCGATCATGCACCCCATACATTAGAAGAAAAGAATGAACCTTATGAAAAAGCACATGCAGGTTTACCATTGGTTCAGCATTCTGTATTATTAATGCTTCATTATTATAAACAGGGAAAGATCAGCCTGGAAAAAATTGCCGAAAAAATGAGTCATGCGGTGGCTGATTGTTTTCAAATAAAAGACAGGGGTTATATTCGTGAAGGATATTTTGCTGACTTGGTTGTAGTCGATATGAAGCAACAAACAAAAGTGTCAAAAGAAAATATTTTATATAAATGCGGATGGAGTCCCTTGGAAGGCGTTGAATTTCCTGCAACCATTACACATACTTTTGTTAATGGACATTTGATTTATGGAAACGGAATATGGGATGAATCTAACAAAGGCATGCGTCTGTCTTTTAACAGGTAAAAAATATTCAATGCTCAATATTCAATGTTCAATTTTCAGTTTTATTTTCACATTTCACTTTTCACTTTTCACTTTTTTTCCCCATGCATCTTGACGCCACAACATACAACGATATCTCCGTCTTTCACCAGGAAGAAGAATTTTCTATTTTTCATAAGCTGAATTTTACAAGAACTGTTTATGGCAAAGAATGGTTAAGACATTTTTTTTCGGAGCCGCATCACGACCTGAAAAGGATCCTGGGTACGCAAAAGATAATCCGGACATTAAATGAACACCTGGATGATTGGCCGGGAGAGATCACCAATGGCACTTTATTAGTAATTGAAAAATATCTTGATTATAATGTAGATCCTCTTCCGCAGGAACCGAATGCATTTAATACATGGACATATAAAACTTTCCATATAGAAGATTACCGAATGGTAAAATATTCTATAGGTCATTGTGCCGATTTTTTCAGGGGATTAAAAAAATTGGTGGATCTTTTTAGCCAGCAGGAATTGCCTGCTTTTTTTAAAATTTATATTGAACGTGCCGAACAATTATTAAGAGAAACTCCACTTGCAAAAATTTCTACATCAAGACCTGGTGAAAGTTTTACTCCAATGCAAAATCTCTATTTCGGTTATCACATTCGCAACCGGTATAAAAATGATACTGTCGAGTTGTTGGAAATTTTCGGAAGATTGGACGCCTGGTATTCGATGGCGTTAGCGATGAAAAATTTTGATCTTCGCTTCCCGGAATTCATTGAGTTGGATAAGCCAACAGTAAATGCGAAAGGCCTCTATCATTTATTATTGAAGCACCCGGTTTCGTATGATCTCGAGTTAAATCCTGATCACAATTTTCTATTTCTTACCGGCGCAAATATGGCCGGTAAAAGCACTTTGATAAAATCTGTTGGATCTGCTGTATTTCTTGCTCATCTTGGTATGGGTGTACCTGCACAGCAAATGACATTGACCTTATTTGACGGTTTACTTACCAACATCAATGTGGTAGATAATATCGCAAAAGGAGAAAGCTATTTCTTCAATGAAGTACAAAGAGTAAAGAACACAGTTGAGAAAATAAACAATGGAAAAAAATGGCTGGTGCTCATCGATGAGCTATTTAAAGGAACCAATGTACAGGATGCAATGAAATGTTCATTGACAGTGATCAAAGGTTTGATCAAAATAAAAAATTCCTTGTTCATACTTTCCACTCATTTGTATGAGATCGGTGATGAATTAAAACAGTATCCGAATATCAGTTTCCGTTATTTTGAAACCACGGCCAACGATGATCAGTTGGAGTTCAGCTATCAGCTAAAAGAAGGAATAAGCAACGATCGCTTGGGTTATCTCATCCTGAAAAGAGAGAAGGTGGTGGATATGCTGGAGAAACTATAGCTCAGAACCGGGATTTGCAGGATTAAATATAGATTTGGAGGAAATCAGGAAAACTTACTTATGCGTAGAATATTTTTTTCATTAGCATTTTTATGCTCTGGTGTTTTTGCATTTAGTCAAAACAGTATTGATGTTTTGCATTATAAATTCAATATTGGATTTAACGATGTAAATGATACCGTCTATGGTGTTGCAGAAATAAAAGTAAAATTCCTGCAAGCGTCCAGTGAAGTGAGTTTTGATCTTACCAAGACAAAAGATAACGGCAAGGGAATGAAAGTTGGAAAACTGGAAGGGAATAACATTCGCGGTAGTATTTACAAAGAAGAAATGCTTCGCATTCTATTATCCAAAAACATGAATGCTGGTGATACCGCGACCTTTATTATTCCTTACTCAGGAATTCCTGCAGATGGACTGATCATTTCAAAAACAAAATACGGTCATCGAAGTTTTTTTGCAGACAACTGGCCTAACCGTGGTCACAACTGGATCCCATGCCATGATGATCCAGCAGATAAAGCAACTGTAGAATTTATTGTTACTGCTCCTGAACATTACCAGGTTGTTGCTAATGGTGTGCAGATCGAAGAAACTTCTCTTGGTAATAGTTTCAAGTTGACTCACTGGAAAGAAGATACCCCGATCTCAACTAAAGTGATGGTGATCGGCGCAGCTGATTTTGCGGTCAATCTTGCCGGCGTTGTAAATGGAAATATTCCTGTTTATAGCTGGGTCTATCCTGAAAATAAAGACAAAGGTTTTTATGATTATGCACAGGCAAATGGCATCCTTGAATATTATATCAGTCATGTTGGTCCTTATGGTTATAAAAAATTAGCCAATGTACAATCAAAAACAAGATTTGGCGGGCTGGAAAACGCTAATACAATTTTTTATTCTGAGAATTCTGTAAGTGGAACCAAGAAAAGTGAAGGGTTGATTGCGCATGAAATAGCACATCAGTGGTTTGGCAATATGGCTACTGAAAAAAGTTTCGGCCACTTATGGCTAAGTGAAGGTTTTGCCACTTATTTTACCATTCTTTATTTTGAAAACAAATATGGAAGAGACACCGCTATAAATATGTTAAAGGAAGACAGGTCGCAGGTGATCTCTTTTTCAAAAGAAAGTGGTAAAGCAATTGTTGATACTGAAGAAACAGATTATATGAAATTGCTCAATGCAAATTCATACCAGAAAGGTGGTTGGGTGTTGCACATGCTACGTTGTGAATTAGGTGATTCTGTTTTCTGGCGATCGATAAGAAAATATTATGCAACCTATGCGGGAAGCATTGCAGATACAAGAGACCTTCAAAAAGTGTTTGAAGATGTTTCCGGAAAAAATTTGAAACAATTTTTTGATCAATGGCTTTATACAACGGGCCAACCAGAACTTTCGATACAATGGAATTACAACAGCCAGTCAAAAGAAGTAATTGTTACTATCAACCAGCAACAATCCGCAGAATTCAATTTTCCGCTGGAAATAAGTTTAAAATATGCTTCGGGAAAACCTGAAATACAAAAAGTTTATATGGATAAAAAATCCAAGGTCTTTACTTTTAAAACAAGAGAAAGACCCGCTTCACTAATTGCGGACCCCGATACGGAATTGCTTATGAGTTTTACTGTGAAAGAAAAATAAAGTGACTTTTTAAAAAGATCTATATTTAGCAACCACCTAAAAGCAACCACCATGGCTAAATTTAACTTAAAATCCGAATATTTCACCGCGCCTATTAAGGCAGTATTACCGGGTATAATCATATCGGTAATCGGAGCAACATCTGCTTATTATATTTTTAATAACCCCGAAAAGACCAAAGCAAAATCTACTTATGCAACGTGGAAAGTCATTAACCAGTTTGAAGAGATGCTGAATGTGAGTTCGGAACTGCTCCCTTGCCGTAGTGCCACCGGTAATGAGATCCAGATGAAAAAAGATTTTATTCACCTGTATGAAATGACCCGGCAAAACCTGGTAGATCTTAAAAGTGAGGAAAAGCTAGATAAGCGATTATCAGCTGTCCTCAATTTGAAAATCGATACATATGATGAATTGAAAAAACAAACAGAGGTGTTTCTTGACAGCGCCGGGTTGGTTCAGTTAATGGCAAAAAACAAGGAGCTTGACAGCAGTAACCAAAATGGAATTATTAGTGGCATGCAGACAAGATATATAAATAACCTTAATCATGTTGTGTATCGTGATACCAGCATGATAAATAGTATACTGGGGCAGTTAAATCAATCCTATTCCTCCTATGTTGACAGTTTTCTTGTTGCTGCAGAAAAAATTCAGTCTTTTGAAGAAGTGAAAAAGCTTATCACCGGGACATGGCTTAGTACTAATGTGACTTTTGAGTTCAAACCCGGTGGTTCGGGAAACTGGGTGGAAACCAATCTTAAGACCGGTGAAGAAAATAATCTTGATCTTACATGGACAATAAAGGATGCGCTTGTAACAATTAGCCTCGAAAACGGGAAACAAAGAGAATTCCTGATTCAAAAAGTCGGCGCCGAGCTTATGACATTTTCATTCGCTGATAAAGCTAATAATATAATCACTGCGAATGCTTGCAGGATCAAATAGCCATGTTTGTCTCTTAACTACCCCAGTTATCTACCAACTTAGTGGTATCTGCTGCACTGATTATTTTTCTACCTTCATTTCATGCTGGTAAAGGTTTTTGGCAGCGCTGTTTATGGTGTTGAAGCTATCACAATTACTATTGAAGTGAATTGGATGAGCACGGGCATCGGTATTGTTATAGTCGGCCTGCCGGATAACGCGGTAAAAGAAAGTTTACAAAGAATTGAAAGCACTATTAAAGCGCTTGGATTTCAAATGCCGCGAACAAAAATAGTAGTGAACATGGCGCCGGCAGATATTAAAAAAAGCGGAACTCCTTTTGACCTGCCCATTGCACTCGGCATATTAGCTGCTTCGGAATTAATATCAAATCATGAAGCAATAGAAAAATATTTGATAATGGGCGAGCTCAGTCTTGATGGTGAGCTACGATCGATAAAAGGATCGTTACCAATTGCAATACAGGCAAGAAAAGACAATTTTAAAGGACTGATCGTGCCAAAAGCAAATGCAAAAGAAGCTGCAATAGTTAATAACTTAAATGTATACGGAGTTGAAAATATTGAAGAGGTAATAAATTTTTTCTCAAATGATGAAAAGGGGTTAGAACCTGTTGTTGTAAATACAAGGGAAGAATTTTATAACTCACAATATGATTATGAAATAGATTTTGCCGATGTAAAAGGACAGGAAAATATAAAACGGGCACTTGAAATAGCGGCGGCTGGCGGCCACAATGCAATATTGATCGGTCCGCCCGGTGCCGGTAAAACAATGCTGGCAAAACGATTGCCCACAATTCTTCCTCCCTTAACATTGCATGAAGCGTTAGAAACAACAAAGATCCATTCCGTAGCAGGCAAGCTTCCTGAAAATTCTACATTGGTTTCAAAGCGTCCATTCCGTTCGCCGCATCATACCATTTCCGATGTTGCATTAGTTGGCGGGGGTGGTAATCCTCAACCGGGTGAAATCTCTTTGGCACATAATGGCGTTCTGTTCTTAGATGAATTACCTGAATTCAAGAGAACGGTGTTAGAAGTCATGCGTCAACCGATGGAAGAAAGAAGAGTGACGATCTCAAGAGCAAAGATCGCATTGGATTTTCCCGCATCGTTTATGTTGATAGCCTCTATGAATCCCTGCCCCTGCGGATTTTTTAATCATCCTGAAAGAGAATGTACCTGTCCGCCGGGTGCTGTTCAGAAATATTTAAATAAGATCTCGGGGCCGCTTCTTGATCGTATCGATCTGCATGTGGAAGTAACTCCCGTTCCTTTTAATGAATTGTCTTCTGCAAAGAATTCTGATAACTCAACTGTTATTCGTGAAAGAGTGATCAAGGCAAGAGAAATGCAGGCAGAGCGATATAAAAATAATCCCGGTATCTATTGCAATGCACAGATCAGCAGTAAAATGCTAAAAGAAATTTGTGTGATCGATAAAGTGGGACAGAATTTATTAAAGGCAGCCATGGAAAAACTTAATCTTTCTGCAAGAGCTTATGATCGTATTTTAAAAGTTTCAAGAACAATTGCTGATCTCTCTGGAATTGAAATGATAAAACCTGAACATTTGGCTGAAGCTATTCAATACAGAAGTCTGGATCGTGAAGGCTGGGGTGGATAATTTTTATTTCCGTTTTTTCATTATGAAACAAGCTTCGCCTCCACGCTTTTCTTCATTCAACTTTGCTATATCTTTTTTAAACTTATTTAATTCTTCCTTGGTAAATGAAGAATTAGTTTTTGTTTTCCAAAGAGAATTTGCAGAAGTGGCATTGATCCCTTTCAAATATTCCTCACTTCCCCAGAATTGAAAACTGCTTGCATCATGCCAAAGATCAGTAATTGTCAACCCGGCATTTTTGGCAAGTATTTCCATTGACTTGTGTGATTGAATATTGATATGTCTCGGCGCATCAAGAGCCGCCCATTTAACTCTATATTTTTCCCAGCAATATGAATTCGTAACAGGTGTCCTGATCAAAAGTGTCCCGTTATCTTTTATTAGATTGGCTAACTGTTTAAGATGCAATTGCGGGTCTTCCATGTGTTCAAAAGAATGATGCGACATCACAAGATCATATTGCGAACCCAGGTCAAATACAGTTTTCTTAAATATTGAAACTTCTTTAGTGACAATATCATTTGCCACAAATGGATCGATGCCGGTTAATTTTCTGAACCCAAGTTTCCTGATCTTAAAAAGGAGATCACCATTACCACAGCCCACATCAAGTATTTCCGAATCGAAATTTACATTGGCTTTTTTTAACCACATATAATAATCCGGCATTTTATAACCGACAGATGTTAGTGCTCCAATAAGACTTTTTTTATTAAACAGTAAGTATTCCGCTTTCGCTTTACGAGCCTTGTTTTTAAAAGAATCTACATTTTCAAGATGCCCTTCGTTGCTTTTAAATGAATAATAATCCTGTTGAGGATAGTACTTTGCCATATCAGCAGGAATATCCAGCAATTGCAATCCTTTACAATCACCACAATAATTATACTTGAAATTCCCGCCAATACCCAGCAACAGCTCTGTAGCCTCAATGATCGTGTTACCAGCTTCATTATTACAATAAGAACATTTCATATTCAAACTCTATTTATAACATACCATCGAATATCTTTGTTTAGCAAGTCGCAAATATAAATAAAGGGATTTTGTAAACATAAATGAAAAACACCGCGGTCAAAAGAAAGGTTTTATTTATTACTCCTGATTACATGGATTATACAAGTATTATCCTCGATGGGATCACTGACTATTCAAATGCTGAAACATTTCTAATTACAACAACCGGTAAAAAATTAAAGTTTGCCTATCGCAATACATTCCATCGTATTCAGAATTTTTTTTCAAAGCTGATCTTAAACAAAAATCAAAAAAAACTTTTTTACAATAAAGTAATTGGGGAACGATTAGAAACCATTTTTAAAGAGCTGCAGGGCTTCGATGATGTTTTTATACTTCGTCCTGATCTTATTAAAAAACATTTACCCTTTATAAAAAAACATAGCAAAAGAATGATCGCTTATTTCTGGGATAGTTTTGCAAGAATTCCCGAAGGAAGGGACACGATCCAGTACTTTGATAAGTTCTTCAGTTTCGAACCAAAGAATGTAAAAGATCATAATCTTTTGTTTCTTCCAAATTTTTATCCTTCTGACCTGGCAGCAAATAAAGATGGTGAACCGCAATTCGATCTTTCTTATGTTGCTTCAGCTGATGATCGATTACCGACCTTAGAAAGGATACTCGATTCATTGATCCATTTACACCTAAAAACGAATATTAATATCGTTGCTACAGAAACGATCGCAAACAAACATGAGAAAAGCATACGCTGGTTCACCGATGTTTTTCCAAGAACGGAAACCATCCGCATTATGAATGACAGCCGCGTTTTACTGGATATCGCTCAACCAAAACAAGAAGGTTTATCCTTCAGGATCTTTGAAGCAATGAGGCTTGAAAAGAAAATAATTACAACAAACCGAAGCGTTGTCACCTATGATTTTTATGATCCAAAAAACATTTTTGTGTGGGAAAATGAAAGCAAAATACCGGCAAGGGATTTTTTTACCGCTCCCTACTCTCCGCTGCCGGCTGAGGTTTTTAATAAATACTCGCTGCAAAAATGGATAAGCAAGATCTTTGAAGAGTAAAGAGATACTGTTAGTCTGAATTCCCCGATTTATCTTTACAGTAATACTATACGATGCAAAAATACTTCCAGCTTCTTAATGATTATTACGACAATATCTATGTATTGTCAGTTCGATCTGCTGAGCATAGAAGAAAACAATTTGAAGAAAGATTTAAAGGACTTAAGTATTCATTTTTCTTTGGGGCAGATAAAAATAGTTTTACACCAAAAGAATTGGTCGAAAAAAATATCTATAACGAAGAACTTGCAAGTAAACATCATCGATATAGTAAATTAATGATGCCGGGAGAGATCGCTTGTGCCTGGAGTCATCGAATGATCTATGAAGACATGTTGGAAAGAAATTTTTCCAACATCCTGATATTTGAAGATGACGCCGTACCCAACCCGGAGTTGATCACCCAGGTACCTGTAATACTTGCCCAAATTCCCAGTGATTGTGAAGTGCTGATGTGGGGCTGGAGCAAACATGGAGAAACCGGCATTGGTTCCTTTTTGAAGCAAACGAGCTATCAAATACAACATAAGTTTGGCTTATTGAAATGGACACCTACCATGATAAAAAATCTTTTTGCGAAACCTTTCTCATCCAAATTAAAAAAAGCCGGATTTCATGATTACACTTTTGCATATGGATTAACAAAGAATGGCGCACAAAAATTAGTACAAATGCAAACACCCATTCAATACATAGCCGATAATCTTGTTGCTTATGCTATCACCCAAAATATTGTAAACGGGTATATTGTTTACCCTGCTATAATGCTTCACGATGACCTTCCCGACGGGACGCCGAGAGATTCGTATATTCGTTGACTAATTTTTGAAATTTTTACATGAAAATACTTCTTCAATACCTGAAGCCCCATAAATGGCTGGTTATTCTTGTACTTATATTGGCGGCTATTAATATTGGCTTTTCTCTTGTTGATCCAATTATATTCGGCAAACTGATCAACCTGGCCAATGCTCACCAGGTATTACCGGCACCCCATAAATATTATACCTGGCATGATTATCTTTTTCTAAGATTAGATTATATCAATAAAAACGGGCAAAAAGATCATATGTACGGGATAGTATGGTTATTAATTGGCTCGATAACTGTGGCCATGATCAGCCGTATTGCAAAAAATTTCCAGGATTATTTTTTGAATGTAGTTATTCAAAAATTTGGAGCAAAAGTTTTTACTGATGGCTTACAGCACGCAATGAAATTACCTTACCAGCAGTTTGAGGATCAACGTAGCGGTGAGACACTTTCAGTATTAACCAAAGTAAGAGCCGATGTAGAAAAATTCATGATCAATTTCATTAATATTCTTTTTGGCGTACTAGTGGGAGTTGTTTTTGTATTTGTTTACGCTGCTATTTTTATTAACTGGCGCATTCCTGTAGCTTATCTCGTCGGTATTTTTGTACTTACTTTTATTACGAATAAGCTGAGCAAGAAGATAAAAATTATTCAAAAGAATATCGTAGGTCAAACAACTGCACTTGCCGGCTCTACTACTGAATCGTTGCGTAATATTGAATTGGTAAAAAGTCTTGGTCTAACGCACCAGGAAGTAGAAAGATTGAACAAGAACACTTATAAGATCCTTGGACTTGAATTGACGAAAGTAAAACGTATACGAAGTATCAGTTTTATTCAGGGAACAATGGTAAATACACTTCGCCAGGTAATTCTTTTCATTTTAATGTCATTGATCTTTGGAAGAGAGATGGATGCAGGTCAGTTAGTGACTATGCAAATATTTTCCTTTTTTGTATTTGGTCCTTTGCAGGAGATCGGTAATATTCTTCTTTCTTATAGGGAAGCTGAAGCATCTCTGAATAATTTCGACTCACTGATGAAAAAAGAACCAGAGAAAGATCCTGCCTATCATAAACCGTTGGGCAATATCAAAACACTTTCTTTTAAAAATGTTGCTTTCAAACATCAGACCGCCTCACAAAAAGCGATCAACAATATAAGCTTTGATGTACAAACAGGCGAAACAATTGCCTTTGTAGGACCAAGTGGAAGCGGCAAATCTACTTTGATGAAATTATTAGTTGGACTTTACCGGCCGCAAGAGGGAAAAATTCTATACAATGGTTTGGATGAAACAGAATTGCGATTTGATGATCTGCGCAACCAGATCGGGTTTGTGACGCAAGACACCAATTTATTTAGCGGCACTATTAAAGAAAATTTATTATTTGTAAATCCATCAGCAACAGAAGAGGAAGTGATGGATGCCCTGAACAAAGCTGCCTGTCAAAATTTATTATCCCGTGCTGAAAAAGGGCTTGATACAATGATCGGAGAAGGTGGATTAAAATTATCAGGTGGCGAAAAACAACGCTTATCTATTGCAAGAGCCCTATTACGCAAGCCAAAACTATTGTTATTTGATGAAGCCACTTCTGCTTTGGATTCATTAACAGAAGAAGAGATCACCGATACCATCCGTGATATATCACAACAGGGTAACCAGGTAACGATATTGATTGCCCACCGTCTTTCCACTATCATGCATGCTGACAGAATTTATGTATTGGAAAAAGGAGAAGTAGTAGAAACGGGGAATCATGAAAAATTATTGGAAGAAAAAGGTTTGTACTATGCAATGTGGCGCCAGCAAATTGGCGAAAGAAAAAAATTAACAGCAGCATAATCAGGTAAATCAGAAGTCATGTTCGGTTTTCTATTCGGAAAAAACAAAATAAAAGAAGCGATAAAGAAAGGCGCTGTGATCATTGATGTAAGAACGCCGCATGAATATGACAATGGGAGAATTCCCCGTTCTATTAATATCCCCGTTGACAGGATCTCCGCAAGTATTGAAAGAATAAGATCAATGAAGAAGCCAGTGATCGTTTGTTGCGAATCAGGCATGCGAAGCAACACAGCAAAAAACATATTAAAGTCTGCCGGACTGCAGGAAGTTTATAATGGAGGAAGTTGGGAATCTGTTTTGAAAATGATCAACAAACTTTAGGGATTCACTTTCACTTTTATCGTTGCAGTGGAAACATTGTCACCATGATCCCTGAACTCTATAAGTACACTAAAATCAGTTAACGAAGTTACCGTTGCTTTATAAGCAAGCCTGAAATTGATAGCTGGTAAAAAATGGGTTTCATAAAAAGTATCCGCCATTACTAAATTGTCAGCATCATTTTTTATCTGCACTCTCCCCCTATACAATTTTTTATCATCGGTCACTTTTCCTTCTACAATTATTGAATCACCGCTTATGTACACCTGGTTAGCAGTCGGTCTTGAAACCGTGATCACGGGAAATACATCATCATCCAGATCGATCGCATCCAGGCTTCCTTCCGCTTCGCTTCCAACTTTTCCACAGGAGATCATGAGCATACTTGCTACAATGAATATTCCTGCCAAATAAAAATATTTTTTCATAATTACTTTTTTTCTTCTTTTCCTTTCCAAAGATCAGTAAAGAAGTTTGATTTTTCCAATTCCTCTATATCGCTTAGCTCCACCTCTATCGCTTTTGTACTTTGTGCTATTTCTATCAGCGATATTATTAAAGATGTCAAAAGGCTAAGCAAACTCACGGCAAAAATATATTTAGCAATTGCTGACCACTCACTATAAATACTATACATTGTTATCACGCAACAAACAAAACTGAAAACCCCTAACCCCTGCATGTATCGCACTAAGTTCAATCTTCTTCTCAGGCTTTGAATCTGGTAGATCAAAGCAGTGCTCTTCTCTCCTCGTTTATACTCATCGTGCAAACGCCTTACGAGGTTGGCTAATGCAAGGAACCGGTTTGTATAAGCCAGCAATAACAAACTAATTGCAGGAAACAATAAAGCCGGTGTATTGAATGTAAGTTCCATACTTAAAAATAATGATGCTTTCTTTAAGTCACATAAAATATTTATAAACCCGGCTTAATTACTACTATTAAACTTTCGTTGCGACGCTCCGTTCAAGGTTCCGTTCGTTTATCAACTCTTCTTTTGAGCAAATTCCATCGGTATATTGATCTTCAAAGAAAAATTTCTTCCCATATTAAATATACCCGTCCTTCCGGTTACCATATTCACATCCGTATATTTTAACCTGCTAAGATGGTTTTGATATGCGGCATTTGTCAAATTGATCCCTGCAAAATGAACGCTGAAAATTGTTTTTTCTTTTTTATTTATAATGTCAGTTCCTATTCCGCTATTTAATAAAGTATAACCAGGGGTGGCCGTTTCTGTATTGTATGCAAAGAATGGTTTGTTCTGTTTAAAATTTGTTTCCATTTCCACTTTGAAATAAAAATTGCGGAGTGATCTGCCGCTCTTTTTAAAATTTGCACGCAGCTCACTTGATAGTTTTGCGGCAGGAATTAAAGGAAGATTATCGGTACCCCCTACCTTTTCATCAAACTTGCCATTGACAAATGAGACAGAATTTTCAAAATGTAACCAATCCAATGGGTGTGGATGTATATCAACAGTCATTTCAAGTCCTGATAATGCCGCATCGAATTGATCGAAACGAAAAGCAACCAGATCCTTGTTGTCAACATTCACTAATGAATCCCCGCCAAAAACTGATTCCAGTTTTCTATAAAAAATAAAATCATTCATTCTATTGTAAAAAACACTCAAGCCAACACTGAAATGCTCATAATTCACATCAAACCCTCCATCGAATTGTAAACTGGTTTCTGATCTTAGATCACGGTCGCCATATTCATAACGATTTGTTCCCTCATGTGCGCCACTGCTCGCAAGTTCAGCAAGCGATGGTGCCCGGAAACCGCGGGCAAGATTTGCTTTCAGAGTTAAAAATTCAGCTGGCTCATAGCTAATACCCACACTGCCTGAAAAATTTGAAA
>Ga0184625_10000519_pt1 | contig 14725 bp, 11 predicted proteins | sample PLM3_30_b1_FD_133151 | JGI IMG/M metagenome (GOLD analysis project Ga0184625, IMG submission 133151) | Groundwater sediment microbial communities from an aquifer in East River, Colorado, USA - PLM3_30_b1 | ecosystem: Environmental > Terrestrial > Soil > Riparian zone | place: USA: East River... | reverse complement strand
GCCTGGCGCAATGCGCTCGATTGGGGAAAACTGTTTCGAGCCGATCGGGCCCTTCCCGTCGAGCGGCTGGCCGAGCGCGTTCACGACGCGGCCAAGCAGCTCGTCGCCAACCGGCACGGAGATGATGCGGCCGGTGCGCTTGACGACATCGCCCTCCTTGATCTCCGTGTACTCACCGAGAAGCACGGCGCCGACGCCGTCTTCTTCGAGGTTCAGCGCGATGCCGAACACGCCGTGCGGAAACTCGAGCATCTCTCCGGCCATGGCGCGCTCGACGCCATGCACGCGGGCGATGCCGTCGCCGAGCGACACGACACTGCCGACTTCGGCGACGTCGACCTCGACGGCGTAGCTGCCGATCTGGTCGCGGATGATCTTGGAAATTTCTTCAGCCTTAATGTCCATAAATTCGCTATTCGACGCAGAGGCGCAAAGGCGCAGAGTTACGTTGTTAACCGCTCTCGGATCTTCTTCAACTGGGTCGCGATGCTTGCGTCGTAGACCGTGCTGCCGACGCGCGCGACGACTCCACCGATGATGTCTTTGTCGACTTTCGTCGTCATCGTCACACGCTTGCCGGTCACCGTCGCGAGCCGCTGCTCAATCGCCTGAAGGCGGTCGGCCGACAGGGGCTCCGCGCTGGTCACCTCGGCGCGAACCACGTTCTGCCGATCTGCCAGCAAATCGTGATACGCCGCGGCGAGGTCCTCGAGCAGGGAGAGACGGTCGCGATCGGCCAGCAGGATGAGCAGCTTCGACACGATGGGGGTGAATCCCGTTCGTTGCGCGATCTGTTCCATCGCGGCCCGCTTGCGCGGCGCCGGAACCGCCGGGTTCAGCATCAGGCCCTTCAGCGCGGGCTGCTGCTTGAAGAATGCGATGAATTCGTCGAGCTCGCGGGCGAGCTGTTCGAGATCCGCCGATTCCCTGGTGGCGACATCGAGCGCGGCGCGAGCGTAACGGGCGGCGGCGGTGCGACTGGTCATGTTCTATGTCCCCACCGCAGAGGCGCAGGGGCGCTGATCTTCAAAGGATTTCCGCGTCTCAGCGTCTTTGCGGTGAGACATGGCGTCCTTGCGATAAGTTTCACAAGCGCAAAACAGCCATTTATACCACGAAAGGCAGCGATCTTGCGCCGTCACGACGTCAGGTGCTCGTACAGGCGATGCAACTCGTCTTCCGACGTGAAATCTATCTCGATTCGACCGCCTTTGCCCTTGCGTGCGATGCGCACCCGTGTCCCGAGCTTCATCCGCAGCTTCTCCTCGGCGGCTCGTGTGTGCACGTCGCTGACGGGTGCCTTTCGTGCCGTGGAGACGTCGCGGCCCATCCGCTTGACCATCGTTTCGGTCTCGCGTACCGACAGGTTGCGCGCGATCACCTCGCGGGCGACCTGGCGTTGGGCTCCTTCGTCCTCGAGCGCGAGGATCGCCCGCGCATGTCCCATCGAAAGCCGGCCTCCGGCGACTTCGGCGCGAACCTCCTGCGGAAGCTTCAGCAGGCGCATGTGGTTGGCGACTGACGAACGGTCCTTGCCGACGGCAGTAGCGATTTCTTCCTGCGTCAGGTTGAATTCGCTCCTCAGCTTTTCGTACGCGCCCGCTTCGTCGATCGGGTTCAGGTCCTCGCGCTGAATGTTCTCGATGAGGGCCATCTGGAGCAGCTGGGCATCCTGGCCGGCGCCAATATCCTTGACGACGACCGGCACGCGGGTGAGCCCGGCGCGCTGGGCTGCACGCCAACGGCGCTCGCCCGCGATGATGCGGTAGCCGCCATCCACCCTCCGCACCACGATGGGTTGGATGACGCCGTTCGCTTTGATCGACTGTGCGAGCTCGTCCAGGCTCGCATCCTCGAATCGATGCCGCGGCTGTTGGTCGTTCGGCAAGATCTGGTCGACGTCGACGTCCGTCGTGCCGCCGGCCGGCCGCAGGTCGGGCATATCCGGGATGAGCGCGCTGAGCCCTTTGCCAAGCGCAGGTCGTTTTTCCATAAATCCTTTCAGCTACGTCTCAACGCCAAGACGCGAAGTCGCAAAGATATCTGATCAACTTTCTTCTGTTCTCTGCGGCTCTGCGACTTGGCGTTGGGACGTGCCATTTCTGGCCAGAAATTCTCGCGCGAGGGCGTTGTACGCCTCAGCGCCCTTTGATTTGCCGTCGTAAGTCGTCACAGGCAGCCCGTGACTCGGCGCCTCTGCAAGGCGGACGTTCCGTGGGATGACGGTTTCGAAGACCTTCTCTTTGAAAAATTCGCGCACGTTGGCTGCGACCTGCGCGCCAAGATTTGTGCGCTCGTCGTACATCGTCAACAGAACGCCGTCGACGTCGAGCGCTGGATTCAAACCCGCCCGCACGCGGCGCAGGGTCGTCATCAGATCGGCAAGTCCCTCGAGGGCGAAGTATTCGCAGTGCAGCGGGATCATCACCGATTCAGCCGCGACGAGCGCATTCAGCGTGAGCAGCCCGAGCGACGGCGGGCAGTCAATGAAGATGTGGTCGAATCGGTCGCGAAGCGGCGTCAGGAAGCGGCGAAGCTGCGATTCGCGACCCGGCAACGCGACCATCTCGATTTCGGCCCCGGTGAGATTTCGGTCAGCGGGCAGGATGAACAGATTCGGCAGGGTCGTCGCGAGGATGAAGTCGTCCGGCTGTTTGAGCGCGCTGCCGTCCGTGGCGGTGAGCACGTTGTAGATGGTTCCGCCGGGCCCATTCTTTCCGCGCAACCCGACGCCGCTGGTCATGTTGGCCTGTGGATCGACGTCAACCAGAAGGACCCTTCGTCCTTGAGATGCGAGGGCCGCTGCGAGGTTAATCGCGGTGGTGGTCTTGCCGACTCCACCCTTTTGATTGGCTATTGCCTGGATCTTATTCATCCCGCGAAACTTACGGTAAATTGGTCGCACGACCAATATCTGAGTCTATGGCACTCAATGATAGGAAAGAATACTCCAGTAACGACCTGAATTCCAGATGTTCCACGTGGAACATCAACAACTAGGCCGAGGGCTTTCGCAGAATTTCCAACCGACTTCCCCACTGCCTTAAGAGGTGGTAACTCTCCCCGCCAACAAGATGCGGTGCTCCGAGCGTAGCCGTCGAAGAAGCGATTGTGCCAAAGAGGAAAAGCGCCCCTCCAGGTTTGATAAACGACTGGATCTCCGCCAGCGTCTTTCGGTCGATGCGGACGGCCCTCATGGTTACCACGTCGATGGCGTCGTGGAGTGTTGGCCTGGAAAGCAGTTCTTCTGAGCGAACGGCATCCACTGATGTGCGATCCAGATCAAGAGTGCGCACGACTTCCCGAAGAAACGCAGCTTTGCGCGTTTTTGACTCGATCATCCGCAGCCCCATTTCAGGGGAGGCTATTTTCATTGGAATCGCCGGAGAACCTCCGCCGGACCCGATGTCCAGGACCTCCGCATCGGCCTTTGGGAGGTATTTCGCGGCGATGACAGGCTCGAGGAGTAGCCTGTCCACGGCCTCGTCACCTTCCTCTTCCACAGGCAGCGACGTCAGCGAAACCTTGCGATTCCATTTTCTGAGCAGCTCGAAATAGCTGCTCAGGCCGGCAATCGCAACCTCGGATAGCTGGACACCGGCTTTCGAGGCACGCTTGGCGAGCCTTTCGCGAATTTGCACCCTCTGAGGATATTTCAGAAAGTGCGCGTTGCGTAAGTAGACAGAACGGCGACTGCGGCTGGCGTGACGCCAGGAATCCTCGATGCCTGGCCGATTGTCTCGGGCTTCACTTGCGTCAGCCTCTGGATGACCTCGGAAGAAAGTCCAGGAACAGACCCGTAGGGAAACTCTCGCGGGATTCGACGATGCTCGTCGTGCGATCGGCGCTTGATGTCCGATTCCTGCCGCCGGAGGTAGCCCTCATATTTTACGGTTGTCTCGACACTGGGGACATCGAGCCGGCTCTGTGGCTGCTCAAGTTCAAACCCGCGATCCGATAGCGCGTGGAGGCGCGACGAAGGCTGCCGCAGCCACTGCTCCACGCTGATCCTTGCCTCTCGCTCCTTGATTGTGGACTCTCGTATCCTTGTCAGGTTCTTCGCGAACCGCTCCTCGCGGCGTCGATAACTCGCCCACCGCACGTCATCCACAAGGCCCACCGCTCGACCCCGTGGCGTGAGCCGCAGGTCGGCATTATCGACGCGTAGAAGGAGTCGATACTCGGCTCGTGAGGTGAACATGCGATAGGGCTCCAGACAACCTGATGTTATTAGGTCATCTACCATAATACCCGTATAAGCCTCACTACGGCCGAGTCGAAACGGCTCTGCTCCTGCCACCTGCAGAGCGGCGTTGATACCCGCAACGAGGCCCTGGGCGGCTGCTTCTTCGTATCCCGATGTCCCGTTGATCTGACCCGCGAGGAATAGCCCGCGCACGCGTTTGGTCTCGAGCGCGCCGGTCAACTCGGTCGGTTGTATGAAGTCGTACTCCACCGCGTAGGCGGGACGCAGCATCCGCGCCTCTTCGAGCCCGCGTATCGCGCGCACAATCTCGAGCTGCACGTCCGCGGGCAGGCTCATCGAAAGTCCGTTGAGATAGATCTCGTCGACGTCGACACCTTCGGGTTCCAGATAAATCTGGTGACGTTCGCGCTGCGGAAACCGCACGATCTTGTCTTCGAGCGACGGGCAATACCGCGGGCCGATCCCTTGAATCTGTCCGTTGAATAACGGCGACTTGTCGATGTTCGCTACGACGATGTCGCGCACGCGATCGTTCGTATGCGCGAGATAGCACGGCGTCTGCACGACGTCGAGCGACTCGGTCAGAAAAGAAAACGGTATCGGCGGATCGTCGCCCGGCTCGAGCGCGAAGCTGCCGTCGGCGACGGCGCGATCGAAGTCGATCGAATGACGATCGAGGCGCGGGGGAGTGCCGGTCTTCAAACGGCCGCAGGTGAACCCGAATGATTTGAGCGACTCAGCGAGCGCGCGCGACGGCGGCTCGTTCGCGCGCCCCGCCGGCCGCGTCTCAGTGCCGACGTGCACAAGTCCGTTGAGAAACGTGCCTGTGGTGATGACAAGCGTGTCGCAGCCGTAGGTCGGGCCGTCTTCGAGGGCAAGCCCTGTCACACGTCCGCCACACACGAGAATCTCGCCAGCCCTGCCGAAAATCCACTCGATGTTTTTCTCCGCGCGAAGCGCGGCGAGCATCCACTGGCCGTAGCGCTTCTTGTCGGCCTGCGCGCGCGGCGACCATACCGCCGGGCCCCGGCTCCTGTTGAGCACCTTGAATTGAATGCCGGTGGCATCGATCGCGCGCGCCATCAATCCGCCGAGCGCGTCAATCTCGGCGACGAGATGTCCCTTTGCCGTCCCGCCGATCGCCGGATTGCACGGCATGTGCGCAACCGTGTCCTCGGACAACGTGCAGATGGCGACGCTTCGCCCAAGGCGCGCGGCGGCGTACGCCGCCTCGCATCCCGCGTGGCCCGCGCCAATCACAATCACGTCGTACTTTTCAGCCACGATCTTTTCTATGTCTTCACCGCAGAGACGAAGGGACGCTGAGCTCTCTTGTAAGAATACAAGTTCGCTGCGTCTCTGCGCCCCTGCGGTGAGACATAGCGATCACTTCCCAATACAAAACCGCGCAAAGATGTGCCGCAGCAGATCGTCTGACGTGCGCTTACCCGTTACTTCTTCGAGCGCGGCGCGTGCGTCTTGCAGATCGGTCAGGACGAATTCTTCAGCAACCGGACCGCCTGGCGCCTCGACCGCCTCGACAGCCCGGCACAACGCCGTCCGCGCCCTCTCCAGCAACGCGGCGTGCCGCACGTTCGTCACCGCAGCGGTATCCGGCGCCGTCGCGGGATTCGCCGCGTCCAGACCCGTCCGGATCGCCGATCGCAGGCCGTCGAGGCCGATGCCGGTCTTCGACGATACTGCGATGGCCTGGAGATCGTCTGCATCTCGCCATGCAGGCGGCAAATCGGATTTCGTGGCCACCACGAGCCGCGGCACGTCGGCGGTCTCGTGCAGCAGGTCTTTGTCGGCCTCGTCGATGGCGCAGGAGCGATCGACGACGAGCAGCACCAGGTCCGCGTTCGCCCACGCCTGACGGGCGCGAGACACGCCTTCGATCTCCACTTCGTCGCTCGTCGTCCGTACGCCCGCTGTGTCGACGAGATCGATTCGGAGACCCTCGATGTCTACCGTGTCTGATACGAGATCCCGGGTGGTACCGGGTATCGAGGTCACGATTGCGCGGCCGGCGCCGAGCAGCGCGTTGAAGAGACTGGACTTGCCGACATTCGGCTTGCCTGCGATTGCCACGCGCGCGCCTTCGCGAATCAGGCGGCCACGCCTCACCTCACACAGCAGCGCGGCGATGGTCCGTTCGATTGCCCGGAGTGCGGCGCCGGTCTCGCCGGCCTCGAGGAAGTGGTATCCCTCGTCTGGAAAATCCAGCGACGCTTCGAGCTTGGCGGTCAGATCGAACAGTGCCGCGTCAATCGACGCGATTTGCCCCGTCAACGTCCCTTCGAGCTGATCGAAGGCGGCGCGTGCCTGCAACGGAGTGACGGCGTCGATCAGATCCGCGACGGCCTCCGCCTGCACGAGATCGATCCGGCCGTTGAGAAATGCGCGAAGCGTGAACTCGCCCGGCTCGGCCAGACGCGATCCCGACGCCATCGCCGTAGCGACGATCTGCCGCAGCACGACCGGGCTGCCATGAGCGCTGATTTCGACGACGTGGTCGCCGGTATAGGAATGAGGGGCAGGGAAGTAGGTCGCGACGACCTGATCGCCCTGGGTTCGCGCGAAGGTCGCATAGCGAGGACGCAGCGGCGAATCCAACTGCAGCAGCGCATTCGCGATCTCGACGGCCGACGGCCCGCTGATTCTCACCACGCCGATGCCACCGCGGCCTGCCGGCGTCGCAATGGCCACAATCGTGTCGTCAGTGGAGAACATAACTATCAGTAGCTGTCAGCTCTCAGCTGAAGCTACTGATAGCTGACAGCTGAGAGCTGACGGCTAACGTTTCTCTGCCGTAATCGTGACGGTTTTGACGGCCGCGTCGCCGATGCTCTCGGACGTGACGCCGGGAATTTCGGCAACAGCGAGATGAACCAGGCGCCGCTCGTAGGCGTTCAGCGGACCGATGCTTTGTTCGATGCCCGATGTCTTCGCTTTCTCGGCGAGAAACTTCGCCATCTGACGCAGTTCGTTGTCTTTGCCCCGGCGGAAGTCCATGCAGTCGACAAGCAGCCGCTGGTCGCCGAGTAGTTTGCGGAATGCGCTGTCGACCAGGTGCTGCAGCGCCTGCAGCCCTTCGCCTCGCCGCGCGAGGAGGGCGTCGGCGCCGTCGCCGGCGAGATTGATGCGGGTGCCGTCGGTGGTCGTCTCGACCTGCGCCTCCAGATTGAGGCCCATCTCTTTGACGACCTTCGAGACAAAGTCGACTACCTGCTGCTGTTCGCTCATTTTTTTGTTTCCACCCGCTTGCCAACGGGCGCGGCAATCAACCGGTTGGTCAGCAACTGCTGGCCGATCACGAGCACATTGCTCGCAAACCAGTACAACGCCAGACCCGCCGGCGACGTGATGAACAGAAACGTGAAGATGATCGGCATGAACAGCATCATTCTCTGCTGGACCGGATCGGCGCCGGTCATCGGCATCATTTTCTGCTGCAGCACCTGCGACGCGCCCATCAGGATTGGCGTCACATAGAACGGATCCGGCGCTGCCAGGTCGTGAATCCACCAGATGAACGGCGCGTTGCGCAGTTCGATGGACTCGGAGAGCAGGCTGTAGAAGGCCAGCAGCACTGGAAAGGTCAGGAGCATCGGCACGCAACCGCTGGCAGGGTTGACCCCCTTCTGCCGGTAGAGCTCCATCATCTCCGTGTTCATCTTCTGCCGTGCCGGATCGGTCGCTTTCAGGTGCTTGTACCGATCCTGGATGGCCTTCACCTGCGGCTGAATCGCCTGCATCTTGCGCATCGACACGTTGCTCTTGTGTCGAAGGGGAAACATCGCCGCGTTGATGATGACCGTCAGCGCGATGATCGACCAGCCGTAGTTCCCGATGAATCCGTGCACCCAGTTGAGCGCCGACAGCAGCGGAACGCTGAGAAACGCGAACATGCCGAACCAGATGGCGCGCACCAGATCGGGATCGGTCTGCTTCAAGGTGTCGAAGTGTTTCGGCCCGACGTAGAAACGCGCGTTTGCCGGCGTTGACTGGAACCTGATGTCGTAGCCGACATAGGCGCGCGACACCGGCGCGGTTGCGGTCTTCGATGGAACCGAAAGCGGGGAGTACACGAGCTCGGCTGTGCCTGGCTTCACGACAGTGGAGATGAAGTAGTGCGTGTCGACACCAGCGAACTCGTAGCTTCCCTGATGGCGGGGCGTCGTCGCCAGCGCGGCGGCCTGTATCCGTTCCACTTTGCCGCCAACCGAAAGTATCGCTTCCGACATGCGCGTGGCCACGCCGCCGAACATGCTGCGGGCGCCGGTCGCAAGCACGTCGCCAAGCCCTGGTCCCCACTGCACGAATGGGTTCAGCGCCCGCTCGCCGTCGTTGACCGTCGCGCTGAAGGTCACTTCGTAGGACTGCGGCTTCACAGTGAATTGTTTGCGCGCGCGAAGGCCGGCCGCGTCCTCGTATTCGAACGTGACCGTGACCGGGGCGGTTCTCGCGTCCAGATTGGCTGCCGCGTCGGCAGGTGCGGTGCCGCCGGCCACCGTGAACAGCGCCGTGTTCAAGCGCGACGTCTTCACCGAATCATCGAGCCGCAATGAGAACGGCTTTGGCTGGTCTGCCGGGACGTCGTGAGGGACCAGATCGACGGGACGGCCGTCCGGGCCTGCATAGCGCAAAAGCTCCCACGCGGCGAGGGTGGCGCCGCGGTTGGAAAAGACCGCGCGCACGACGCCGTTGTCGACGGTCACCGTTCGCTCTGCCGTGTCGGCGCGGACGGCTACCACGGGCGGAGCAGGTGCGGGTGCAGGCGCGCCCGCCGCGCTCGCGGGTGCAGGCGCCGGCGCGGGAGTTGCCGCGGGTTTCGCGGCCGGGGACGCTCCAGTCGCAGCCGTGGACCCCGGCGTGACCGGTTGGACCGTCGGAACCAGCCACTGATAGGCGGTGAGCACGACGAACGTCAGAACTATGGCGAGGAGAAGGCGGCGTTCCATCTGCTAAGGGACCGGATCCAGACCCGCGCCGCCGAGAGGGTGGCAACGGAGCACGCGCTTGAGGCCCAACCATCCGCCCCTGAGCGCGCCGTAAGTGACAATCGCTTCGGCCGCATATTCGGAGCAGGTCGGCAGATACCGACATGAGCCCGTAAGTAGCGGTCGAATAAGGATTTGGTAGCCGCGAATTGCCGCTAATGCGATGCGGACAGAGACAGGGCTAGCGCTTCTCAAAGCGCTCGAGTGCGGCACGGTAATCGGCTTCAATAATCCGCCAGGGCGCATCGACCATCTCCCGGCGAGGAATGACAACGATGTCCAATCCTTTTAATGGTTTGCGGCCTCTAAACAACTCGCGAACCAACCGTTTCGCCCTGTTCCGGACGACCGCGTTGCCGATTTTCTGGCTGGCCGCGATACCGAGGCGAGGCGATCCGACCTCGTTTGGAAGGGCGAAGCAGGTCATCAGGCGGCCCCGATAGCGGGTACCGTGGTCGTACACTCTGGTGAACTCCGCCCGACGGCGCAGTTTCACCGCGATGATGAAACGCTCAGCCGCTTGCGGCCCTTCGCGCGACGGCGCTTCAACACAATGCGCCCGTTCTTGCTCCGCATGCGAACGAGAAACCCATGAGTGCGGCGCCGACGGCGCCGATTCGGTTGATACGTACGTTTCATCGAAAATCCTTAGGAAATTGAAAAATTTCGCAACGCGCGAACCTACAATCCTAATGGGCGTCGCACCAGCCTGTCAACGAACGCCCGCGTATGCTACATTCGCGCTTCTCGTCAGCGACCCGTCAGCACCGTAGGAAATGCGTATGGAATTTGGTCTCCTCCCAAAGTTTTCCACACCTGTGCAAAAACCTGTGGAAATTGGTGTTCTTCGACCGACGAAATCAAAAAAACTCCACATTTATGGACGTTTTTTGAAGGCGAAAGTCCACCAAGCACGATTTGAAGCCACTTTCGACGTTCCTCTCGTGGTCCCTACGTCATCTGCCGTCCCGCGGTAACAGGCGAAAGCGCAAAAATCCCTCATGATCGCCAGCAATATCTGGGAAGAAATCCTCTCGCGCGTGCAGGCCAAAGTGAACCGCCACAGCTTCTATACGTGGTTCAAGCCCACCGCGTTCGTCGCCGATGACGGCTCGACGCTGACCGTGCGCGTGCCGAATGCGCTGTTCAAGGACTGGATTACGAAGCATTACTCGGGCGTGATTGCCGAAGCGCTCAACGAAGTCCGCCGCGCCGAAGCGCTCGTCCATTTCGTGGCAAGCGGAACGCCAGAGGCCGAGGCGCCTGCTGTACCGCCCCCGCCGCCGGCTTTACACCCCGCCGCGATTGCCGAACCTGGAAGCCGGCAAGCAGACGTGACATTTTCCGAAGATGTCCTTCCTCCGGTGATGCCGACGTCGTCGGCCGGGTTGAACCCGCGTTACACGTTCGACACGTTCATCGTGGGATCGTCGAATCAGTTCGCCCACGCCGCGTGCCGGGCCGTCGCGGAAGCGCCGTCGCGCTCATACAACCCGCTGTTTATTTACGGCGGAGTGGGGCTCGGGAAGACGCACTTGATGCATGCGATCGGACACTACGTGCTGCTCCACGACCGCAATCTGGTGCTGACCTATATCTCGTCAGAGCGATTCATGAACGAGATGATCAACGCGGTCCGCTACGACCGGCTCATCGATTTCCGCGAGCGTTACCGGAGCGTCGATGTGCTGCTGGTCGACGACGTGCAGTTTCTCGCAGGAAAAGAGGGCACGCAGAACGAGTTTTTTCACACCTTCAACGCCCTGTACGACTCTCAAAAACAAATTGTCTTGAGTAGTGATTGTCCTCCTCACGAAATCGAGCAGCTCGAAGAGCGGCTGCGATCGCGGTTCGAATGGGGACTGATCGCCGACATTCAATCGCCGGATCTCGAGACAAAGGTCGCGATTCTCAAGAAAAAGGCCGAAGCGGAAGCCGTTCCGCTGCCTGATTCGGTTGCGATTTATATCGCCGGCCGCATCAAGTCGAACATCCGCGAACTCGAAGGATCGCTCATCCGCCTGATTGCCTACGCGTCGCTGACGGGACGCGAGCTCTCGGTCGACCTGGCGCAGGAAGTCCTGCGGAACGTAAAAGACCACGAAGAAAAGGCCGTCACCATCGACCACATCCAGAAGTTCGTCTCTGAGTACTACCAGTTGAAGCTGGCGGATTTGAAGTCACGAAATAACTCAAAGTCGATCGCGATGCCGCGGCAGGTCGCGATGTATCTGTGCAAGAACCTGACGCACGCGTCGCTTCCAGAAATCGGGCGCAGCTTTGGGGGGAAGCATCACTCGACAGTGATCCACTCGATTCGAAAAGTGGAAGCCCTGCGGAAAGTCGATGGACAATTCAACACACTTCTCAACAGCTTCATCGAGAGTTTGCGGTGAGAAATTGCGATTTCCACAACCCGCGCGACCTGCGCAGACACAGGGGTGTGTAGCGGCTTTTTTTAGGGCGGAAGCCTGCCCCTCGGACCGGGGCTGTATTGACTGGTTATCCACAGAAAAACCCACAGTTTAAGTACCTGTAGGACAAGCACTTCCGGGCAGAGTTTGACTTCCCAACACCACCTTTTTCTTGTATAATTCTTTATCTCTCTTTTCCTCCTTCATTACAAGAGATCGCCGGGCCAGAGCCGCCCCAATTTGAGGTTCAGCCAGCTATGGAATTAGTCGTTAAGAAAAACGACCTACTGCGAGAACTGCAACTTTTTCAGGGAATCGTCGAGCGGAAGAACACGATTCCGATTCTCGCGAACGTCCTCATGGAGGCGAAAGGCAACGAGATTCGGATGCTGGCTACCGATCTCGAAGTGGCTCTGCGCAGCAGGTGCGAGGCTGCTGTAGATAAACCCGGCACGCTGACCGTGCCGGCGAAGAAACTCTACGAGATCGTGAAGGCGCTGCCGGAAACAGACGTGCGTATCTCGGAAGACAAGAACGGCGTCAAGGTGGCCGCCGACCGATTTGATTCGCGCATGCAGACGCTGCCGCGCGAAGACTTTCCGGCGGTGCCAGAGGCGAGCGGCACGACGAGCGCCATGCTGCCGCGCGCGGCAATCAAGGAAATGGTCGCCAAAACCCAGTTCGCGATCACGGGAGAAGACACGCGATTTTTCCTGAACGGAGCGCTGTTCATTCTCGGCGGCAGCCAGATGAGCCTTGTCGCAACCGACGGACACCGCCTCGCCCTTGTGACGGTGGACCGGAAAGGCGGCAAGCCCTCAAAGGAGGGGGAGGAAGTCAGAGCCATTCTTCCGAGAAAGACCTTATGGGAACTCGGAAAACTGCTGACTGAAGGCGACGAGGACATTCGCTACGAGCGCGGCGAGAATCACTTGTTCTTCGATGTCGGGGGTCGCACGCTGATCTCCAGGATGATCGACGGGCAGTTTCCGGCGTTCGAGCGCGTCATTCCGAAGGGCAACAACAAGCGCATCGAGTTCGAGCGTGAGCGGCTGACGAATGCGGTCAAGCGCGTGGCGCTGCTTTCGAACGAACGATCGCGGTCGGTGAAGTTTCAGTTGGACAAAGGCAAAGTCGAGGTCACCTCGAGCAGTCCCGAGTTCGGCGAAGCGAAGGAAACGCTGCCTGTCGATTATTCCGACGGCAGTATGCAGATCTGTTTCAACGCCCAGTATGTGATGGAGTTTCTCGGCGCCGTCGACACCGACCAGGTGGCTCTGGAGCTGAAGGACGAAGTGAGCCAGGCCGTCATGAAGCCGATCGGCACCGAAGGGTATGACTACACGTACGTAATCATGCCGATGAGAGTCTGAAAACCCAAGAATGACCGACACAAACCAGAGCGTAGAGCTCGAGCAGAGCGCCACCGACCAAATAAACCAGGATTACGGCGCCGACAAAATCAAAGTCCTCGAAGGCCTCGAGGCCGTACGGAAACGGCCGGCGATGTACATCGGTTCGACCGGGGCGTCGGGCCTGCACCATCTCGTCTACGAAGTCGTCGACAACTCGATTGACGAGGCGCTCGCCGGATTCTGCGATCAGATCAACGTCACGATTCACATCGACGGATCGGTCACCGTCGTCGACAACGGGCGGGGGATTCCGACCGATCAACACCAAAGCGGGCGATCTGCCGCAGAAGTCGTGCTGACGGTGCTGCACGCCGGCGGCAAGTTCGACAACGACAGCTACAAGGTGTCCGGTGGTTTACATGGCGTCGGCGTCTCCGTCGTCAACGCGCTGTCGCAAGAGCTCGACCTCGAGATCTGGCGCAACGGACAGGTCTTCAAGCAGAAGTACCAGCGCGGAAAGCCGCAGGCCGACCTCGAGATTACCGGCACGACGAAGAAGCGCGGCACCAAGATCACGTTCAGCCCCGACAAGGAAGTCTTCGAAACCGTCGAGTTCAGCTTCGACACGCTCGCGCAGCGTCTTCGCGAGCTGGCGTTCCTCAACGCAGGCATCCTCATCACACTCGACGATGAGCGCGAAACCAAGAGCCATAAGTTCCAGTACGACGGCGGCATCATCTCGTTCGTCAAGCACTTGAACAAGAACAAGACCGCCGTCAACGAAAAGACGATTTACATGAAAGGCGACCGCGAGGGCATCGACGCAGAGATCGCGCTGCAGTGGAACGACGGCTATTCCGAAGCGATCTACACCTTCGCGAACAACATCAACACCCACGAAGGGGGAACGCACCTTTCGGGATTCCGTTCCGCGCTGACGCGCACGATCAATTTCTACGCGGGCAAGAACAACCTTGCGAAGGACTTGAAGGAAAGCCTCAGCGGCGACGATATCCGCGAAGGCCTCACCGCGGTGATCAGTGTGAAGATTCCGCGGCCGCAGTTCGAGGGCCAGACCAAGACCAAGCTCGGCAACACCGAGGTCAAGGGCATCGTCGAGGCGATCGTCAACGACAAGCTCGGCTCGTTCCTCGAGGAAAATCCGGCGATTGCCAAGCGCATCATCGGCAAGACCGTCGACGCCGCGCGGGCCCGCGACGCGGCGCGCAAAGCGCGCGACCTGGTGCGGCGTAAGGGGGCGCTCGAGGGTGGCGGCCTACCAGGCAAGCTCGCCGACTGCCAGGAGCGCGACCCGGCCAACAGCGAGCTCTACATTGTCGAGGGAGAGTCGGCCGGCGGCTCGGCAAAGCAGGGCCGCGATCGCCGGTTCCAGGCCATCCTGCCGATCAAGGGCAAGATTCTGAACGTCGAGAAGGCGCGTTTCGACAAGATGCTCGGCAGCGACGAGATCAAGACGATGATCGCGGCGCTGGGCTGCGGCATCGGCGGCGACGACTTCGACATCGCCAAGCTTCGCTATCACCGCGTCATCATCATGACCGACGCGGACGTCGACGGCTCGCACATCCGCACGCTGCTCCTCACGTTCTTCTACCGGCAGATGCCGAAGCTGATCGACGGCGGGCACGTCTACATCGCGCAGCCGCCGCTCTTCCGCGCCAAGCGCGGCCGGAGCGAGAGCTACATCAAGGACGAGCGAGAGCTCGAGATCTATCTGATTCACCG
>Ga0184625_10000518_pt1 | contig 14740 bp, 14 predicted proteins | sample PLM3_30_b1_FD_133151 | JGI IMG/M metagenome (GOLD analysis project Ga0184625, IMG submission 133151) | Groundwater sediment microbial communities from an aquifer in East River, Colorado, USA - PLM3_30_b1 | ecosystem: Environmental > Terrestrial > Soil > Riparian zone | place: USA: East River... | reverse complement strand
CGCGGGCGTTTCCGCTGTTGATTCACGATCCTCGCAAGGGGGACTCGCTCCGCGAGCGGCTCAGCCTCCAAGGCAACCCGGCCGTCAACGACGATTGGTGGCTCAACCCCAAGACGGGCCAGCAAGTCGATTTCATCGACTTCGCCCGCAGCGAGGGCCGCTTCGGCAAGCATTTTGACAAGGAGGGCAACCCTAGCCCGACGCTGCTCTATGCCAAGCAGGACCGCCTGGAAAACTGGCACGTGCTGCAGGATCTGGCCGGCCTCCGCGGCGGCAAGCCCGCTGCCAAGCCGGTCGCCGCCGCCGCGAAGCCCGCTGCTGAGAAACCGGTGGCTGCCAAGCCCGCCGCCCCGGCGAAGGCCAACGGCAACGGCAAGCAGAACGGCGACTTCGCCGTCGGCACTCGCGTCAAGTATAACGACGGCACGAGCTGGGTCAGCGGCGTGGTCGCCTCGACCAGCCCGGCCGTGCTGAAGTTCGACGATAACACGATCATCGAAACCACCTACGAAACGCTCGTCGCCGGCGCGGCGGAGGGCATCATCGTACGGCAGTAGTCGCTGCCGAGTCGCCAAACCCTCTCCCGTTCCCGCGGCCTGTCGCGGGGACAATGTTTGGCGACTCGCAGCACGTTGCTTCTCAGGCAAGTTGCATCAGGAGTACGGGCGATGCATGAGTCTCACGGCGATCTATTGATCGGCGGGCAGCGGATCAAACACGTCCACTGCGAATTGGAGCAGGAGCAGCCGCTCAGCGACTCCAAGGAGTGGATCCTGGCCGGGAACCTGCACGTCACCAACGAGCAGTCGCAGCTCCTGGAGACCGACCGGCCCTACCGCCTGCAGCTCGAAGACGGCCGGGCCGGGCAGGTCGTCATCAGCCGCATCGCCTGCGACGGCAAGCCCGACGAATCGGTTGTGATCTTCCAGCCGAAAAAGGCCGCGACGCCGAAGTAGCGAGTTCGCGGCTCAAAAGTTCTCCTTCAGCCCGAACCGCCCGTAGCGGATGTTGCGGGGGTTCATTGTGTGGCCCCAGCTAATCTCAGTGACGGGCACATCGAACGCCTTGGCGATCCGTGCTCGGTCGTCCGGGCTGGGCGTCCAGCGGCCCTCAGCGATCGCCGCCACGCGGTCCACAGTCAACCCCGCTCGCTCGGCGACTTCATCGCAAGTCAACCCGGTTTGTTCGAAGAGATGCTCGACCGTTCGCATAACCGTCCGATGGGCAGGGGCAGTTGAACAGATGGTAGGAAAGCAAGACAGGGAAGGCTTCAGCTGCCTGCGGCTCTTTCAGCAGGTCCTGCGCCAGGCAGGAGCAATCGGCTAATGCCATCTGTTAGTTTTGTCTCGTGAGAGTTGAGAATCAATCCTAGTTGGTGCTCTTCGCGATCGGCCTGGCCACGTGCCGCGAAATGCCCATGTTCCAGTCGCTGCTCAACGACACCATTCCCGGCCCCGGCCCCGACTTCTGCCATTTTGCCTGGATCAACGGCTTCCATGTGTTTTGAGTGCTGGCCGTAGTTTGAGCCCTGCGGTGGTGCGGATATGGCCTGGTGCCGGGGCCACGGTTCTCGACGCGGCGCTGCTAGCGTTCGTGGACGAAGCAACGCGCGTGCTGCGCCGGCGTCGCTTGCGTGGCTTTCCGGCAAATCTCTCGCCCTCGGTCAAAGTTTCTTCTGCTCCCGGCCGATAATGACCGTGACGTTTGCACCGACTTTGACGGCTATGGCGGTTCTGCGGGCCAAATAGGAAGCTCCTTTATGAAGACGACCTCGACCGTTTGGCTGCGGAATTCCCTGGCCGGAGTGGGCCTCGCGGTAGTGGCTTTGGGCTCCACCGGCTGCCAGATCACCGAGAACGGCCAGACGCTGCCCAGCCCCTGGTATTACTACGACGACATCCAGTACTTCGCGCCCGGCCCTGAATTCAAACTCAGCCGCGAAGCCGCCGCGCAAAAGGCCTATAAGGCCGATCTGCAGGCTCAGGGGCTGCAGGCGCCGTAGTCGCTGGGATTGCCGGCATATGGGACTTATGGGACCGATGCGACCTATGAGTCCCTTTGGTCCCGTAGGTCCCATTCGCGCAGCACTAGGACCCCGCTCACGTCGCAGCGCCGATTGCTGTCAATTCTGCCTCGCATCACAATGGGGCCATGTCCGGCCCCACTCCTCCAACTCGCTCGTCATCGGTCAAGTTTCTGCCGCGGCTGCGGTTCAGCCTGCGGACGTTCCTGGCCCTGGTGACCATCTTCTGCATTGCGCTGACCTGGCAATTGCACCGGGCAAAGCAGCAGCGGAATGCCGCCGCGGCGATTCGAGCTGCCGGAGGCTGGGTGTATTACGACTACCAAGGGCACGACCTGACGACCGGCAAGCTCGATGCCGCGGCACGTCCGTGGGAGCCGCAATGGCTGCTGGACCTGGTGGGCATCGACTTCTTCCACGACGTGACCGTCGTCAACATGGTCTATGACGACCAGGGCCCGAAGCGGCTCGACAACAAGCGGTCGCCCGTCAATATCGCCCCGCATCTGGCCCATTTTCCGCGGCTGCGGTCGCTGCTCGTCAGCGGCGACTATCTCGACGACGAAGGCATGCGCGTCATCGGCCGGCTCAGGCAGCTCGAAACGTTTTATCAATGGGAAGGCAAAGCGATCGGCGACGCTGGAGCGGAGCATCTGCACGGCCTGCCGCGGCTGCGGTATGTCCATCTCGGCGACTCGCAAGTCGGCGACCGCGGCCTGGCGGCGCTGGCGACCATCCCGAACTTGGATGGCCTGTCGATGCAGCGCAACAAGATCACCGATGTCGGCCTGGCGTCGCTCGCCGGCCATCCAAAGCTCAAGAACCTGTGGATCGGCGGCTTGGAAGGCTTGACGCCGATCACCGACGCCGGCGTCGCCCACCTGGCCAACCTGCCGCAGCTCGAAGAGCTCGATCTCCAGCACACGCGAGTCACGCCGGAAGGTCTGAAGGCCCTGCAGAAACTGCCGAAGCTCAAGTCGCTCCTGCTTAGCGGCAGCACGGCCGACAACCACGCGCTGGTCGCGCCGCTTTTTCCGAACTGCGTCGTTGATGCCAACAAGAACCCGACGCCGCCGGGCTCGCCGAAGCTGTAAATTAGATCCAGAGGTCACTTTGGCATCGATTCCCATCTTGCATTCTCACAATGGATGGGGCGTGCAGCTCTACGGCCATAAAGATCCCCGCTATCTCACCGGTGCAGAAGCGGTCCAGGCCGTGCAAGCCGGCTTTCATCCCGTCAGCTACCAGGCCGTGCTCTGGTTCACCGAGTTCTTTGTTCCCATCGTCCCGCTCGGCGTCTATCGCGTCGTCGATGCGCAAGACGCTACGTTCGGCCAACGGCGCAAGATGACGCCCGTGCCTTGGGACTGGCGACAGATTGCCTGGCACTACCTTGGCGGCGTATGTGGACTGGCTTGCATCCCGCTCGCCATCGTGGCCATCGGCTTGCTCGGTTGGGGCCTGGCGAGCATCGCTCCTCCGATGACCCAATGACGCCGCCAGCCCAGCAGATGAACGCCGATTCGCCGCCCGTCGCCCTTCGCGCCCGCTGGGTATTCCCGGTCACGCGTCCGCCGATCGACGGCGGACTGGTCACCGTGGGAGGCGGGCGGATTCTCGCCGTCGGCCAAAACACGTCCGGCCAGCCGCCGCGCGATTTGGGCGACGTGGCACTGCTGCCGGGGCTGGTCAATGCCCACACACATTTGGAGTTCAGCCAGCTGCAGCAGCCGCTGGGGCAGCCGGGCATGGGCTTCGCGGACTGGATTCGGTGCGTGATCGAGTGGCGGCGGCAAGCTCCATCCGGCGGCCAGCACTCGGCGATAATTGCTGGATTGGCCGAGTCGCGGGCGGCGGGAGTCGCGGCGGTTGGAGAGATTGCCGCCGGCGATTGGCCGAGCGCGCTGCCGCCGCCACTGGCGGAGGTGTCGGCTGTCGTCTTTCGCGAGTTGCTCGGGCTGTCCGCAGAGCGCGTGACACCTCTGTGTGAGCTGGCAGAGCAGCATGTCGGACGAATGCCATCAGGGCCGGCCAGCGGCCTGCCTCACGTGGCGGGCCTGAGTCCGCACGCGCCCTACACCGTTCACCCGGAATTGCTGGGTCGAGTTTGCGAGTTGTCGGCAGTGCGGCGTGTGCCCGTTGCGATGCACCTCGCCGAAACGCGCGAGGAGCTGGAGCTGCTGCAGTCGCAGGGCGGCCCGCTCATTGAGCTGCTGGCGTCGCTCGGCGCGTGGCATCCGGAGATCTTGCCGCGGGGACAAAGGCCGCTCGACTATCTCCGCGTACTCGCCGGCGCTCACCGCGCCCTGGTGGTCCACGGCAATTATCTGGCCGACGATGAAATCGAATTCCTTGCCGGCAACCGCGAGCAGATGAGCGCCGTCTATTGTCCGCGAACGCACGCCTATTTCCGGCACGAGCCGTATCCACTGGCCAAAATGCTCGCGGCCGGCGTGCGGGTGGCCGTCGGCGCCGACTCGCGGGCCAGCAATCCGGACCTAAACCTCTGGGCCGAGTTGCAGCACATCGCCGAGCGTTATCCAGATATCGCGCCCGGCACGATCCTGCGGATAGGAACGCTATCGGGAGCCGAGGCATTCGGGCTTGACCGCGAGTTGGGGAGCATCGAGGTGGGTAAGTCCGCCTGCCTGGCAATGGCCCAGTTGCCGCCTGGCGGTGGGCCGCCGCTGGAGACACTCTTCAGCGGTTCGGTCACCGTAGAGCCGGCCCAGCACTTGGTAGATGACTGACAGGAACATGGATGGCAGGAAAATGAGCAGCGAGGGGAAGGAAGGGCCTCCCCATTTTTCTGTCAGCAATTTTCCTGTCAGCCACCCTACAATTCGCGGACTGGCTGGCGGTCGTCGAGAATGTGCATCGGACGGCCGTCCAAGCCGGGGATCGTTGCCGCGGCGTCGATGCCAAGATGAGCGTAGAGGTTGGCGAGAATGTTGCTGGGCGTGTAGGGCTGGCCTTTAGAGCGGGCGGCATGCGGATCAGTTTCGCCGATTGCCTGGCCGACGCGAAATCCTCCGCCGGCCAGGACGGCCGCACCGGCCTCGGGCCAATGGTCGCGGCCGGCGATACGCGAGATTCGCGGCGCGCGCCCAAACTCGCCCCACAAGACCACGGCCACATTCTTCTCCAAACCGCGGTCGTAAAGATCGCTGAGCAGCGCGTGAAACCCGCGGTCGAGCTGCGGCAGCTGCTCGCGCATATCGCGGAAATTGTGCTCGTGCGTGTCCCAATCGCCGACCTTAAGCGTCACGACGCTGACTCCCGCCTCGACCAGCCGGCGGGCCAGCAGGAAATTCTCGCAGTATTTTCCATAACGCTCGCGGACGGTGGGCGATTCCAGTTTCAGATCCAGGGCATCGCGAGCCTTGGCCGAAGCAACCATCTCGATGGCCCGCCGCGTGAAAGTGTCCATCCCGTCCATCGCCCCGCTGCGATCGGCGACGCGGCGGAGCCGATCCAATTGCCCCAATAGCTCGCGGCGGTTCTCCAGTCGGCCAATCGGCAGGTCCCGCTTCTGACGCAAATTCTCCAGGCCCGCTCCCTGCGGAATGAACGGCTGATGGGCCGTGCCGGTGTAGGTCGATTCGCCATAGGAATAGTCGAACGAGCTGACATAGGGCGGCACTTCCGCGGGGCGGCGGTGCAGGTAGCTGGCAACTGCGCCGAGCGACGGCCGAATGCCGCGGTCGCCAAAACCGGTGAGGATGTAGTGCGGCGTGTGGTCGCCCAAATCGTTCGACTTGATCCCGCGGACGATCGCCAGGCGATCCATCATCCCCGCCATCAGCGGCAGATGCTCACAGATTTCGATACCCGGCACGTTGGTCGCGATTGGCTGAAACTCGCCCCGTACTTCCGCCGGCGCTTGCGGCTTCATGTCGAAGCTATCGATGTGCGAAGCCCCGCCGCGCAGCCAGATCCAAATGACCGATTTTCCTTGCGATGGGCCGGATACGGCCGTGTCCGCCCCGCTGACGTGCTGAAGCTGCAGCAGGTTGGCCAGCGTGACGCCTCCCAGGCCAAGCGCGCCAATGCGGAGGACGTCGCGGCGGGAGATTCCCCGCGGGAATTCTCGTTTGGGACCTTGCAATGTCAACATGGACCAGCCTCCCGCTCCTTGAAATCTCCTTCGCATCCATAACTACCGATGCGCCAGCATGGCATATTATGCGCCTGGGGCGAACCGGCTGCCCACGTTTCGAGCCAGATCTGATAGAAGATTCTTGAATGATCGCCGATATCCAATCGACCGTGGCTCCGCGGCATCTGACAGCGGAGGAGCTAGCCCAGGGCCTCGCCGAGATTTGCTTGGCGCCAAAAGACGTCGGAACGCTGCAGCTGATTGTCGCGCGACCCCAGAGCGAGCAAAGGCTCGCCTTGGAGAGCGCGGAACTGAGCCCTGAGCACGGTCTGCTGGGCGATCGCTGGCGAGCGACGAGCTGGCTTCGGCTGCCCGACGATTCGCCCGATCCCGCCGTTCAGATCACGCTGATGAACGCGCGTTGCATCCAACTGGTGGCCGGCGACCGCGAATTCTGGCCGCTGGCCGGCGACAACCTGTTTGTCGATTTTGACCTCAGCCAGGAGAACGTCCCCGTAGGCAGCCGGCTGACGATCGGCGGGGCGGTGCTGGAGATCGCGGAGCCGCCTCACAACGGCTGCGCCAAATTCAAGCGCCGCTTCGGGCCGCCGGCTCTGGCATTTGTCAATTCGCAGCAAGGCAAGGCCCTGCGGCTGCGGGGCGTTCACGCCCGCGTAGTCCAAGCGGGACCGATTGCCGTGGGCGATCCGATTCGCGTCGTGCGAAGTTCCTGAGGCGGACGTTTCTGAACCCGGTCAGCCCGCTTTGCTACGCTTGTCCGTTCGGGAACGTTTGGTCGTCTGGCCGACGATCCCGCTCGTCCGCGATCCCTGGCGCGCGTGCTCGCCCGCGCCCATGAAATCGCCCAAGCGGCGTTTCACGTCCTGCTGACCGCCCGGGACAGTTTTCCCGGGAAGCTGTGAGCCGCGGACCGTTCTCGTCCGCCGCTTGACCGATGATTTGTTCGTCGCCATTTGCATCGCCTCCAGCAAGGAATTCGCGTACCTTCATGCAACCGCCTGCGGTGTGCCCGCGCCTTGTCGTTTGCCCGTGTCTTTGCGGTCCTTGAGGCCTTGCACACCGGCCTGCGACGCGCAGTGGACGCAGCAAAACATCGCGCCGTCCTGCTCAACACCGTGTCCGACAATCTGGCAGCCGCAATGTCCGCATTTCGGCGCTAGGGCGTGGATCGCACACTCGAACGAATCGAACGTGTGCTGCCGGCCCGCCATCTGAACGGTGAAGGACTTGTCGTAATCGTTTCCACAAACTTCGCATTTCATGGCCGGCGTCCTCCTGGAGCGGAAATCCCTGCAAACCCGGTGCCGCCATAGAGGGACCGGCGCAGCGAGGCCGAAGCTGACGCATTACGATCGGAGAGCGGCAATTTGCCGCTTCTATGCTTGCAAGCTGACGCGACACAGCAAGGTCATGCGGTCCGGCGGCGCTGGCGGTGCCGACGACAGCGTGGTAGCTTCCAAGTCACACAAAAGCCGCTTGGCGGCTCAACCATCGTCGGCCGGGTGCGAATCGGCCCTGGGGTCGCCCCGCATGGACTTGGCTTGGATTTCGCTCGCCGCCCTGCTGCTGGTGATGGCGGTGAGCTGCACCTCGACGGTAAACGCCGGCCTGCTCTCGATCGCGCTGGCGTGGTTGCTCGGAGTGTATGCCACCCTCGTCGCTGGAAAGCCTCTGCCGATCGAAAAGATCGTCGCCGGCTTTTCCGGGGACTTATTCCTGACCCTGGTGGGCGTGACGTTGCTGTTCTCGCTGGCCCACGTCAATGGCACCTTGGAGCGCGTGGCGCAGATTGCCGTTCGCGGCTGCCGCGGCAACCTGGGGCTGATCCCCCTCATGATTTTTGGATTGTCCGCCGTGCTTTCGTCGGTCGGAGCGGGCAACATCGCGGGTACGGCGCTGATTGCGCCGTTTGCGATGACGCTCGCCCAGCGGGCGAAAATCCCTGCGTTCCTGATGGCCTTGATGGTCGCGCACGGCGCCCTGGCAGGAGCAGTGTCACCCCTGGCCCCGGCGGGAATCGTTGCCGGCGAGCGGATGCGCGGCGACCTCCAGCTCACCGACTTCGAGATTCCGCTGTACCTCTACAACCTTGCGGCCAACGCCAGTGTGGGCCTGGCCGGCTACTTCCTGTTTGGCGGCTGGCGGCTATTCGGACGCTCTTATCACGACGAAGTGCCAATCGGCGCTGTTGGGAACGCCCTCCGTGGCGTTCCGGCCCTCGCCGACGTGGCTTCAGCCCAGGCGAAATCCGCCGGCTGGACGCTCGCCAATAGTGCCACCGTCATCGTCATTGGCTCGCTGATCCTCGGCGCGATCTGCGTGGATGCCAAGTACTTGGGTCTGGCAGCGTTCGCGGGCGCGGTCGTGTTGATCGTGCTTCGAGCCGGTGACGAGCGAAAGGCGATCGAGTCGATTCCGTGGGGAGTGATCCTGATGGTGTGCGGCGTAACGGTGCTCACGTCGCTGCTCAAGGAAACCGGCGGCCTCGACAAGTCGGCCGAACTGCTCCAACGGGTATCCACGCCGCGGACGGTGGCCGGCGTCAGCGCCCTGGTTTCCGGCGTGGTGTCGGTTTATAGCAGTACGATGGGCGTTGTGCTGCCGGCAATGCTGCCGCTCGTCAACAAGCTCCAGGGTGTCGATAAGTTCGCCGTCGCTTGCTCGATCGTCGTCACCGGCCACCTCGTCGATTCGTCGCCGCTCTCGACCATCGGCGCGCTGTGCATCGCATCGGCGCCGGACCTGGAGCGCCGACAAGAGTTGTTCAACCGCTTGCTCGTCTGGGGATTGTCGATGGCCATCGTCGGCGCTGTCGGCTGCCACATCTATTTCGGTCTGTTGCGATGATTTCACTGGCCTCCCGAATCGCCGACTTGCGACCCACGGCCGTGAATCGCGTGCTCGATGAAGTCCGCGCCTATCAGGCGAGCGGAAAGTCGGCCGTGTCCTTGATGCGCGGCCAGCCCGATTCGCCGACGCCGCTGCACATCGCCCAAGCCGCCGAGCAGGCCTTGCGCAACGGCCGAACGGGATATCCAGACAATCAGGGCGAACCGGCCCTGCGCCGCGCAGCGGCCGCCAAGCTGGCGCGCGAGCAAGGGTTGACGTACGATCCGGCGAGCGAAATCCTGATCACCGACGGCGCGACATGCGGCCTGGCAGTGGCGCTCGGCGCGGCGCTGCAACCGGGCGACGAGGTGCTGCTGCCCGATCCGATCTACGACGCCTATTACGGGCCGATCGCGCTGTTCGGCGGCCGCGCGGCTCCCGTCCAATCCACCGTGAGCAGCGGCCGCTTCACACTCGATCGCGCGGCCCTCGAAACCGCTCGGTCGCCTCGTTCGCGCGCGTTGCTGCTAAACCATCCTTGGAATCCAGTCGGCACTGTGTTCACGGCTGCGGAATTGCAAGCGATCGTTGATTTCGCAGCGGAGCATGACTTGATCCTGATCAGCGACGAAATCTACGAGTCGCTCGTTTACGACAGCCGGGAACACCTGTCGCCGGCGACGCTGGCCAGGGCCCGCGAGCGAACGGTGCTCGTCAACAGCCTCTCGAAGACCTACGCCATGACCGGCTGGCGCGTCGGCTACTGCGCCGCTCCTGCAGAGTTGACGCGGGCTATGCTCTTGCTCTTGCAGCAATTCAGCCGCGGCCCGGCCACTTTCGTTCAAGACGCGGCGGTCTGCGCTCTGGAGTCGAGTCAGGACTGCGTCCGCCAGATGGCGGCTGAGTATCAGGGCCGCCGCGACCAGGTTGTCGCGGCGTTGCGGGACATTCCCGGCATTCGGCCACTGATTCCCGATGGCGGACTGTTCGTCATGGTCGATTTGCGCGAGCTGGCAGGCAATCCGGCCTCGCCGCGATTCACTTCCGACGACGTGCGGCAGTACCTGCTGGAACAGCACGGCGTCGTTGTCATCCACGGCGGCGCCTATGGCGCTGGCGGCGAAGGACTGCTCCGCGTCTCGTTCGCAGCCGGCGGCCAGACGCTGCAGCAGGGTCTGACGCGCCTCCGTGAGGGCTTGTTGCAGGTAGCCAGCGGCAACTGGCGGAGTGGCCGGCAATGAGCGTCGCGGAATCAATGGCTAAGCCAGTCCCGGCGGCGTCCACGGATACCGCCTTCTTGAGAGGCGTGCTCGCGGCGCAGACCACCGCCGAGTTGCGCTTCGACGCGATTTCGCGGGCCCTCTATTCGACGGATGCCAGCGTCTATCAGATGCTGCCCTTGGGAGTCGTCATTCCCAAGTCGCGGGAGGACGTCATCCGCGCGGTGCAAATCTGCCGCGAGGCGGGAGTTTCGATCACGGCACGGGGCGGCGGCACGTCGCAGGCCGGCCAGGCGATCGGCCGCGGCGTGCAACTCGACTTTTCGAAGTACTTGCACAAGGTGCTCGATTTCGAGCCCGAGAACCGACGCGTCCGCGTGCAGCCGGGAATCGTGCTGGACGAGTTGAACGCCTTTCTCCGCCCCTACGGCCTGACGCTGCCACTCGATATTTCGACGAGCGACCGGGCGACGATCGGCGGGATGATCGCTAACAATTCCTCGGGCACGCGGTCGGTCGTGTATGGCAAAACGCTCGACTATGTCGAGTCGCTGTCGGCGGTGCTGGCCGACGGCTCGGTAGTCGAGTTTGATTCGCTGGACGCCGACCCGCTCGAAGCCAAATGCGGCCAATCGGATCTCGAAGGCGGCTGCTATCGCGTCGTCCGCCGCCTCGCGCGGGAGCATGCCGCCGAGATCGAGCGCCGCTATCCGCGGATTCTGCGGCGCGTCGGCGGCTACAACCTCGATGAATTTGTGCCCGGCAAGGAGCCCTTCAATCTCTCGCGGCTGATCGTCGGCTCCGAGGGCACGCTGGCAGTCATTCTCGACGCGACGCTCCGCCTGGTCCGGCCGCCGAAGCACCGCGCGATGTGCGTGGTCCTGTTCCACGACCTGCTCGAATCGCTGGCCGCCACACCGGCCATCCTGCAGCATCAGCCATCCGCCGTGGAGCTGGTCGATCGCTTCATTCTGGGCACGACGCGGGGCAAGACCGAGTTCGAGCCGCTCCGCAGCTTCATCGTCGATGACCCTGCCGCTGCCTTGTTCGTCGAGTTCTTTGGCGAGACGCCAGATGAATGCGCCGGGCGCGTCGCCAGGTTGGAGCAGGCGCTGCACGCCGCTGGCTTGGGCTACCACGTTCACCGCGCCTTGGAGCCGGCGGCGCAAGGCCGGCTGTGGAAGCTGCGGCAGGCCGCTCTCGGACTCTCCATGTCGGAATTCGGCGACGCCAAAGCGGTATCGTTCGTCGAAGACACGGCCGTCGCGCCGGAGCGGCTCCGCGATTACATCGAACGCTTTCAACAGATTCTGGCTCGTCACGACACCCGGGCCGGCTTCTACGCTCACGCTTCGGTGGGCCTGCTCCACGTGCGGCCCGTGGTGAACCTGAAGCAAGAAGACGGCGTCGCCAAATTCGCCAGCATCGCCGAGGAAATCTCGGACCTCGTGCTCGAATTCGGCGGCGCACTCTCCGGCGAGCACGGCGACGGGCTCGTCCGCAGCCCGTTCCAGCAGAAGATGTACGGTGCGGTCTTGTACAACGCTTTTTGCGAGCTGAAGCAGACCTTTGATCCGACCGGCCTTTTCAATCCCGGCAAGATCGTCGAGGCCCCGCCGCTGACCGAGAACCTGAAGCTGGGCCCGCGCTATCAGACCCGTCAGATCGAGACCGCCTTCGACTTCTCCGAGTTCGGCGGCTTGTCGCAGGCCGCCGAGCAGTGTGGCGGCGTCGGCGCTTGCCGCAAGAAGCTCACCGGCACGATGTGCCCGTCGTATATGGCCACACGCGACGAAAACGACTCGACGCGCGGGCGGGCCAACGTCCTGAGGCTGGCCATCTCCGGCCAACTGGGTCCAATCGGCCTGACCGATCCCGCGCTCTATCCCGTGCTGGATCTCTGCCTGGAGTGCAAGGCTTGCAAGAGCGAGTGCCCGACGGGGGTCGATCTGGCTCGGATGAAGAGCGAGTTCCTGCATCAGTACCGCCTCCGCCACGGCGCCAGCGTCCGCGCGAAGCTGCTCGCCAGCGTCGATCGAATCGCAGTCTGGGGCAGCCGGCTGGCGCCGCTCTCGAACTGGTTGGCGGCGAGCAAGCCGAGCCGCTGGCTGCTGGACATGTTGGTCGGTCTCGACCGCCGCCGCCTGCCGCCGGCGTTCGCGCGACGGACGTTTCTCGATTGGTGGCGGCAGCGGGCCTCGTTTTTTGATCGCGGCCGTGCCGACGACGAGCGGCGAATGGCGCTGTTCGCCGATACCTTTACGAACTTCCACGAGCCGGCAATTCCCATCGCCGTCGCCAATCTGGCGGCATCCGCCGGCTGGAGCGTGACCGTCGCGCCGCGCGTCTGCTGCGGCCGGCCGCAGATTTCCAAGGGATTTCTCGAAGCCGCCCGGCAGCAAGCCGAGCAATCGGTCCGCGCGCTGTTGCCGCTGGTACAGCGCGGGTTGCCGCTCGTGTTTTGTGAGCCCGGCTGCTACTCGGCCATCCGCGACGACCATCCTCAGCTGCTCCGCGGTCAGTTGCAGAGCGAGGCGCGACTCGTCGCAGCCGCCTGCTTGACGTTCGAGGAGTGGCTGAATCAGGCCGGTGATAACTTGCCACTGGCACCCGGTCCAGAGCGAGTGCTGGTTCATGCCCACTGCCATCAGAAGGCGCTCGTAGGAACCGGGCCGATCCTGCGAGCCCTCGGGCGAATCCCCGGCTGCGAGATCGTCGATCTGGACGCCGGCTGCTGCGGGATGGCGGGTTCGTTCGGCTACGAGCGCGAGCATTACGACCTGTCCCGGGCCGTCGGCGAGCGGAAGCTCTTCCCCGCGGTGCGGGACGCCGCCGCCGGCACGACCATCATCGCTTCGGGATTTTCCTGCCGCCATCAACTGGCCCACTTCACCGGCAAGTCAGCGGTCCACCCGGCGGTCGCCCTGAGCGAGCTGCTGAATCACTCGCACACCACTCAAACGGCTACAACAATGCTGTCGTCTGGGGAAAGCCATACATCAGGTTGAAGTTCTGCACGGCGGCGCCGCTGGCGCCTTTAATGAGGTTGTCTTCGGCGCTGATCAACAGCACGCGGCCCTTCACGATGCGGGCCGTGATATCGATAAAGTTCGTGTGGGCCGTGTCTTTGGTCGCCGGCAGGTGGTTGACGATGCGGACGAACGGCTGGCCGGCGTAAAACTCGCGCAGCAGGCCCAGCACTTCAGCTTCGGTCACGTTCCGCGTGGGGCGGGCATAGATGACGCTCAAGATGCCGCGGTCCATCGGCGTCAGGTGCGGCGTGAAAATGACGCTCACGTTCTGGCCCGTGGCCCGGCCGAGAATCTGCTCGATCTCCGGCTGATGGCGGTGCTTGCCGACGCTATAAGCCGAGATGCTCTCGTTGCACTCGGGATAGAGCGTGTTGAGTTTCGGCGTTCGCCCCGCGCCCGAAACGCCGCTCTTGCTATCGACGATGATGTCGCTCGGCTCGATCCAGCCGGCCTTGAGCAGCGGCGCGAGCGGCAAGATGGCCGACGTCGGGTAGCAGCCGGGATTGGCAACGAGCTTTGCCTGCGGAATGTCGGCCGCAAACAACTCGGGCAGGCCATAGGGTGTGACGCCTAGCCGTTCGGGATCCGGATGCTCGTGCTCGTACCACTGTTTGTAGGTCGCGGCATCGTTCAGGCGGTAGTCGGCCGAGAGGTCGATGACGCGGACATTGCGGGCCAGCAGCGCCTTGGCCGATTCGGCAGAAGCGGCGTGCGGCAGGCAGAGAAAGGCACACTCGCACCTTTCCGCCACGGCCGCCGAGCTCAAATCTTCCAGCCGAATATCCAGCCGGCCGGTCAGCGACGGATGAATCGCGCTGACGTGCGGCTGCCCTTCCTGCCGGCTGGTCAGGACCGCGATCTTCGCCTGCGGATGCCGAAGCAGGATCTTGATCAGCTCGAGCGCCGTGTAGCCCGTAGCCCCGAGGATTCCGATTTTGACCATGACTTAGGTGTGAGTGGGTGCGTGAAGACTGGCAGCAGGACCGCAACTCGCGGGGAAGGTTCGGTCGTTATTAGGTTAGCAGTTGTCAAGGCAGCCGGCGTTGGGCCAAATCACCGGCAAGCTGACGGTCGATGAACAGCCCTAAACGATCTCCTGCCTGGATAACCATAAGTCCTTGCCCAGGGGCTTTTTTTTCGGCCTCAGGCCAGCCACGCTGCGCCTCAACTCGCCATCAGCCAATGCCTTACGCCGCAAGCGATGGACAGTTGGAGCCGCTGAGTTAGTAGTGTTAGAAACGCCGGTTGCGATTTATGGTTATCGAAACGCAGATCACCCAGGGGCGCTCATTTTGCCGCTAGGAATCGAACCATGAATTGCCAAAGAGCCGCGACCGGTCGCCGTGCCGACGGCACCGCCGGTCGAAATGGCAGCCCGTCACGCATCGGGAACATTGCAGCAAATAGCGTACCAATGTTCATGTAGGACCGTAGCGGTGCGTCATGCAATTTAATGGCGACGCCGCCTGGTGTTCCGATCGACGAACCGCCGCCACTACTCGCCAAGGGACTGGCG
>Ga0184625_10000517_pt1 | contig 14752 bp, 10 predicted proteins | sample PLM3_30_b1_FD_133151 | JGI IMG/M metagenome (GOLD analysis project Ga0184625, IMG submission 133151) | Groundwater sediment microbial communities from an aquifer in East River, Colorado, USA - PLM3_30_b1 | ecosystem: Environmental > Terrestrial > Soil > Riparian zone | place: USA: East River... | reverse complement strand
TTGCGCACATCATTGACGGATGCGCCTGTGGTAAGTGCCGTGCCATACCAGCGGGCCATGCTCGCCTGATTGTCCTGAGCATATACAGCATCCGCGATCAGCCGGGTTTTTGTGCGTTCTAGTTCTTCTTCCGTTACACCTTTATCGGTCAACTGAGCGATTACTGCGTCGATCTCGGCTTCAAGCTGTTGCAGCGTGACGCCCGGACGCGGCGAGGCGCTGACGGCAAATCTTGACATGTCCAGCATGCTGGCGTCGTACCATGCGCTGGCAGCAACCGCGACCTGCTTGTCGACAACGAGATTAAGATAGAGGCGGCTATTCGAGCCGCTGCCCATGATGTGCGCAAGCACCTCGAGGGCCGCAGATTCACCGCGCTTGCCTGTCGCGAAGGATGGCACCAGGTACTCGCGCTGCAAACTTGGCATTTCAACGCGCGGATCGGAGAGCGTCAGCGAGCGCACCGCAACCGGCGTCGGCTCTTGCGCGCGCACCCGGGGCGCCATCGCGTGGTGACGGGCTATCTTGCCGTAGGTCTCTTCTGCAAGCGCCCGCGCCTGCGCCGAACTAACGTCGCCGGCAATGACGACAACCGCATTGTTGGGAGCATAGAAGCGGCGGTAGAAACCGATCGCATCATCCCGCGTCAGCTGTTCCATCTCATGACGCCAACCAATCACCGGCTTTCCATAGGGATGATTGAGGTAAAGCGCCGCATCGATCTGTTCCGAGAGGCGAGCGCGGGGATTATTTCCAATGCGCTGGTTCTGTTCTTCGAGAATAACGTTGCGCTCGGGCAAAACGACTTCATCCGTGAGCTGCAAGCCGGCCATCCGGTCCGCTTCGAATTCCATGACGGTCTTTAGCTGATCGCTCGGAACGCGCTGGTAATAGCCCGTATAGTCCTGCGACGTGAAGGCATTCTCCTGTCCGCCGATGCGGGCGACCACCTGCGAGAATTTGCCTGCCGGATTCTTGGCTGTGCCCTTGAACATGAGATGCTCAAGGAAGTGGGCCAAGCCGGACTTTCCCGGTGTCTCATCGGCCGCGCCAACTTTGTACCAGATCATGTGAGTCACCACGGGTGCGCGGTGATCGGGGATGACCACGAGCTCCAGTCCGTTGGCAAGCGTGAAGTCGGCAATTTCCGGGCCGCGCTGCTCGGCGGCAAGCGAGGACGATGCCAATGCGCCGGCAAGCGCAATGACGGTCAGATTTGTTCTGGCAATCACGTTGTTGGACCTGGATATGTTGCGCTCGTGCCGCAGCACGAGATCGGGTTATGCCGCCCACTACTCAACAAGGCTGGATCGACAGCCACGTTTAACGTTTCGGCTCGGGCTGGGTGCTGTAATAGTCGGCCGGTTTCGCAGCTGCCGCACCCTTGCTGAGACCATAGGGATGGTCCGGCGACGGCGTTTGATAGCCGGGCGGCGGATCGGTCAATGATGTGCGCGGCGGCTCGTTCGTGAATTTCGCCGTCTCTTCCTTCTTGCTGCCGCTAAAAAACGAACCAATGCCTTTGAACCCGAGTTCAGACGGCATTATCTGGCTGCCGAAGCCAGTGGCCGGAGGCTGATAGCCGTCGTCGGTGCTTGCCTGCTTTTTCTTCGGACGGCCGCCGGGTGTCAATTGATCGGGCCGCAGGGGATTTTGCTCGCGCTCCCGCTCGTCGCTGACATTACGGCCCTTCTCCTGCTTCTCGATGGCTTTGCGCCGCTCTATATCGACGTCTTTCGGCCAGGCCGGATTGTTGGCGATGACTGCATCGCTGCGTTCAGGCGCCGGCAGTTCGCGACTGGGCGGAATTACCAGGGGCGAGCGCTCCCGGTAGCTGATCGTCGGTTCGCCGTCGCGCTTGAACCCGAGCCCTTCCATGATGCCGCGCATGATTTTGGTATCGAATGAAACATCCTCATCGGCCGTTTGCGCGGCGGAGGGCGAGGGTAATATCAACGCAGCAGCGCCCAGCGCCAAGCCGAAGGCGGCGCTCGCGCCAAAGACGTTCTTCAGACGCATCATATTCATCCGGAACCGGACCCTGGAACCCCTAATTGTCGCGACTCTTGCGGCGGATCAGGGCGCTTTTGCGGCGCGCTCCGCGGTCAGCGACTCATACAACAGACCAATAACCCCGGCAACGATGGCTACGTCGGCCAGGTTAAAAACGTACCAGTTGAACTGCCAATTCGGCGTCGAAATGTGGAAAAAGACGAAATCGGCGACCCAGCCATAGGCCAGTCGGTCGATGGCGTTGCCGACCGCCCCTCCGATAATCAGCCCAAGCGACAGCGCGGTCAGTCGGTCCTTGGCGTGCGCGAGCCAAATCCAGAGCAGCAGAACGGCCACCGTCTTGAAAGCAAGCAAAATCCATTGGCCAAGCGGCCCCTGAGTCTGGAAAAGGCCGTAGCTGATGCCTGTGTTACGTGCGAGAACGATGTCGATGAATGGGCCGAGGCGGACAGGACCATTGGCAGCCAGGTCGAACGCAAACAAAAGGTAAAGCTTGCTGGCCTGATCAATCGCACAGACGATCGCCGCAACAGCAAATCCGAAGCGCGTCAGCGGACCAGAGAGATAGGACACGAATTACTCCGCCGCCGTACGCATGGCTTCCCATTCGCGCAACGCTTGAGCGTCACGCGGGGACACATCCGGATAGTCCGGATCGGCGCCGATCGTGGTGAGGATCTTCCAGGAGCGTGCGCACTTTTTGCCTTCGGCGAGATTTGGAACAACCGCGACGCCCGCGACATCCGGCAGACGAAATGCGCTGCTCGGCCCTTCGTCCTGCACAAGAGTAGCTGCAGAAGTAATGCACACCTCGGCAAGATCGCAATCGACCACCGCCTCAAATAACTCCGCATTCGACACATGCACGATCGGATGCGCCTCGAGCGAAGAGCCGATACGCTTTTGGGCACGTTCAATTTCCAGCGCGCCAGTGACGACACGACGGACGGTGCGGATCTTGCGCCACTTGTCCGCCAGCTTGTCGTCGCGCCACGACTGCGGAACGTCGGGAAAGACTTCGAGATGGACGGATTTCGCAGCCTCGCCATAGCGCGAGAGCCACGACTCCTCCGCGGTGAAGCAAAGCATCGGCGCCAGCCACGTGACCGTGCAACGGAAGAGATGGTCGAGCACTGTCAGGCAGGCCTTACGTTTCACCGAGGAAAATGGGTCGCAATAGAGCGTGTCCTTCCGAATATCGAAATAGAATGCCGACAGATCCGAAGTCATGAAACTCGATAACGTGGCAAAAATCCGCTTGTAGTCGAAGTCGGCGTAAGCCTTGCGCACCAGCCTGTCGAGTTCGAAGAGCCGATGCAGCATCAGCCGTTCCAGCTCCGGCATCTCGTCGAGCTTGACACGATCCTGCTCTTTGAAATGCGCAAGGCTGCCGAGCATCCACCGCACCGTATTGCGCAGCTTCCGGTAGGTCTCGACTGTGGTTTTCAGAATCTCCGGGCCAATGCGCAGATCGTCGGCATAATCCGACGCACAGACCCACATTCGTAAAATGTCGGCCCCAGACTGCTTGATCACGTCCTGCGGCGCGGTGACATTACCGAGCGATTTCGACATCTTGCGGCCTTGCTCGTCGAGGACGAAGCCATGCGTGAGCACAACATCATAGGGCGCGCGTCCGCGCGTGCCGCAGGACTCGAGCAGCGAGGAGTGGAACCAGCCGCGATGCTGGTCGCTTCCTTCGAGATACATCACCGTATCCTTGCCGCCGTCCATCTTGCGCTTGATGCCGGCGAGCGTCGGGAAATGCTGCGGGTCCTCCAGCACGAACGCATGCGTGGAGCCCGAGTCGAACCAAACGTCGAGAATATCGTCGATCTTCTTCCAGGAATCGTTGGCAAGCTTGCCTAAGAAGCGCTCGCGAGCGTCCGCCTTGTACCAGGCATCGGCGCCTTCTTTTTCAAACGCCTCGATGATGCGCATTTCGACTTCGGGGTCCTGCAGGATATCGACCGAGCCGTCCGGCTTCTCTTTGACAAACACCGCAATAGGCACACCCCAGGCGCGCTGGCGTGAGATCACCCAGTCGGGACGTGATTCGATCATGCCGGTAATACGGTTCTCGCCCTGTTGCGGCACCCAGCGCGTTGCCTTGATCGCAGTCAGAGCGCGGTGACGCAGCGTGTCGCCCTTCTTCGCGATGTCTTTATCCATCGCGATGAACCATTGGGGGGTATTTCGGAAAATGATGGGCTTCTTCGAACGCCAGCTGTGCGGATATTGATGCTTCAGGCGGCCGCGCGCGATCAACATGCCGACTTCCGCCAGCGCTTTGATCACCGTCTCGTTGGCGTCGCCCTTCTCTCCCTTGTCATTGATGACGCGCCTGCCTGTGAAGCCCGGTGCAGCGTCGGTAAAGGCGCCGTTCTCATCGACGGTATAGGGAATCGTCGGATTGATGCCGCGCGCTTCAAGTGCAGCACGGTTGGCCGTCCATATTTCGAAGTCGTCGCGCCCGTGTCCCGGCGCGGTATGTACAAAGCCAGTACCGTCCTCGTCGGTGACGTGTTCCCCGGCAAGCAGCGGCACGGGAAAGTCGTAACCCCCTTTGGCCTTCAACGGATGATCGCAGGTCATGCCGGCAAGCACGCTGGCGTTCACCGCCCTGACTTTTTCAAAACTCGTCACACGAGCTTGCTTGAAAACAGCCTCTGCAAGTTTGTCGGCAAGAATGAGCAAATCGCCGGTTCGCGCCCAGTTGTCAGCAGGCGCATCGATGATCTTGTATAGACCGTAGGAGATTTTCGGCGAAAAGCTGATCGCGCGGTTGCCCGGCAACGTCCAGGGCGTCGTGGTCCAAATCACGACAGAGGCGTTGCCGACAAGGTCGAAAGCCAACGCGACATCACTTTTGTTGCCACCCTCGAGCGCGACATCCGCGACCGGAAATTTCACCCAAACCTGATCGCTGGTGTAATCCTCGTACTCGACCTCGGCCTCCGCCAGCGCGGTCTTCTCCACAACGCTCCACATGACCGGTTTCGAGCCGCGATACAATGTGCCGTTGGCAGCGAACTTCATCAGCTCGCGCGCAATTTGCGCTTCGGCGAAGAAATCCATAGTCGTGTATGGATTGGCCCAGTCGCCCTCGACCCCGAGCCGCTTGAACTCCTCGCGCTGCACATTCAGCCAATGCTCGGCGTACGCGCGGCACTCCTGCCGGAACGCAACCATGGCAGCGGGTTCCGACAGGTTCGGCTTCGTCTTGTTCCTGGCGCGGTAGTTCTCTTCCTCGATCTTCCATTCAATAGGGAGGCCGTGGCAGTCCCAACCCGGCACATAGTTCGAATCGAACCCCAGCATCTGCTGGCTGCGCGTGACCACATCCTTCAGAATTTTATTGAGGGCATGCCCGATGTGGATATTGCCGTTCGCGTAGGGCGGGCCGTCGTGCAGGATGAATTTCTCCCGCCCTTTCGACGCTGCGCGCAACTGCCTGTAGAGATCGTCTTTTTCCCAGCGCCTCAGGATTTCCGGCTCGCGCTGCGGCAGCCCTGCCCGCATGGGAAATTCCGTCTGCGGCAGAAACAATGTTTCAGAATAGTCGCGCACTGGCTTCGACATGGCGGGCTATGTAGCAGGCCGACCGGTTAAATGTCACCCAGCAGCGGGAACGCATTACCGGCGCGCTTGAGCGCGTCGCGGGCCTGGGCCACGTCCGCCGCCATGTGGCGCTTGAGCAGATCGACTGACTCGAACTTCTGCTCATGCCGGATCCATCCGATGAAGGCGACATCAACCGGCTTTCCATAGAGATCACCGTCGAAGTCGAACAGAAACACCTCCAACAATGGCGCTCCGTCGTCGAACATCGGGCGTCGGCCGAAGCTTGCCACGCCGTCATGGCGCCTGCCCGAAACGTCGATACGCACCGCATAGATGCCATGTTTGAGGCCGCAGGAGGGACTAAGTTTCAGATTGGCGGTCGGAAACCCAAGCTCGCGGCCGCGCTTGTCGCCGTGGATAACTTCGCCGGAAACGAACCAGGGCGCGCCCAACAGCTCGGCTGCCTCGACGACCCTTCCAGCCGCAAGCGCGGAACGCACTGCGCCGGATGATACCGGCCTGCCCTCATCTTCCAGCGGCGGAGCGACATCGACCGTGAATCCGAGCCTTGCGCCCTGCTCGGCAAGAAAGCCAGGAGAGCCTGTACGGTTCTTTCCGAAATGAAAATCGAACCCGATCGCTGCGCCGCCGATGCCGAGGGCGCCGACCAAAATCTTCGTGATGAAGTCCTCGGCCGGCGTGGCGGCCAGCGCGGCATCGAAATGCATGATGACAGCGCCATCGAGTCCGGTCGCTGCCAGCAATCGGAGCTTGTCGCGCTCGCTTGAAAGTTGGAACAGGGAGTCTTGGGGCCGCAAAAAGACTCTCGGGTGCGGCGTGAAGGTCAAGGCTGCTGCCTTGCGGCCGAGTTCGCGCGCACGCATCAAGGCTGCGCTGATCACAGCGCGATGCCCGCGATGCACGCCGTCGAAATTACCGATCGCCACCACGGCACCGGCCAAGGGGCCGCCGTCAATACCCTGCGCTCCGCCGCGCGCAATGTGAAACTGTTTTGCCGGCGCGTCGGGCCCGCTCATCGTGACTCCGGTTGTCTGCAGGAAATCGTAGCCATAAAGGTATGCATAGTTTGCTCAGGCGACTTTCACGATCCCAGTACGGTTAGCGTGCCGTTAACAAACCTTCAAATTAACGGGTTATTCAAGGCCCGTTGCTATTTATCGCCATCTTACTTGGGGGAGAGCCCGCCGCGGGCGCATGTGCAATGGCCGTCGATCTGACCAAGCCGGTACTCGTCGTGGACGACTACAACACGATGATTCGCATCATGCAAAACCTGCTCAAGCAGCTCGGTTTTGAACAGGTTGACGATGCAAATGACGGATCGACCGCGCTCGCCAAATTGCGGAAGGGCGACTATGGCCTTGTCATTTCCGATTGGAACATGGAGCCGATGACCGGCTTTACCCTGCTGCAAGAAATGCGTTCCGATCCCTCCCTGGCTGAAATTCCGTTCATTATGGTCACGGCGGAATCGAAAACCGAGAACGTGATTGCGGCCAAAAAGGCGGGCGTGTCGAACTACATCGTCAAGCCGTTCAACGCGCAGACGCTCAAGAACAAGATCGACGCCGTGTTCGGCGAAGAACAAGTTCCCGCTCCCGCGGCCTGACCATCACCACCGCAATTCCCGAATAACTGCCTTCGGCATGCCGCCTGCGGCGGTGAATGTCGTCGTAAGGGCGGAATGGTCCGGTTGCTCGCGACTTCCCAGCTCGTCGGCGTGAATGCCCGAGGTCACGAAAAGGAAATCAAGCCCCATCGTGTGGGCGCCCTTGAGGTCTGTGCGCACGGAGTCGCCGACCGCCAGCACGCGGTTGATCGCGATCTTGCGACCGGCGGCGCTTTCCGCCTTTGCCAGCGCCATCTCATAGATCGGTCGGTATGGCTTGCCCGCATAGAGTACTTTGCCACCCATCGTCGCGTAGAGGTCGGCGATCGCGCCGGCGCAATAAACCAGCGTAGACCCGCGTTCAACGACCACGTCGGGATTGCCGCAAACCATGAACAGATTGCGAGCCAGCATGGCTTCAAGCCGGGTGCGATAATCGTCAGGCGTCTCGCTCTCGTCGTCTTCCAGGCCCGAACAAACGACGTAGTCGGCGCTTTCGAGCGGGGCGAAACGTACATCGAGGCCACTGAATATTGAGCGATCTCGCTCTGGGCCGAGATGATACAGCGACTGACCATGTCGCTCCTGGATCACGCTGCGGGTAACGTCGCCAGACGAAACGATCGCATCATAACTCTCACGCGGAACATGCAGCCGCTCGAGCTGGCGCGAGACTACCTCGCTTGGGCGCGGCGCGTTGGTGATCAGGATCACCACGCCGCCGCCGGCGCGCATGCGCATCAGCGCGTCGCACGCATGCGGATAGGCCGCAATGCCGTTATGTATGACACCCCATACGTCGGACAGCAGAACATCGTAGTCGGGGGCAAGTGCCGAAAAGTTCGCGATCAGAGGCGGTGGCGCGATCATCGGCCGCAAGAGATGTCAGCTTGCGGCCAGCAAGGCGCCCGGGCTCTCGCTCGCACTCGACTTTGAGGATTCCGCCGTCCCCTGCAGCGCCTCTGCCCGCACCGGCCGAGGCGGCGAGAACAGGAAGCCCTGTCCGAAACGAACATCATAGTCGAGCAGATCGACGACCGTCGTTTCGGTCTCTACCCGCTCAGCAATCAGGTCGATTCCCGATCGCGCCAGCAGATCGGCCAGGTCTTCATGATCGATATCGGCCTGAGTGGCGGCCCCCTTGTTGAACAGCAATTTGGCGGGGACCTTCAGGAACCGGAATGCGCGGTCGGCCAGTTCATTTGGCTCAATATGCAGGTCGACCACGTGATCCATCGAAAAGCGGAATCCGCGTTCGGCGAGCGCTGCCAAGCTTTCGTGCTCGATCGGTCCGAAGCTGCGGTAGGCCGCCTGCGTAAATTCGAACATCAATGAGGACGCAAGCGCACGATTTGCGTCCATGAAATCGAGGAATTGCCGAAACATCAGCGCGTCGGTAAGTGTCGCACCGCTCAGATTGCAGAAAAGGCCCACATCACGGCTTTTCAAGAGCAGCCTGCGCGTCACCTGCACGCAACGAAATACCGCCATATTGTCGATTTTTGGCATCAGGCCGATGCTTTCGGCGACATCGACAAAGTCAACTGCCGGAATGATGTCGCCTTCTTCAGTGCGCAAGCGCGACAATGCTTCATAGTAACGCACCTTGCGCTGAGGAAGCGTCACGATCGGTTGCAGGTAGAGATCGATGCGGTTCGCATCGACGGCCTTGGAAATCAAATCGGCAATGCTCTCTCGCGACAGTCCACGGAAACGTTCGATGCCGGTAGCAGCCTCGCTCTCATTGACAGGGAGCGAACTCTCAGGCGAACGCACGACGCCGGATTTCTGACCGGCAGGGATGGGCCGGGCGGTCAAAGCACCGTGCTTTTGCAGTGCCGCCGCGTGCGAGGCGACAGTCTCCGCAATCTGTCTCACCAGTCCGCCAAGCTCGCCGATTTCAGCGGCCAACGGGTCCCCGGTCGCGCGCACGCGATGCGCGGGTGAGGCCATCTTGGTTTCTACAACGTTCAGACGACGGGCGATCTCTCCCACTTGGCGGGCAAGATCGGCAGTGCCACGCGACAAATCGGCAATCTGATCGCCGAGATCTGCGCGGTCACGTAGGCGATTGCTGACCGAATTGAAAAGCGCCATGCCGGCAAGAGCGGCCAGGGAGACAATCGCCGACGTACTCGCATCCACATTAAAACCGAGATAGAGCACAGCTCCGATCGAGGCGGCGATGAGCACGACGCAAGCCGCGATGAAGATGGCGCTGATACGACGCATGCGGTTTATCCTGAGCTTACCCCGGGGGCCTGCGCAATGCCGCGAAGGGCGGCTGATTCGCTTAGCCAGATACCAATGTTCATGAGGCCGCGGCTCCGCGCAACTCGAAGTCCTGCTATGGTAGCGCGAATTCGCCCGTTATTCGCAAGAACTTAGTTATTGTGGACCCACCAAGCCCGATGCCGGCGCCCCGTTCGTCCATCCTGACCTGGATCGCCGCAGCACCGGGACAAGCTTTGGCCGCTGTCCTGCTGCTGCATACGATTGTATGGACAATATTGCCAACGCTGCTTTACCCGAACTTGCCGCTCGATCTGATCGAGGCGCTGGTTTACGGGCGGGAATGGCAACTCGGCCATGACAAGCTACCACCCCTGCCCTGGTGGCTGGTCGAGGTTGTCCACCGGCTGATCGGTCGCGACTTCGCCTACTATCTGCTGGCTCAAATCACCGTAAGCGCCGCTCTCTGGCTGGTCTGGCTCACCGCATTGCCGCTTGTCGGCTCGATCGGTGCCTTGGTGGCGGTGCTGATCGTCGATGGCCTGCACTATTTCAATTACACCGCGGTCAAGTTCAATCACGACGTCATCCAACTACCATTTTGGGCGCTCGCCGGATATGCGTTCCATCGTGCCCTGCGTGTCGGCAATCTCCGTCATTGGCTGCTACTCGGCCTCGCGACGGGAGTGTCGTTTTGGGCAAAATATTTTGTGGTGGTGCTGGCGGCACCGCTTGCGTTGTTCGTCGTGTTCGACCGCGAAGCCCGCAAGACCCTTGCGACACCCGGCCCCTATCTGGCCACTGCGGTGGCCTTTATTGTGATGGCCCCACACATTGTTTGGCTCGTGCAAAACGATTTCCTACCCCTCGCCTATGCCGAAAATCGTGCTTTGCCTCCTAGCGGCCTTGTCGACTATGTCTGGCATCCGTTTCAATTTGCGCTCTCCCAGTTATTCGTCCTCGTGCCGTCGCTGGTGATCGCGCTGCCTCTGTTCTATCCGCGTCGGGATAACGGCGCGTCCGCAAAGCCGAGCGTCGATGATTTCGACATGCGGATCGTCACGCTGCTCGCCCTCGGCCCGTTGGTGACGGTGCTCGCACTCTCTGCTGAAAGCGGTCGCAGCACGGTGCCGATGTGGGGCTATCCACTCTGGCTGTTTCTTGGACTTTGGCTGGTGCTTGTAGCGCGACGTCCGCTCGAAACCAGGCGCTTGTCCCTCGTTCTCATCGCATGGGCGGTCGTTTTTACGGGCGTTGCACTCGCCTTTTTTGGAAATTACTTCGTGCTGCCTTACTACGATCATCGCTATCGGGCCGTGTTCTTCCCAGGACGCGATCTTGGCCATGAAATATCGGAACGATATCGTGCCGCAACAGGAAAGCCGATCTCCTATGTGATCGGCAGCATGTGGGACGGCGGCAATGTCGCGCACTATTCGCCGAGTCAGCCGCGCGTGTTGATCGACGGCAAGCCGGAGCGTGCGCCGTGGATCGACCTTGAGGATCTCAAAGAGAAAGGTGCAGTCGTCGTCTTCTGGCCATATAGCGATCTGCTGACCCTGCCGGCGGAATTCAAGGCGATCGCTGAGGGTGCCGTCGTGCAACCGCCAATTGAACTACGCTATCAGCGCGCCGATCCTCGCAGCGACCCGGTTGTACGTGTGGGCTGGGCAATCCTCTACCCGAAGCCACCTTCCGCAACCGGACCGCTCAGGCCACCGCCTTGATGATGCGGGCGAGCTTGTCGAATATTTCGCCAATCTGGTTCTCGGTCACAATCAGCGGCGGACTGAGCGCCAGCGTATCGCCGACGGCGCGGAACATGAAATCATGTTCGAAGAAGCCTGCTTCCAGGGCCTCCGTGCCGCGTTTCCCCACCGCGTCGGGCCTGCTGGCGAGATCAATCCCCACGGTTAGTCCAATCGCCCGGATGTCGAGCACGTTTGGCAAACCTTTGAGCCCCATTGCCGCCTTTGCCCACGATGCCTCCAGCTGGCGCGAACGCTCGAACAAACGTTCATCGCGGTAGACATCAAGCGTGGCGAGGCCCGCTGCACAGGCCAACGGATGCGCCGAATAGGTGTAGCCGTGAAAGAGCTCGATGACGTGCTCGGGCCCTTTCATGAAGGAATCGTAGATGCCTTTTCGCACGATGACGCCGCCCATGGGCACCGACCCGGAGGTTATTCCCTTGGCGAAAGTGATCATGTCCGGAACGACGCCATAGCGTTCGGCCGCGAATGCATAGCCAAGCCGGCCATAGCCGGTGATGACTTCGTCGAAGATCAACAGAATGCCGTGCTTGTCGCAAATCGCGCGCAGCCGTTCGAGATAACCTTTGGGCGGCGGCAGAACCCCGGTCGACGCTGCCACGGGTTCGACGATAACTGCCGCAATCGTTGAAGCATCGTGCAGTGCGACGAGCCGATCGAGGTCATCGGCAAGATGCGCACCCCATTCCGGCTCACCAATGCTGAAGGCCTGCTTCTCACGATTATAGGTGGTCTGCAGATGGTCGACCCCGGCAAACAGCGCGCCGAATTGCTTGCGGTTGTTGACGATGCCGCCAACGGCAATGCCGCCGAAGCCTACGCCGTGATAGCCGCGCTCACGACCGATCAACCGTACCCTTGAGGCATTGCCGCGGACATTATGATAGGCGAGCGCAATCTTGAGCGCAGTATCGACGGCCTCAGAGCCTGAGTTGCAGAAAAACACGTGATCGAGATCGCCGGGGGCAAGCGCCGCAATCCGGCTGGCAAGCTCGAAGGCCTTGGGATGGCTGAATTGAAACGCCGGCGCGTAGTCGAGCGTCGCCGCCTCGCGCTGGATCGCCGCCACGATCGGCTCGCGGTTATGGCCGGCGTTGGTGCACCAAAGGCCGGCGGAGCCATCTAGCACCTTGCGCCCGTCGCCGGCGACGTAGTGCATATCTTTGGCGCCGACGATCATGCGCGGCCGCCGCTTGAACCCTCGGTTAGCCGTAAAAGGCATCCAATAAGGTTCGAGGTCGTTGGGGATAGCGATTTTCGCTTGTGCTTGTGTCATGGCTTGCCACCGTTTGCAGCCGTCCTGCCCGGCTTTTGCCGGGCGTCCCTGCCTTCTACGCCTAACTCATAAAGGGGTGAATGGCCGGGACAAGGCCATTCACAGTCGTATACAGCGTTGCTGTAATGTCCGTCTCTGATATGTAAGCCGCCCATGGCCGACAAGCCCAACAAACCGCAAAAGCTCAAAGCGCGCCTGCCACGCGGTCTCGCCGATCGCGGCCCGGCCGAGATCAGCGCCACCCGCCACATGGTGGAGGCGATTCGCGTGGTATTCGAGCGTTACGGCTTTGAGCCGGTGGAAACGCCGGCCATCGAATATACCGACGCGCTCGGCAAGTTCCTGCCCGACCAGGACCGGCCGAATGAAGGTGTGTTTTCGTTCCAGGACGATGACGAGCAGTGGCTGTCGCTGCGCTATGATCTTACCGCGCCACTTGCACGTTACGTGGCTGAGAATTTCCAGAATCTGGCGCTGCCTTACCGGAGCTATCGCTACGGCTGGGTGTTCCGCAACGAGAAACCCGGACCAGGACGCTATCGGCAGTTCATGCAGTTTGATGCTGACACCGTCGGCGCCGCTTCCATGGCGGCTGACGCCGAGATGTGCATGCTCGCGGCAGACACGATGGAGGCGTTGGGCATCCCACGCGGCAGCTATGTGGTGAAGGTGAACAACCGCAAAATTCTCGACGGCGCGATGGATGCGCTCGAAGTTCCCGCGCAGAAACGTCTCACCACAATGCGCGCTGTCGACAAACTCGATCGGCTCGGCATCGATGGCGTCAAATTGCTGCTTGGCAAAGGCCGTAAGGATGAAAGCGGTGACTTTACAAAAGGCGCCGAGCTTACGGATCCTCAGATTGCAGGCATCGTCGCGGCAATCACGGGCGGCGCGGCAACCAAGGCGGCGCCAACGAGCGCAGGTGACCAGGAGCTTTCGGAGATTGCAGCTCTGGTGCAGGCGAGCGGATACGATGACCGGGTCCGCATCGACAAAACGGTCGTGCGCGGCCTCGAGTACTACACCGGCCCCGTCTACGAAGTAGAACTCACTTTCGAGATCAAGGACGAAAAGGGTCGCCCGGTGCGCTTCGGTTCCGTCGGCGGCGGCGGGCGTTACGATGGCCTGGTATCGCGCTTTCGCGGCGAGCCGGTGCCGGCAACTGGTTTTTCCATCGGCGTCTCACGCCTGCAGGCGGCTCTCACGCATCTCGGCAAGATTAGCGAAAAGCCCGTACCCGGCCCGGTCGTGGTTACGGTATTCGACCGAGATCGCATCGCCGACTATCAGCGGATGGTGTCCGTCCTGCGCGCTGCGGATATTCGTGCAGAGCTCTATCTCGGCAACCCCAAGAACAACATCGGCACGCAACTCAAATATGCCGACAAGCGTGGCGCGCCCTGCGCCGTTATCCAGGGGGGCGACGAGAAGGCACGTGGCGAGGTCCAGCTCAAGGACCTCATCCTTGGCGCCAAGCTGGCCGATACCAAGGACCGCGAGGAATATTTGAAGAAGCAGGCTGAGGCGCAATTCGCGGTGAAAGAGGTCGCATTGGTCGAAGCCGTGCGTGCGCTGCTCGCCCGGCACAAATTGGTCTAGACCGTCAAAACTGGCGCACGGCTTGCATCCGGTACAGTGCAAGCCAGGACGACCAAAACCATGCGGGTTCTAACCGTACGCCACGCCACCACTTACCGCTATGCGCGGCCGGTCACGTTTGGCCCGCACCGCCTGATGTTGCGGCCGCGCGACAGCCACGATCTACGGCTGGCGGGCGCCGAGTTGACCCTGTCGCCGCCCGGCAATGTTCGTTGGATGCACGACGTATTCGGAAACTCGGTTGCATTGGTTGACTTCCAGGCGGCGGGCGCAATGTTGCAAATTATCAGTTCCCTCAAGATCGAGCGCTACGGCCTTGAGGGCCCGGTTTTTCCGATCGCGCCGGAGGCCGAATTTTACCCCTTCATCTATTCGAGCAGCGACCGGGTCGATCTCGGACAACTTCTCGAACAGCACTATCCCGATCCCGGGGGCGTCCTGGCGCGCTGGGCCGACGGCTTCGTCACGGCGCGGCCAATGCGCACGCTCGACCTGCTGGCGGCGATGAACGCCGCATTGCAGCCGCAGATCATTTACGCGGAGCGCCACGAGGCCGGAACCCAGCCGCCTGCCGAGACACTCGAAAAGAGAACCGGCGCTTGTCGGGACTTTGCGATGGTGTTTATCGAAGCCGCGCGCTACCTCGGCTTTGGCGCCCGTTTC